>Ga0256845_1000448_pt1 | contig 39056 bp, 37 predicted proteins | sample RiftiametaG_FD_189101 | JGI IMG/M metagenome (GOLD analysis project Ga0256845, IMG submission 189101) | Tube worm associated microbial communities from hydrothermal vent at the East Pacific Rise, Pacific Ocean - Riftia | ecosystem: Host-associated > Annelida > Integument > Unclassified ...
TAAAAACAGACGAAATGGAATGAAAATGATCAAAATTTAACGATTTCAGAAAAATTAAACTAGAATATCTCAAAAAAATCTAAAAATATTTTTCTGCTCAGTTATTTTGTGATCGTGCAAAGCTCTCCTATAGATAGTTCGGCATCAATATTATTTTCAATATAATCAAAAACACGACCCCAAACTTGATTTGTCTTTTTCAATTTTAATCCCCTGTTAGTAGTTTTACTCATTCTTCTTACAGTGAATATTACTTAGTTTTAAATAACTAAACATGATTAAAACTGTGGTTTTCTAAACATTAAACTAAAAGAATTACCAAGTATCAATACAAGGCCGTTCTTTCCATATTATCACTCAAACAAGTTCAGCGCGTATCTTACATGAAACCTCAATAAACTGAATTTTGATATTGATCATCCGATCACAGTAAATTGTGAGTCAAGAAAATGAATCATCACTAGCACTTAGCATGAAGTACCAATTGAACAAAAATCTTAGCACTGGGATTAAAGTACATTCCGTTACTAAAAAATATACTGCCTTATGAATTCGAAAAATAACAAATAAATAGAAGATAATTGAATCCTTTATTAGTTTTCAGTTTTTATGATCATTATTTTTCTCAAAAATCTAACTACAAGTCTTAATTTAGATTAACATACTCTAAAGCGGTCATTTTTTGATAAGCAGTTTTTTTATAGTCAATTTCGATAGGATCCGGATCAACTATTTCAATCGGAATTTGAAATGCCATGGCAGTTTCCAAAGCCATTTGAGTAATATTGACGCTAAATGAAGTCCCTATAAATATTATTCTGTCAGCCTTTTGCATTCTTTCCTGCGCTTCACTTATTCGATAAAGCTCAGTGTAATACCATCTCAACTTAGTCGACTGATTTCAAAGCATCGAAAAACGGGAAAAATCGACTGGAAACCGGCTAAGAATAATGGGTTTTGCCAAAGATATAGTCACAAAGATATTGAGATCTTAGCGACCATTGATGAGCATCACGATAGACCTTGTGGTCAAACGATTAAAGCCCTCTGCCAGCACGCGGCTGAACTTTTTGGTGAAAAAAAACATGAGAACCTTGCTAATATTTCAGTGGCTCATATCTACAATTTAAGAGGTTCAAGAATTTATAAAAACAAACGAACCCATTTTGAAAAAACACACTCTAAAAAAAGTTCTATTGGCGTAAGACAAAAACCTCACCCCGAAGGAAAACCGGGTTATATTCGCATTGATTCGGTTCATTAAGGTGATCAAGATCAGCAAAAAGGCGTTTACCACATTAATGCCGTTGATGAAGTCACCCAGTTTGAAGTGGTGTGTACGGTTCCGCAGATCACCGCTGAATACATGATCCCGGCACTAAAGTAGATGATGGCCAAATTTCCTTTTAAAATCATCAACTTTCATTCAGACAACGGAGCAGAATATATCAATAGTGAAGTGGATGATTTACTCAATCAACTCATCATAGACTTCACAAAGTCACGCTCTAGAAAGTCGAATGACAAGGTGAATTGCGGAGCAAGAGAGGGTAGCCTAGGGTATAATGCTTTAGCGGAAAGTAAAAATGCGTCGGTTGTGAGGAATATATTGGGTCATTCTCATATTCCAAAAGTTTTTGCGCCAATCATTAATCAATTTAATTTGGAGTTTGTTTATTCCTATATTAACTTCCATAAACCCTGCGCATTTTCCGAAATAAAAATCGATAAAAAGGGAAAAGAAAAAAAGTTTTATCCACAAAAAAACAGAATGACACCTTATGAAAAATTAAAATCTTTACCCAATGCAAAAAAATATTTGAAAGATACGTTTAGTTTTGAAATACTAGACAAGATCTCAATGGAGATGAGTGACAATGAAGCGGCAGAATTGCTTCAAACCGAGAGACGGAAATTATTTAAAATCATCTTTGAGCAGGATAAAAAGTATGCTTAATTGAATTTACCCACTTCATGCTCATTTCTATTTTGGAATATACTACGGTTGTTATTGAGCTGTATATAGATTTCATTTGAATAAGCTATTTAGAACCTGTACTAATTCATCATAACTTAAACATAAAAAGGTCAACTTTGTAACTTAGGCTTTTCTGTTAGTATTGATTGTTAAATTTGATTACTCATTTTGGTTGTTCACATAAGTAAGTTCGGGATTATATAATGAAAAAAATATGGTTACTTCCAATTACGCTACTATCTTACTTATTCGGTCGTATTAATTGGTTTGCACCACCTTGGTTAAAGGCTCTAGATAATATTAGAAGAACTAAGCCGGTCATTTTTTATGGGTTATTTATTGGTGTTATTTTGTTCGTCGGAGTTTTTCAATATTACCAATCTCTACCACAAGCTATTTCGGTAAAAGCGGAATTTGGATTGATTGGTCATACGCCAAATAGAGAAAATGTCACCCCCGATAACCTTAGAATACATTTTGTTTATGATCTTGATCGTTTAAATGATGATCAAGAATATCCTCACGGAAGCCCTTCAATCGCTAGGATTGATTTGTTAGGTGGCGAAGTGAAACAAGGTATTAAACTATCACCCTCTAAAAAAGGACGCTGGGAATGGGTAGATGATAAGCAGTTAACTTTTACGCCTGAAAATGATTGGGCGCCGGGGATTAAATATGAAGTTGAATTTGATGCGAGTATTTTTGTTACGGAAGCCAATCTATCGGAGTATAGCTACCAATTTACTACACCTAATTTTTCAACATCAATTGATCGTATTGAGTTCTATCAAGATCCACAAGATATTTCGATTAGGAGAGTTATATCAACGCTTCGTTTTTCTCACCCTGTGGACAAAAAATCTTTAGAGAAAAAATTAAGTATGAGTATGCGCCCTTCAAACTCAGACATCAAAAAACAAGCGGAACCTTATACTTTTAAAATTAGTTATGATAAAAATCTTCGCGAAGCTTATGTACAATCCCAAGCTGTCCAACTGCCTAACGAACCTAATTATATGAAACTCGAAATTGATGCGGGAGTTAAATCACTATTTGGTGGTGAAGCGAATACTAAAGTTATTGATAAAAAAATACTCATACCAGATATTTATAGTTTTTTAAAGGTCTCTCAGTCACAAATACAAATAGTTAAAAATGACAAAAATCAACCAGAACAAGTGTTGATGCTTGAGATTACTGATGGTATTGATCAATCAGAGTTGTTTGATAAATTCCAACTTTACCTCTTACCTAAAAAAGGTGAAGCTAACGGTAAAAACTATTGGAGTAGCCCTAGAGAAGTTAGTCCGAATATATTAACCGAAAAGTCAAAGATAGATTTTAGAATGATAAGCAACGAGAAATCTTTTTCCAAACTATATAGTTTTGTGATTGATGTTCCGGAAAATAGAAGTCTTTATCTCAAAATTGATAAAGGATTGAAATCAGTCAATCGTTTTGTTTTGGCATCATTTTATGATTCAGTGATAAGAGCCCCTAATTACCCTAAAGAAGTACAAATCGCTGGTGAAGGTTCTTTATTGACTCATTCAGGTGATCATCAGTTAAGTATTTTATCTCGAGGTGTGCCGACTTTAAAATACAGTGTTGGTCGACTGATGGAAGATCAAATTTACCATTTGATGACTCAAACTTATGGCGATATCAATAATCCTAGATTTTCTTCTTGGAATTTCAAGTCGGAAAATATTGCCGAGTTCGATCATAAAATAGTTGATATGGTTAGCCAGCATCCAAAACAGTCAAACTATTCTTCACTCGACCTTAGTCAATTTATTCCACAAGATATAAATCGCTTAGGTCTATTTTTTATTAAGGTACAAGGCTGGGATAGAGAAAATAACCGACAAATTTATGGCGTTGAAGATAGTCGATTAGTATTGATTACCGATCTTGGACTAATTGTCAAAAATAATGCAGATAAAACCCATGATTTTTTTGTCCAGTCTATTAAAACGGGCAAACCGGTTGTGGGTGCAAGAATTGAACTATTAGGTAAAAATGGCATTCCACTTTATTCAAAAGTGACATCAAGTCGAGGTCACGTCAATTTCCCTTCGACTCGTGATTTTAAAAATGAAAAACAACCCACGGTGTATCTAGTAAAAACTAAAAATGATATTTCCTTTATTCCTTTTGACCGTTATTCTCGTCAGATAAACCTTTCCAAATTCGATATTGGCGGCGTGTATAATAGACGTGGAAAAGAGTCGCTAAATGCCTACTTGTTTTCTGATCGTGGTATTTATCGACCTGGCGAAAAAGTTAATATTGGGTCAATTGTAAAAAACTTTGACTTTTCGAATGTTGAAAATATTCCATTAGAGTTTGTTATAAGAGGGCCGAGAAATAATGAAATAAAAGTTAAAAAATTGAATTTGGCGGAATTGGGTTTTTTTGATTTTCAATATCAAACTCTATCCAATTCCGATACCGGGCGTTATTCTGCTTCTTTACATTTGGTTCGTAATAACAAATCTCGTGGTAGAGAAATCGGTTTAGTCAATTTTAAAGTGGAAGAATTTCAGCCAGACACGATGAAAATTGAAAGTCATTTAATAAAAATTCAGAATAAAGGATGGAGTGATAACAAAAATATTCAGGTAAAAGTCTCTTTACAAAATTTGTTTGGGTTGCCTGCACAAAATAGAATTTTGACTGGTCGAGTGATTGTTAAGCCAATCAATTTCGCATTCAAACAATATGAAAATTATCAATTCACTTCTCCATTTTTTGATCAGAAAAAAACATCAATGCGTTTAGATAGTCAGTTACCAAAACAAAAATCCGATGCGGATGGTTCTGCCATTTTTGATATTGATCTACAACAATTCAGTCAAGGCTCTTACCGGTTACATTTTATTGCGGAAGGATTTGAGCCTGGCGGGGGAAGAAGTGTGGTTTCAAATAATACCGTTTTAATTTCGCCTTTAAGTGAATTAGTTGGTTATAAAGTTGATGGGAAGTTGGATTACATTAACGCTAAAAGTAAGAGGAATATTGAATATATAGCAATCAACAAAATACTCAAACAAGTTGCAAAGTCAAATTTGACAATTAATCTATTACAAATTGAAAACATTTCAACATTAGTAAAACAGTATAATGGTTTGTATAAATACCAATCCGTAAAAAAAGAGAGAAATATTAGCGCTGAGTCGATTAGTTTTTCGGAAAAAGGTTATGTATTAGAAATTGATACCAGCCAGCCTGGCGATTTTGCGGTTGAAATAATTGATGAACAGAATAGGCGATTATCGCGGGTTGAGTATACTATTGTTGGTCATGCTAACCTTGCTGGAAAAATTGATAAAAATGCTGAGTTGCAGTTGAAATTAAATAAAACTGATTATTTGCCCGGCGAAGTGATCGAAATGAGTATAAAAGCACCCTATGTAGGTGCGGGTCTGATAACAATAGAAAACGATAAAGTCAGGCATTTTAAATGGTTCAAATCAGAAAAATTAAGTAGCTTGCAAACGATTAAATTACCTAAAGAACTGGAAGGCAATGCCTATGTAAATGTGGCTTTTGTGCGTGATTTTTCATCCAAAGAAATTTTCACTAGTCCATTAAGTTACGCGGTAAAACCCTTTTCGATTGATAAAAGCCAAAGAAAAATAGATCTAACTCTGGAAATAAATGAGTTGGTACGTCCGGGTAAACCTATGGAAATAAAATACAATGCATCCAAAAGTTCTAAGATAATTATTTTTGCGGTTGATGAAGGCATTTTACAGGTGGCTAAATATAAGCGGCCTGATCCGATTAATCACTTTCTGAAGAAAAGAGCCTTAGCAGTCGATACGCTACAAATTATCGATTTAATTCTACCCGATTTCAAATTACTTAAATCTTTATCCGCTAGTGGTGGGGATATGGATGATAGTCAATTATTAGCCAAAAATATCAATCCATTTAGCAGAAAAACCGATAAGCCAGCTGTATTTTGGTCGGGTATTTTGTCTGCGGAAGAGCAATCTAAAACTATATATTTTGATGTGCCCGACACTTTTTCTGGTTCATTACGAGTAATGGCCGTTGCCGTCGCAGACAGCTCTATGGGAGCAATTCAAAAATCAACTTTAGTCAGAGGGCCATTTGTTATTTCGCCTAAAGTATTAGCTCACGTCGCGCCAGGTGATGAATTTATAGTAACTGTTGGAATCAGTAATATTGTCAAAGGATCAGGAAAAGATGCAGAGTTGAAAATAAATATAGATGCGTCTAAACATTTAACGCTCTTAAATAACCCGTCGACTAAGTTGAAAATTAGCGAAGGCGATGAAGGAATGGTTAGTTTTAAAGTAAAAGCCAACAACATACTTGGAAATGCGGAACTTAAGTTTAGCGTCCGTTACAAAAATGAAGAATCTGAGCGAACTGCCAGTCTTAGCGTAAGACCAGCAATGCCCTATTCCAACTTTTTTGAGAGTGGCTTTGAAAAAAGCGGCACTCTTGCTATCGATCTTAATCGTAAACTCTATGCTAATTTAGCCGAACAAACAATATCAGCATCTGCCAGTCCTTTAGTTTTGGTTTCGGGTTTGACATCCTATTTAGAAAGCTATCCTCACGGTTGTACGGAGCAAGTGGTGAGTAAGATTTTTCCTCTAGTTGGATTAATGACTCATCCGTCTTACGCACCCCATGAGAAAAATATTGACCTTCATTTTTCTCATGTGATCGATAAATTGAGGCAGCGTCAATTAGCTGATGGAGGTTTTGCTTTTTGGCCCGGTCAGCAAGTTGTTGCTGAGTACCCTAGCATCTATGTGATGCATTTTTTGCTTGAAGCATCCTCATTAGGTTATCCAGTGCCAACAGAGATGCTAAGTAGAGGAAAAAGTTATTTGATGAGTTACGTTGCAAAAGAAACTGATTCTTTGGCTCAAGCGAGAAATCGTGCGAACGCAATTTATTTATTGAGTCGTTTAGGTGTCGTTACAACAAATTTTTTAGTTGATCTAGAAGAACAAATGAGAAAAGACGAGACGAATAAAAAATATTCGGTTTCTTGGCGTAAAGATATATTGGTTGTCTATATGGCGGCAACGTATAAATTATTGCAAAAAGATACGCTAGCAAACAAACTGATTGCGGAATATAAAATTATTAGCATTAGTAATTCTCATTCGGGTTCTAATTACCCGTCGGGAAATCAATTAGATAGTGAAAGTCGCGCTTTTCATTCCTCTTTAAGTCAAGATGCTCAATATATCTATTTATTATCGAAACATTTTGAGGCAAAAGCAAAATCACTTTCGGGTGACAATATTCTTGCGTTGACTTCAAAAATATTTAGAGGAGAATATAATACCATATCTTCTGCTTATTCAATTTTGGCTTTAGGAGCTTATAGCAAGTTGGCACTTAACAACCAATTTAATGAAGGTATAAAATTTTCAAAGAAGAATAGCAAAAATAAGGAAAAGACTTTGCAGTCAATGCTCAATCCTTTTGCTAGTGCCAGTTATCCAGTAACAACAAAAGAAATAAAAATTGAGGGCGATAACCCCCTCTACTTTTTGAATAATCAATCGGGTTTTGAACAACAATTGCCAGAAAAACCTGTTCGAAATGGGATTGAAATAAATAGAGAGTTTCTTGATAGTCAGGGTAATGAAGTAACAAGTTTTGAGCAAGGACAAGAATTGACAGTGCGATTGAGAGTTCGAGCGTTAGATAATACTCATCTCACCAATATTGCGGTAATTGACTTACTTCCCGGTGGATTCGAAGTGATTAGAAGCTCTGTTGATCGTACGGCTTATAATTGGATAGCCGATTACGTTGATATAAGAGAAGATAGAGTTATTTATTACGGCAATTTTGGTTCGAGCATAAGGGAATTGACTTATAAAGTTAAATTGGCTGCCGCTGGTAATTTTGTGATTCCACCCTCTGTCGCGGAATCAATGTATGACCGATCGATTAAAGGAATTTCAAAAGCAAGTCGTTTTACGGTTACACCACAAATTAATGTTGATAAATGAAGAGGCGACTTCGAACTTATTTTTTGCGTTTATTACTGTTTACTTTGTTATCGGGGATGCTTTGGTACATGTTCTGTCCTCGACCTGAATTAAAGCAATTTACTACCTATTCAACTGCAATTTTTGATAAGTCAGGTGAATTGTTAAAATTAACGTTAGCACGAGATGATCGTTATCGTCTTTATCAAAAATTTGAACAATTATCACCAGATTTTATTCAAGCAACTTTACTTTACGAAGACAAAAATTTTTACCAGCACTTTGGTGTTGATTTTCTTGCTGTCATTAAGGCTTTTTGGTCAACTTACATTACTTCTGGACGTCGCGTGGGTGCTTCGACAATCACAATGCAAGTGTCTCGATTGCGCTGGAATATAAACTCTACTAATTTCTTAGGAAAAATTAAACAGATATTTCGCGCTATCCAATTGTCACGCCACTACAGTAAACAGCAGATCCTAGAAGCTTATTTTAATATGGCTCCTTATGGGGGTAATATCGAAGGAGTTGGCGCGGCGAGTTTAATTTATTTTAACAAATCAGCTAAAAAATTAAGTTTACCTGAAGCATTAACTCTTGCCGTTATTCCACAAAACCCTAATAAAAGAAATCCGATCAGTAAAAAAGGCTACCAAGAATTACTCACGTCCAGAGCTAATCTCTTTCAGCGGTGGATTGATGTAAACCCTCATGATCTAATCAAACAAGAATATTTCGAACTACCTCTTAGTATTCGCGCGGCAAAACAATTACCCAAAGTCGCACCACATTTCACCCAGTATTTATTAAACAGACGTTCACCTTGGTCACATGGAAAGATTGATTCAACCCTTGATAAAGTTCAGCAACTTAAACTTGAGCGAGTTATTAGTAATTATGTTTCTTCAAAGTCAAACTTTGGAATAAACAATGCGTCGGCTTTACTATTAAATTATCGAACAATGGAAATCGAAGCGATGGTTGGTTCGTCAGATTTTTACGACGATCAACTTTTTGGTCAAGTGAATGGTACAACTGCTAAACGCTCACCAGGTTCAACATTAAAACCATTCGTTTATGGTCTAGCCATTGATGAAGGCTTAATTCATCCTATGAGTCTGTTAAAGGATTCTCCAGTTCGTTATGGCGGTTTTACCCCAGAAAACTACGACAAGCAATTTGTTGGGCCGATTGTTGCTAAAGATGCATTGCTCCAGAGTAGAAATGTGCCCGCCGTTGTATTGCAATCTCTACTTAAACAAAGATCGTTTTACGATTTTTTAATCGATGCTGAAGTAAGTGGTTTAAAGACTGAAAGTTTTTATGGGCTGGCGTTAGCGTTGGGTGGTGGCGAACTCACTATGATGGAGTTAACTCGCTTGTATAGCATACTGGCTAATCAAGGATTTTTGCGTTCAGTTAATACTCAACAAAAGGGTGATCAAAGAGATGAGAAAAATGATAATTCGGGATCTAATCTAGGCAAAAAAATCTTGAGTGCTGAGGCTAGTTTTTTAGTCTTAGATATGCTCAAAGATAATCCTGCCCCTGATGCTCTTGATATTGACATTGGTTATTTAGGTAAAAATGATGTCGCATGGAAGACGGGTACTTCTTGGGCATATCGTGATGCGTGGGCCGTTGGTGTATCTGGCCCCTATATTTTAGCTATTTGGGTGGGAAACTTTAATGGTAAAGGTAACAATGCTTTTGTTGGTAGAACGGCAGCAGGTCCTTTATTATTTTATGCATTTGACGCATTAGTTAACGATAAGAATTGGACCGTTGAAAAAGCGTTTTCGCCACAACAATTGAATATTAAGCAAATTGAAGTGTGCGCTAATACAGGTGATTTATATGAAAAATATTGCCCTTCAACAGAATTAACGTGGTTTATCCCAGGTATTTCACCCATTAAAACATCCAACATTTATAGAAGTGTTTCTATAAATAAATCGACTGGTTTACGAAGTTGTTATCCTCAAACCAGAGAAACAGAAAATAAAATATTTGAATTTTGGCCATCTGATATTTTAGCCATTTTTAATCAAGCAGGTATTTCACTTAAAACACCGCCTAAATATGATTCTGAATGTAGCTTAGATAAAAAAAGTCATTCGGGGCAAGAGCCAATCATTACATCACCACAAGCAAGAGTTGAATATGTAATACAAAGTGACAGCAATGCTAATAACCGAATACCTTTTTCAGTTACGGTTGATCCAGATGTGGAAAAAGTATTTTGGTTTGTTAACGGTAAGTATGTGGGAAGTGCAAAACAAGGGACTAGATTTATTTGGCAAGCAACCAATGGAAAACATTCAGTAAAAGTTGTTGATGATTCCGGTAGAGCTGCTAATAAAGATATAATAGTGGTTCAAATTGAGTAATGGAAATTTTAGTGTTTTTGTTTTATTTAAAAGGGATCTATCTCGCTTTGATTCCTCAATAAGAATCAAAGCGAGATTCATTTAACTTGATTTAACGATACTCCTCAGGAGAAGGACAACTACACATCAAATTACGATCCCCATAAACATCATCAATACGATTAACGCTAGGCCAAAACTTAGAATTTTCTTGGCCTTTAACAGGATAAATGGCTTCTTTAATTGAGTAAGGTTTATTCCAATCTAGCAAATCAGTTTGTGTGTGGGGAGCATTACATAGCGGATTATTACCTTCTTGCCACTCGCCAGCTTTTACTTTTTCTGTCTCAGTTTTGATTGAAATCATTGCGTTGATAAATCGTTCGATTTCACAGAGTGGTTCACTTTCTGTCGGCTCAATCATAAACGTGCCAGCAACAGGGAAAGACATAGTTGGTGCGTGAAATCCGTAATCCATTAAACGTTTTGCAAAGTCGACTTCGGTAATTCCGGTTTCAGCTTTAATGGGACGTAAATCGATGATACATTCGTGAGCCACTTTATCATTTCTGCCTCGATATAAAATAGGGTAATGTTCGCTTAATTTTTTGGTTAAATAATTGGCATTTAACAGTGCCATTTTTGTGGATTCTGTGACACCTTCTTTGCCGAGCATGGCTAAGTACATCCAAGTGATCGGTAATACACCTGCACTACCGTAAGGTGCTGCAGAAACAGCGCCATTATTATCACTAATGCCTAATATTTTCGAAACGGCATGGTTAGGTAAAAATTCTTTTAAGTGTTTTTTAACGCCAATGGGACCCACACCGGGACCTCCACCACCATGAGGGATAGCGAAGGTTTTGTGTAAATTCAAGTGTGAAACATCCGAACCCATTAAACCTGGAGAGGTAATACCAACTTGTGCATTCATGTTGGCTCCATCCATATAAACTTGCCCGCCATGCTTATGAATAAGTACACAAATATCGATTATTGATTCTTCAAATACGCCGTGCGTGGATGGATAGGTAATCATTAAACAAGAAAGATTTTCAGAAACTTCTTCGACTTTATTTTTTAAATTTTCAACGTCAATGTTGCCGTCTTCATCGCAATTAATAATGACTACTTTCATATTGGCCATTTGTGCGCTAGCAGGGTTTGTTCCATGTGCCGAGCTTGGGATTAAACAAATATTTCGATGTCCTTGGTCTCTTGACTCATGGTATTTATGAATAGCTAATAAACCGGCATATTCGCCTTGGGCACCTGAGTTTGGTTGTAATGAAACTGCATCGTATCCAGTAATTTCTGCAAGCCAGTTTTCTAAATCATTAGTTAATTGTAAGTAACCTTTTGTTTGTGAACTGGGGGCAAAGGGATGAATGTTGGCAAATGATGACCAAGTGATGGGCAGCATTTCTGAGGTTGCATTTAACTTCATAGTACAACTTCCTAAAGCAATCATGCCATGTACTAATGAAAAATCTTTATTTTCTAAAGATTTTAAATACCTAAGCATTTCAGTTTCTGAGTGATGCGTATTAAAAACAGAGTGAGTTAAAAACTCATCATTTCTAACCAAATCCGAATTGATATTTGTTTCTTTAGCCAGTGAACTTTCTAATTCAGAAAAATCAATTTTTATTTTTTTTCCGCTTATCACATTAAATAAAACTTGTAGCTCTTGTAAACCAACGGTTTCATCAAGACTAATACCGATTTGTGTATTAGGATCAATTCTTAAATTAATATTGGCTGTAGCGGCTCTTGCAATCATGTTGTCGCGATCGTTGGCACAATCAAATGTTAATGTATCAAAATAATTGTCATTTAAAATAGTCACGCCATGAGTTGATAACGCGGATGCTAGTATTTGAGTGAATCGATGAATGCGATCAGCAATTCTTTTTAATCCTTCAGGTCCGTGATAAACAGCATAAAAAGCAGAAATATTTGCCAACAAAACTTGAGCCGTACAAATGTTGGAAGTGGCTTTTTCTCTACGAATATGTTGCTCACGGGTTTGCATTGCCATTCTTAAAGCTGGACGATTATTTTTATCGATTGAAACGCCTATAATACGTCCAGGCATTGAACGTTTGTATTGATCTTTAGTCGCGAAAAAAGCGGCATGTGGTCCGCCAAATCCCATAGGCACACCAAATCGTTGAGACGATCCCAGTACAATATCCGCACCACAGCTTCCTGGCGACTTGAGTAATACTAAACTCATTATGTCCGCCGCAATCGCAACGATTGCTTTGTGAGCGTGCAAAGCTTCAATGATTGGCTCAAGGTCAACCACTTTACCTGTACAGTCCGTGTATTGAATAAAGGCACCAAAAACATCTTCTTTAACCGCGTCTTCGGCATTACCAAAAACTAATTCAAAACCATAATGTTCAGCACGTGTTTTAATGACGTCAATAGTTTGTGGAAAAGCATTCTGATCGACAAAATAACGATGACATTTTTTATTTTTAGAAACACGTTTAGCCATAGCCATTGCTTCAGCAGCAGCAGTTGCTTCATCTAACAAAGAAGCACTGGCTAATTCCATTCCGGTTAGATCCATTGTCATTTGTTGATAAGTAATGATTGCTTCTAATCGACCTTGTGCAATTTCAGGCTGATAAGGTGTATACGCTGTGTACCATCCTGGATTTTCTAAAACGTTTCTTAAGATAACCGTTGGTGTAATTGTTGGGTAATAGCCCATACCAATATACGTGGGAAGTACTTCATTTTGATCCGCGATAGCCTTAATGTCTGACAATGCTTGTTGTTCACTGCGAGCTGTTGGGATATTTAATTCTTTCGGCAGACGAATTTTATTTGGAACAGTTTCTACTAACAGTTCATCTAATGAATTCAGCCCTAACTCATTTAACATCAATTGAGTTTCTTGATTATCCGAGCCAATATGGCGTTGGCTAAACTCTTGAGGATTTTGTAACTGTTTTAAACTGGTAGTCATTGTCATTCTCTGCGGATTAATTATTTCTTGCTCCCTCCCTCGTCCTATAGAAATACCCAATAAGAAGGGCATAGCAAAGGATTAGGGGAGGGCTTTCTAATCAAGAAATATAGAAATTAATGAAATTATTTCTATATAAGAATTAACTAGTCTTCAATTTCATTTTGATAAGACTCAGCATCGATTAAATTATCTAATTCACTTAATTCGGAAGGTTGCATTTTAAACATCCAACCATCGTCATAAGGAGATGAGTTAATGGTTTCGGGGGCATCTTCTAATAACTCATTTATTTCTGTAATTGTTCCAGAAATAGGTGCAAAAATATCGGATGCCGCTTTGACAGATTCAACGACGGCCATTTCATCCTCAACCGCAACTTCGCTATCAACGTCTGGCAGTTCAACATAAACAATATCGCCAAGAAGTTCTTGAGCATGATCGGTAATGCCTATTGTGACACTACCATCATCTTCTAATCTAACCCACTCATGTGAACTGATATATTTTAAATCGCTTGGTACATTACTCATTTTTTATCCCCTTACAAACTTTTACGATGGATTATATTTTTATTGATTTATTGATTTATTGATTTATTGATTTATCTAACTTTCTATATTAAAGATCTACCATTTCTCACAAAAGATGGTTTAACGACTTTTGCTGGAACAAGTTTACCACGAATTTCTAGCATGACGGACTCGCCAATTGTCTTTGGAACTCTAGCGATTCCGATACTTTGTTTCAAAGTTGGAGACATCGTGCCGCTAGTTGTTTCACCAACATTTTCACCATCAATGACTACTTTCATATGTGATCGAATAACGCCTTTTCCCTCGAGGATTAAGCCAACGAGTTTATTTTTCACACCTGATTTTTTTTGAGACAATAGCGCTGATTTACCAATAAAATCTCTAGATTCGTTTTTCCAGTCAATTGTCCATGCCATATTTGCTTCCAATGGAGAAACTGATTCATCCATTTCATTTCCGTAAAGGTTCATGCCTGCTTCTAAGCGTAATGTATCACGAGCACCTAAACCACAAGGTTTAACTCCCGCTTTAATTAATCTGTTCCAAAAACTGCTTGCCTCTGAGTTAGGCATCATAATCTCATAACCATCTTCGCCGGTATAACCAGTTCTAGCTATAAAGTAGCTTTCACTATCAGCGGCAAAAAATACGCCGATATTTTTAACGGCTTCCTGTTGAATGCTAGATAAAACTTGGTTTGTTTTTTCAATGGCATTAGGACCTTGAACGGCAAGCATCGCGAATTCATTGTTTTCTTCAACAGTCACTTTGAAGTTATTGATTTGTTTGTTCATCCAAGCGAGGTCTTTTTCGCGAGTCGAAGCGTTAACAACAACGCGATAATGTTCACTATTAATAAAATAAACAATCAAGTCATCAATGACTCCACCTTTCTCATTTAGCATTCCGCTATATAACGCTTTGCCGGAAGGTTGCAGTTTATCAACATCATTGGCTAATAAAAATTGTAAATAGAGTTTAGCATCTGCTCCTTTTACTTCAACTGTTGTCATATGAGAAACATCAAACATACCCGCATCGTTTCTGACTGCATGATGTTCTTCAATTTGTGAACCATAGTTTAATGGCATATCCCAACCACCAAAATCAATAATTTTGGCATCGGCTTCAATATGGTTTTGGTAAAAGGCGGTTCTTTTTCCGGTTATTGATGCCATTCGGCGATCCTCTTAATACAATCAATTGAACAGTCTACTTTCACGCATATTATACCGATAAGTGGTCAAAAACAGAATAATTTGAAGTGTTTTTTACGTTAAATAAACAATATTGTAGGTTGATTATGGCTAAAATTTATTAAAACTAGCTAATTATAACTCTATGCCGGATTAACTTGTTATAGCCGGATAATCATCGGATGATATTTATGGGTGTCACCAAAACTAGCTACCAACTATCAATATTTTCCATCGTATCCCATGACGCTTTTGGAGGTAGTCTTTCGCCTGCTTGTAATAATTCGATTGAAATTCCATTGGGATCTTTAACAAACGCCATATGACCATCTCTCGGAGGTCGATTGATTGTGACTCCCATTTCACTAAAATGCTGACAAACTTGATAAATATCATCGACCGCATAGGCTAAGTGACCAAATTGGTTGCCGTTATTATAAGTTTGCCCACCCCAGTTATGAGTCAATTCAACCATAGGTGAGTCCTCACTTTCACCTAAAAAGTAAAGGCTAAAACGTCCGGCTTCAATATCTCTACGGCTAATCAGTTTTAGCCCTAATCCTTCAGTATAAAACCTGATGGATTCTTCTGGGCAATCCTGATGGATTCTTCTGGGCAATTAGTCCTTATCATGCTGTGTAGAAATTTCATTGATCGTTATCCTTTTCTTTGTTCTGTTCAGGAGATGATGAAGGAATCTCAGAATTGGTAGAATTAAATCCCTCTACCAATTCACCTTCAATGATTCGGTTCTTCTTCAATGAGTTAGATTGATAAAAGAAATCCGACTCAAAATTAGCTGAATTCATCTCAGCATTAGAAAGGTTGATTCGATTAATCAAGAATTTGGCTAACAACATTCTCATTGCTGGAATCATTAATAAAAAACCAATGATATCGGTTACAAAGCCTGGAGTTAGCAATAATCCACCCGCAAACAGCAGTTGCGCACCAGATGCTATTTCAAGAGCGGGCATTTTCCCTTGATTGAGGCTATTTTGAATGTCTCGCATCACCGCAAACCCTTGCTGTTTTAGCAGGTTAACACCAATAATTGCAGTAATAATGACGATTACTAATGTGGCGGCTAACCCAATTTGATCGCCAACTTGAATAAATACGACAATTTCAAAAATAGGAACTAAAATAAAGAGGAACAATAAAAAGCGGAACATGGATGATTTACGTCATTGCTGGATATTTGGATTGATTTCTATTGTAACGCCACCAGTTATCTTAATTCAACAGTCCAACTATCAAGATGCAAGGGGGTTTCATCACAAACCTTGTCAGTTAAGTTTGATTTAGTTTTTATTTAGTCGATAATTAACAGATAAGTTTCATTTTTCAAAAAGCGGATGTCTGAGAAAATAGTATGTTGGAAAACCAAGTTACAAATGATGTTCAAAAACAGTTTTTACGGAGAACGCCAATAAAATTGAAGCAGTTTGCTCGATTTTTAGGCGACATTGTTAACAATCAAGTTGATGATATACGAATTAAAGCGCTTTTGTCTCAAGTGATAAAAACGCGAGAATCTTGTATTGAGCAAAAGTTTGAGCCAACAGCTAAAATTTTAAATCAACTGATTAAACAATTATCGATGAACCGAGAGTCTTTTCAAACACAAAAGCCTTTACTATTAAGGTTAGCTAAACGGTTTGCTGATCATGCTGAGAAATTGTCTTTAGGGATAAAGCCACAAAAGAAATCGCTTAAAATTGTATCACCAGTTAAAAACTTAAAAGCAAAACAAAAAGAAAATATCGAGATCCTTGAGCCATTTCCTCCTAAAAATGATTTTACAGAAGAAACGGTCAACGATTTAGGTGATATTAATGAAGAGCTAAAAATAGAATCTGAATCGCCTGTCGAAATAATGGAGAGTAATGAGTTAGATTCTTTAAGCTTATATAATGATAAGAGCCAGTTAATATTTCTCACTAATGGAGAATACCAATCTGCAGTAGAGCTTGAACATTATCAAGGTATATTCTCTCAATTAAAGTCAATGGGCATAGATTATTTCATTGAAAGTAGGTTAGAAGCTTGTTTTGAGAAATCGAACCTGCATGAAAATAGCATTATTATTGCTCCTCTTAATTCTGCAGAGGAATTGAAGGTGCTAGATGATGAGGCTGTGGAAAATAAAAATACGCCTTTAATTTTTACTGCCAATGAAGACAATCAAGAAAATAGACTAAAAGCGATTAGAAATAGAGGTACAGGGTATGTGATTGAACCTCTATCAATTTCAAGCCTGTTTGAGCAAGTCGATATATCACTCGACTTAAACTTTGAAATGCCTAGTCGGATATTGGTAATGGAGGATTCTAAGGCTCAAGCAAGATATTATGAAAAAGTCTTACAAAAAGGACATTTTGATATCCGAGTGGTTAATAACCCTGAAATACTTCTAGAAGCTATTAGAGGCTTTGATCCAGAAACTATTTTGATGGATATGCAAATGCCCGGATCATCAGGGGTTGAGCTTACTCAAATGATCAGACAAATGCCTCGATATGCTCATTTGCCGATTATATTTTTATCCGCAGAAGAAAATCTAAGAAAACAAAATCAAGCTTTAATGTCAGGAGGAACTGCATTCATTGTTAAACCAGTTCAAAAAGAACAGCTTATGTTTATGGCGCGGCTTCATACACAAAAATTTAGATCGCTTAGCCCACAAATTGATATTAATCCAGATACAAATGCGGCTTATCCTATAAAATTCAAACAAATTATCTCATCGGAAGCCGCTAGAGCGACTCGATCTAATACTAGGATTGGGTTAGTGTTGATTCAATTAGATAAAGTTGAAGATTTAATTCAAAACTCTCAATTTTCCTTTATAAATAATGCGGTTAATCAACTCACTCAATTGCTAAAAAAACGATTGCGTCAAACTGATATAATCGGTCACATTGACGTCAATCGACTGGGAGTAATTTTAACATCAGGCGATAAGAAATATTGGACTGACGTTATGTATACCATTCAAGAGCAGTTCGCCAATTTGAGCTTTAATCTTGATCAGCAATCACATTTTTTAAGCGTTAGCATGGGAATTTCTGAAGTTGAACGTAACTTTAGCGCACATCAATGGTTAGAAAGAAGTAATCAAGCATTAGAGGAAGCGATTCAAAATGGCTCTTCTCAAATTAATTGGAAATAGTAAAAGATGAAAAAACTTATACATATCATTGTAAATGGATTTCTTGTTGTTAGTTTATTCAGTCAGCCAATTCTAAATGCCGAAGAAGAAATTGATTTAGAAGCGTTATTTGGAGGTTCATCTGAATTTTTAGATGTCGATGAAGCATTTAAAGTCTCATCAGAAGTATTAGATGATGAAGTGATTGTGCGCTTTGAAATAGCGGATGATTATTATCTCTACCGAAGCCGTTTTCTATTTAATGCAGAAAATGCAGTTTTATCGAACGCCTATATTCCAGATGGCAAAAAGAAAGTGGATGAGTATTTAGGTGATGTCGAAGTTTATTATCATAACCTTGAAATCAGTGTGCCGTTTAAGTCGCCACAAAAAGACTTTTCGTTTACCGTAGAATATCAAGGCTGTGCCGAAGCGGGGCTGTGCTATCCGCCAGAAGAAAAGAGCTATCAATTAAAAGCCACTTCAATCGCTAAAAGTGCATTAGTGAGTCAATCAACTCAACCGATAGATAAGCCCACTGACAATGCAACAGATTTTGTCCCTGAGCAAGAGAAAGTTTCTAATTTTTTGAGTGATAAAAGCCTTCTTGAAATTGTTCTTTACATGGTGCTACTCGGAATAGGGTTGGCTTTTACCCCTTGTGTACTCCCAATGGTGCCAATTTTATCCAGTATTATTGTAGGGCAGGGGAAAAGCATCACGACTAAAAGATCTTTCTTATTGTCTTTAACTTACACTCAATCAATGGCTATTCCTTTTGCGATCATTGGTTTTGTCGTCGGAAGTGCTACCAGCTTATTTGGGGTCGATATTAATAGTAACTCCTTACAATCTGCTTGGTTTGTAGTACCCGCTGCGGTTGTTTTTGTTCTTTTATCTTTATCGATGTTTGGTTTTTACGAATTACAGTTGCCCGCAGGAATGCGAAATAAATTAACCAATGTCTCTAATAATCAAGAAAGTGGCACTTTAGCGGGTGCTGCAGGAATGGGAGTACTTTCTGCCTTAGTGGTATCGCCCTGTGTGACGGTACCGGTTGCTGGTGTTTTACTTTATATTGCTCAAACTGGTGATGCCGTGATTGGCGGTGTCGCGCTTTATTCCTTAGCGGTTGGTATGGGTATTCCACTGCTCTTAGTGGGCGTGGGTGGCGGAAAGCTACTGCCTAAAGCGGGCGGTTGGATGAATAGTGTGAAAGCGGCTTTTGGTGTGGGGATGATTGGAATGGCGCTTTATATTACCAAGCACTTAATTCCTGAAACCTTCAATATGGTGTTATGGTCAGTATTAATGATAGTCACCGCGACTTATATGGGGGCATTGTCACAGGTTGGATCCAATATCGCGAAGCTTTGGAAAGGCATTGGTTTATTTATATTGGTTTATGGCTTGTTGTTGATGGTGGGTGCATCTATGGGCAATGGTGACTTACTCAAACCTTTAAAAGGTCTATCAGCAACTCACTCTACTTCAAAAAACACCGCTATTCCGCATGAAAGTCAATTTGCTCGAGTAAAGACCATTCAAGATGTTAAAAAGCAAGTGGCTGATGCGAATGCTAACGGGCAATCGGTAATGTTTGATTTTTTTGCTACCAGCTGTACGGCATGTTATGAATTTGAAGAGAGGGTGTTTCCTCATCCAGATGTGGTGAATGCGCTTTCAAATACGGTTCTTATACAAGCCGATGTGACGGCAAATGATACTGAAGACAAAGCGTTGATGAAGCACTTTGGCGTTAGAGGGTTACCGAGTATTCTTTTCTTTGATAAAAATGGAAAGGAAGAGCAAAGGTTAAGAGCGGTCGGCTTTGAGGAGGCTGATATTTTCACTCAGCGAATTAAGGCGGCTTTTATTGCTAATTTGTGAACTAGAAACTAGCCCTATTTTCGGACAAAACTTCTAGCCGTATGCCATTTCAATATTCTATTTTGATTAGGCTATCTTCTTTTTTATAAACAAAAAATAACCTAACGCTACAATAAACATCAATAAAGCGCCTCCTTGAGAGCCACTCATTCCTAAAACTATCTTTTCATTAGTACTTATAAATTCAATCGTAAATCGACACATACCCCACAACCCTAGTAGTAAAAAGAAGGATTCATAAGGTCGTGTGTTGGTTTTATTTCGAGTTGTCAAAACTAAGAATATAATCGTGGAATAAAAAATCTCATAAAGAGGTAATGGATGAACATGTTCGTCTGTAGGTGCAATACCCTGTGGAAAACTCATTGCCCAGGGTAAACCTGAAGCAATGCCATAACAGTCATCACCAGATAAAAAACAACCAACTCGAGCAATAGCATAAGAGAGAATAGCTGCAGGGGCTGCACTGTCGAGAATGCGATACAATGATATTTTATTGGTATAAGTAAATAAGAAGCTGGCCAAAATAGCGCCTAGTAAAGCGCCTTGGCTTGAAAAACCTGTGTCACTAAGGAATAGGTCTGATTTATCAGGATTTTTTAATATAAACATTAATTTTGCACCAATAACACCAAAACTTAATAGCATGATGATTAAAACCTCGCTATTAAATTTAAGGTCGCTTTGTGCTTCTATTTGGCGTAAAAAATACCAGCGACCTACTAAGTAAGCAATCGCTAACATTAAACCATAACTGCCAATTGTAATATTGTTTGACTGATAGATAATTGGGAGCATTATCAATTTACCTTCATAATTGATTTAAGTGAGCTGATGAATAATACTTTCAGGAGAGTATAACTAAAATTTTGTTTATAGGGTTCTGATTTAATAGGTTATTTGAGATAATTTTAAGCATTATTGATTAATATGCTATTTTTGTTACATCAATTTCTCATTTGTTTAATTTTCATTTGAAGTTTGGTTGTTTATCTACTACTGTATATTCTCTAGTCGCATATAAAACATTGTTGAATATAATAATAATGATTAAAAAACAGTTTTATTCTTTAATTAATAAGTCAATTAATATTACAGTTTGTGTTTGTGTTTTAAGAGATTTTCTTGTCAATCTTTTTTCGGTTATTACAAAGACACAAGAGTTAGTTGCTGAGTTTAACGCTTCAAAATTTATTTTTGTCTCGGTGGAGTTAGTAGAAATTCGCAGGGAGATATTTAATTGAAAGTTGTCGCAGTGAATCGAATTCTCGAAGCTCAAGAAAGATACCCAAATGCTCATCAGCATTTGCAGGGTTGGTATCAAATATTGCGAGAGTCGAATTTCCAATCACCTGAAGAATTACGTAAAACGTTTGGCGATATACGTGGTTTTAATAGCTCCTTTAAATTCCCAATTCCTGAAACAACTTTGTTGGCGCGAACATTTATTAATTTTGATGCGCAGGTGGTTCTAGTCGATGATGTGGTTGCAGGTAAACATTGATAGCTTATTAAATTTTTTGTAAATACCATTATTTGAATTTAAAGTACAATAATAAGTAACAAGAAAAGAAAGGATATGAAATGAATCCAAGTTTAGAAAATGCGATGCAACATTGGAATATGGTCGCACCTGCCATTAATTGCCCAAAAAACCAAGAAGATTATCAAACACTTATTGCTAATATTAAAGACGCAATTGAATTGGCAGAAAATATACCTAATAGTCATATAACTGGCTTGATTGAATCTATGGCAATGGCTGCAGAAAAATATGAAAGCAAGTATGTGGAAAATTTAGAAGGTGGCGCATTAGCATCATTAAGGTATTTGATTAAATTACACGGCGTTCGTCAATCAGAGCTTAAAGAAATTGGTAGTCAGGGCGTTGTCTCTGAAATTCTTAATGCAAAACGTTCTTTGACTTTAAGGCATGTAAAAGAATTAGCATTGCGATTCAATGTTTCTCCTAGTGTTTTTATTAGTTAGCTTTATTTAAATTTTGTTAAGTTGGGCTATATCCAACGTCTAACGCTCTTTTTATATTCTAAATAATTTTCACCAAAATTATTTTCTAACATTTTTTCTTCTGGTTTTATTTGAAAGTAATTCATCGCTAAGATAAAAAAAGGAAGAACTAAAAAAGAACCAATATTACCAAAAAGAAACGCACTTCCAAGTAAAATAAACGCCATCCCTAAATACATAGGATTTATGGTTGTTTTGTGTTTTAAAAAATTGATAAAAGAAATAACATCTAAGCAAACTCCCATTCCAATGAAAACCAAAGCAGTCCAAAATAGATAGCTATGTTCAATTATATAAAAAGGAAAGTAAAAACTCATAGCCCACATGATTAAACCAAAACATAGAGTAATAACTGGTGGTGGTATTTTGGTTTTTAGTTTATTCATATTGAATTCCTGAATTATATAATAAGAGCTATATTTTCAAACTATAGTTATCAAAAGTGTCTATTTTTTTATAATTAAGCGACTCATAAAGTTTCTTAGCTTTAGAATTATCAGTGGCGGTTGCTAGTTTAATAGAGAAAATATTTTCCACTTTAGCATCAGATTTTACTTTCGCCATCAACGCTCTCGCGCATCCTTTTTTTCTATAATCTTGATTGACAAAAAGATCATTTAAGATCCAAACTGGTTTCATTGCAACCGAGGAAAATGTAGGGTAGATTTGGATAAAACCACATACTTCTGATGAATATGTGGCTAAATAAATAATTGAATCATTGAGGTTTAATCGATCTTCAATAAATTTTGATACAGATTTAATATCACTCTTCATCTTATAGAAAATACGGTATTGGTCAAATAACTTTGCAATATCCTCTTGATCGGTTTTATTCGCGAGATAGACTGTTAGCATTTACATTCCAGCGTCTTCTATAATGTTATTAACGATTGAAATTAAAGTGAAGATAAATATGATTACGACAATTATGCCAACAAATATATAGTTACCAATTTGACCTGAAGTAAAATCACGTTCTCTATTATCTTCAGTTTGAATACCGACCATTGCAGCTAGAACACTTCCAATCACTTGTAATGGACCCGGTGTTTTTTTAACTTCTTCTGATGGTTTCTGCTCTGTGTTATGCTTTTCTATGTTCTCGTCAGTCATATCGTTCTCTTACTAGCCATGATCAATTGAGCTTATATTAGCATTATTTAATATGGAACCTAAACAACAAATACTTCTAGACTATTTAAAGCATAGTTCGTTAGGGTTCAAAGAATATGAATTAATGACTGAATTACAAGAAAATACCAATTTTTTTAGTGAGTTAGGCAGAAATACAAGTTTATTTAAAAAACATTTTTTCTTATTTCATCATCTCTATGTGTTAGCTGAATCGTTAAAAGAGCAGAATTTGCAGTTAGAGATATCGGCTCTTTCGATCAAGTTGCATAAAAAGCCTTTGACTTCAGATCTAGAATCGGAAAGTCATGTAGCGGAATATAGAGGAGAAATAGTTGAGTTACACAATTTCTATTTAAATAGTGATAACTTGAATCTTCCTGATAACGAAGTACAGGATATGTTGGCATTATTCTGGAAAAAATACTTAGCTTTAGATAAAAAAATGGATGCTATTAAGTGTTTTGGTCTAGAAGAAACTAATAATCTGAGTCGATCTCAAATCAAAAAAAGATATAATCAATTGGCAAGTCAGCATCACCCTGATAAAGGTGGTGACAAGTTAGAATTTATGCAGATTAAAGAAGCATATGAGCAGTTAAAAGATAGTTTTTAGGATTAATTAGAAAAAAAGAATGAAGAGACAATCAATGGCAAAATCTAAAATTCAATATGTTTGTAATCAATGTGGTGCGGTCTCTCCTAAATGGGGGGGACAATGTGGTGATTGTGGTGAGTGGAACTGTTTAGTTGAACAGGTTGATACGGATAAGGATACAAAAACGGGTCGATTTGCGGGTTACTCAGGAACCGCAAGTAGGCTACAAAAACTTAGTGAAGTAAAACATGAAAATACCAAGCGGATAGCAACTAGTTTAACTGAATTAGACAGGGTGTTAGGTGGCGGTTTAGTACCTGGCTCTGTTGTATTACTAGGTGGAGATCCCGGCATCGGTAAATCAACCATCTTATTGCAAGTAATGTGTCGATTAAGCGAATCTTTAAATGCGGTTTACGTCACTGGAGAAGAGTCGGCACAACAAATATCCATGAGAGCCAAACGATTAGGGCTCAATGGTAGCGAATTAAGTCTTTTAACAGAAACCAAAGTAGAAACCATTATTGCGACCGCCCAAGTGGGAGAGAAAAATGGCGAACAGCCGAATGTGATGGTGATTGATTCAATTCAAACGATTTATACGGAACACTTACAGTCTGCTCCTGGAGGCGTCGCTCAAGTACGAGAAAGTACGGCTCAGTTGGTTAGATTTGCAAAACAAAAAGATATCGCTCTTTTTGTGGTTGGTCATGTGACCAAAGATGGTTCATTAGCTGGCCCGAGAGTTTTAGAGCATATGGTTGATGCGGTGCTTTATTTTGAAGGTGAAAGAGATGGTCGATATAGAATACTTCGAGCTGTCAAAAATCGATTTGGTGCGGTGAATGAATTAGGTGTTTTTGCGATGACAGAAGAAGGTTTGAAAGAAGTGCAAAACCCATCGGCTATTTTCCTATCACGTTATCAACAAGCATCTCCCGGAAGTGCAGTCACTGTTACATGGGAAGGTTCTAGGCCCTTGTTAGTTGAAGTCCAGGCTTTAGTGGATGAGTCTCACGGTAGTCAGGCTAAACGAGTTGCAGTCGGACTCGATCAAATTCGATTAGCGATGTTATTAGCGGTTCTTTCTCGGCATGGAGGAATATTTTGTCATGATCAAGATATTTTTCTAAATGTGGTTGGTGGCGTGAAAGTAATGGAAACCAGTGTAGATTTAGCGCAATTGCTTGCGATTGTTTCAAGTCTTAGAAACCAGATTTTACCTCAAGACCTAATCATTTTTGGTGAAATTGGGTTAGCCGGGGAAATACGTCCCGTCCCCAATGGGCAAGAACGGATAAAAGAAGCCGTCAAACATGGCTTTACAAGAGCGATAGTTCCCAAAGCCAATCAACCAAAAGCTGAGATAAAAGGCATGCAAATCATAGGGGTTAGTAATTTACAGGATGCGTTGACTGAAATGGCAGAATTATAGGTCAATCAAAAAATTTTATGTCTAACTCGATAAAATGTGTATTTGTAAGTTTTGGTAGAATCTTGCGAAACCCAATAAAAAACTAAAGAAGCGTATCAGTCATTTTTAGCGCAAAGTGTTTGCAAATTTCGTTCAAGTACACTTGGATCACCCGAATTTAACTCAACTACTTTCCGTAAGTGGGTAATGCTATCTAAATCAAGATTTTTACACTCGAAAGCTAAGCTTTCGGGCTTTTGTCGGATCAGTTTTAATGACATTTGGATATTGGCTTCTGAACCATCAGAATCTAAAGGAATGTTCAACTGATATTCGATATCATCTTTGGCATAAATAACGCCATGAGGCCTTAATAAAACGCCATGTATCGAAAGATCGATGATTTGGCAATCAAATGATTGTTGGTTACCAATTAAAATAGCAACAGAATCAAAGCTAACTCGGTGATATTGACGCCTTTCACTATCCATAATTAAAACCTTATTTATCGTAATTACGCTTGAAATAACATGAGCTGTATAAACACTTTAGCACAGAAAATAGTATCCAAAATGTATTTATTTAAAAACATTCTCTATCCAATGGTGCATCCTTTAAGGGATAATATTACTTTCAATTCCATTACCGATTTATATTATGACCATTCAATGGTATCCAGGGCATATGCACAAAGCCCAAAAAGAAATAAAAGAGGCGCTTCCTAAGGTTGATTTGGTTATTGAGGTAGTCGATGCTCGTATTCCATACAGCAGCACCAATCCGGCAGTGGCTGAAATATTAGAAAATAGTGATAAAAAACGTCCTATTATCAGAATACTTAATAAGGTTGATTTAGCCGATCCTGCAATCACAAAGTTATGGTGTGAAGAGTTCGATAGCCATCAAGATAGCCGCTCACTTCCTATTACCGCAAAAAAGCCTGAAGAAGTGAGGCGATTGATTAAGTTGTGCCACCAGCTATTACCTGAATTTAAGCAAAAAGAAAAACCGATCAATGCAATGATTATGGGAATTCCGAATGTTGGTAAATCTACTATTATTAATATTTTAAGTAATCGAACCATTGCAAAAGTCGGTAATGAACCAGCGGTGACCAAGAGGCAGCAAAGAATTGATTTAGATGAAGGCATTATTCTTTGGGATACGCCAGGATTTTTATGGCCAAGAATTGACAATACCAATAGTAGTTACCGATTAGCGATTACGGGAGCAATTAAAGATACGGTTTTGGAGTATGATGATATAGCTTATTACGCCATGGAGTATTTTAGAGAGGCCTATCCTCAGTCATTAAAGGATAACTTTAAATTGGATGAGTTAGCAGAAGATACAACGCAATTGTTAGAGGCGATTGGTCGTATTCGGGGGTGCTTACAAAGAGGCGGGCGGATCGATTTAGATCGAGTTTGTAAAATATTAGTTCACGAATTTAGATCCTCAATACTCGGCAATATTAGTTTAGAAACCCCCGAAATGATTAAAAAAGAAATGGTTGAAGTTGAAGAGCAAATTCGACTTAAAGCCGAAAAAGATGAAAGTCGAAAGGGCAAAAAGAAAAAACGCAGAAGGCGTTAAGAGGGACTAAAGATGTTCGATCCAGAAAATTTGAAAAAACTAGCCGTCACCAAAATGCCATTTGGAAAATATAAAGGACAGTTTTTAATTGATTTGCCTGAACCTTATTTAGTTTGGTTTGGTCGGCAAGGTTTTCCTCAAGGAAAATTGGGGGAGTTGATGCATTTGTTGTTAGAAATAAAAATTAATGGATTGGAAGATTTAGTTTTTCCATTAAAGGAAAAATAATAGACAATTATTAATATAGTGAACGTTGATATGATTAAAGTTTCTGAAATAAACATTTATCCGATTAAGTCATTAGGACGAATTTCTAAAAAGAAAATATCAGTAGAGCGAAAAGGTTTAGCGGATGACCGATGTTTTATGCTTGTTGATAATAATAATCAATTTATTACACAAAGAAAACATCCTAGTTTGGCGCTTATTTCTGTATCCCAACATGAGAATGACTTCTTAATTGAGGCCCCAAATATAGATGGTTTACTGGTATCAATAAATGATTTCACGAAGAAACTACAATCAGTCACTATATGGAAAGATATTTGCTCCGTTCTTATTGCAAATAAAACAATCAACCAATGGTTTTCTGAGTATATTGGTTTTGAAGTTTCTCTAGTGGCATACGATAATCTCAATCCAAGGGCAACTGATCCTTTGTTTTCTAGTGAAAGTGATATTGTAAGTTTTGCGGACGGGTTTCCGATTCTAGTTATTTCACAAGCTTCCTTAGATGATTTAAATAGTCGATTAATTAATCCAGTAACTATGCAACGGTTTCGTCCAAATATTGTAGTTGAAGGGTGTGATGCTTTTGATGAAGATCAATGGCGAGATATTACTATTGGGAATGTTAAACTTGATGCGGTGAAAATTTGTAGTCGCTGTGTTTTGACTACTATCGATCCTGAAACGGGGATAAAAGATGAAGATAGCGAACCTCTTAGAACGTTGAGTCAATATAGAAAAAATATCAAAGGCATTAAAAGTGAAAAAGGCGTATTTTTTGGAATTAATTTGATTCCGAGAGGTGTTGGGAAAATTTGTATCGGTGATTCAATAATAATCTAGTTAGGTAAATAATATGAATGTTTATTTGATCGTATCCGGTATTTTTAGCGCAATTGCAGCATTAATTCATGTTGGGTGTATATATTTTGGCGCTAGTTGGTATCGGTTTTTTGGTGCTGGAGAGCAAATGGCTATTTGGGCGGAGCAAGAAAATATTAAGCCGACAATTATTACTTCTGGAATTGTTTTAGTATTATCAATTTGGTCAATGTACGCCTTTTCTGCTGCAGGATTTTTAGCGAAATTACCTTTGATGAAATTAGGGCTTAGTATAATTACTTTGGTCTACTTGATGAGAGGAATAGGAGGTTTTTTCTTAATGAATAATCCTATGGGTAGAAGTGCAAAGTTTTGGTTTTGGAGTTCTCTTATTTGTTTAGTCGTTGGATTATTCCACCTTTTTGGTTTAAAACAGGAATGGATAAATTTATAATGAAAACACATCAAATATACACAAAAAATAAATTAAGAAATTTCACCTATATTCTAGAGTTCGAGAACGGTACTGCGATTGTAATCGATCCGTGGGATGCGGATGAGATAAAGATATTTTTAACAAAAAACAATTTGAACTTAACGAGCATTATCAATACGCATGAACATTGGGATCATACACAAGGAAATGAAGCGTTAGTTTCTCAATATGATTGTGAAGTTTGGGCTCATGCTAATGGCGCCGGAAAAATTCCTTGTTTGACTCGTGAACTAAATGGTGGTGAATTAATTGATTTAGATGATAAAACGCAATTAAAAGTTTTGAATACGCCAGGTCACACATTTGCTCATCTCTGTTTTATTGTTATTGAAAATAGAAAAGAGGTAGCTGTATTTACGGGCGATACGCTATTCAATGCTGGTGTGGGTAACTGCCATGGTGGTGATGCAGAGGTGATGTATCAAACCATTGTCGATCAATTTCAAACACTTGATGATAATGTGTTGGTTTATCCTGGGCATGATTACTTAAAAAATAATTTACAATTCACATTGAATTTTGAGCCAAGCAATCTAGTCGCTAAAGAGTGGCTAAAAAAAGTTACTACGGTTGGTTATAATCCTGGCGATATCATCACTAATATTGGTAATGAAAAATCGTTTAATACTTTTATGCGATTAGATAATTCTGAAACGATTGAAAAATTATCGCTTAATAACCCGAGTGATAAAGAAGTGTTTTTAGCTTTAAGAGCTAGGAGAAATAATTGGTAAATTAAAAAATATTTAACAATAATAGCTATCTAACAATGATATGCTCAATTTCTTCTGTTTTAAGAAATGATTCAGCTTTAGAGCCTTGAAGCATTGCTAAGCTAGAGAAAGTGCCGGCAACGACACAACTTTCGGCAAAACAGGTAACTGATTTTGGTGGGTTTTCGATTGGCCATCCAGTTTTAGGATTAAGTAGATGGCTGTAGACTTTTCCATTTTGAATAAATGAACGTTGACTCGTACCACTAGTGGCTACTGCACCATTTAAAAGATTAATATAACCGATTTTAGAATTTTCTAACCCTATTTTCCATGGGCTGTTGTCTATTTTCTTTCTGTAGTCTCTAGCAAAAAGATCACCGCCCAGATTAACTAAGTAGTTAATTTTTTTATCTCTGCAATGGGAATTTAATATTTTAGCAACTTGATCAACCGCGTATTCTTTTCCGATCCCGCCAAAGTCAATCTGCATACCTTTTGATAGAGAGATTGATTTTTTTGTATAATTAATTTTATCGAAACCAATAAAAGATAAAGCTTCCGTTATTTTAGTTTTACTAGGAATAGCTGTTTGATTTTTGAAATTCCAAAGTTTTCCCAAAGCACCTGACGTTATATCAAATAGACCATCACTTAATTGAAAAACTTCTTTAGCGTAATTAAGTAATTGAAAAGTTTCAAGGTCAATCGAATTATCATAGGATGAATTTATTTTAGATAGAAGGCTTGAGTTTTGGTAGCGACTATATTTATTTTCAATGCGCTCGACTTCTTTTGTCACTAATCTAGCTAAAACGTCACAGAGTTCTCTAGTATTAGTTTGAAGTAAAATTTCACAAGGGCTTGCCATCGCGTTAAAAGAAATTTTGTAATAGCTTTGGCAAGTTTTACGGTTTTTTTTGGAAGAAATATTTAAGTCTCCAGAGTTTCCTTGAAGACTTAATTTATATTGGATCATTTATAGAGCACTAGAACTAGAGTTAGAATCAAATCTAGAAGTAGTAATTCATTTGTAAAAATACGGCATCCAACTCCTCATACAAATCTAATCCATCTAAACCGCCAACTCTTTCTGGGCCGTTAGCCGTAGGTGCTTGCTTGTAATACTCTAAACGAATTTCTGCCCTATGACCGTTATCCATTTGGAATCCATACTTGAGCCCTAAGGTATAACTTGCCATTTCGCCTACACGGTAATCAGCACTCGCAAATTCTGGTAAATTTTCACCTTGGTCAATTTCTTCTTCGACTAAATACGGCGTATAAAAATTAGCCGCTGACTGTTGGTAATAACGAAAATGAGGTTCCCAAAAACTTCCGCCACCGGAAAATAGTTTCCAATGAAAATCGAGTGTATGGGTATCAATTTCCCAATCATCTGAGGTGAAACGGTAAGAAAAATCTATAATAGAGTCATTTAAATGCTTTTTTATTAAACCAAATAGCGAGTGTTGTGTTCTTGTATCTGGTCTATTTTCATATAAATAATCCTGTGTTATTCCTTGAGTGTTTACAAGACTAATAATTTTGAAAGGATCTGATAAGTAACCGCTTTTGTCAGAATAACCATAATTAAACTGCATGATCGTTGAGCGGTTAACTACTTGAGTCCAGCCTAATAACAATTCACCCGAAGTAATTGTATCGGATGATTCACCGCGAGTTGATGCAAAAGCAGCATCAAACAAATCTTCAGTGGCAAAATTATTTCTAATGGACATGCTAGTAAAGGCAATTGGTATTCCACCTTTTGGATTGTACTCTTCACTCGCGACAGAAAACCCGCCAGAAATAGTTGTATTTTTTTGATTAAAGTCTTTTGCTAACTCAGCATTCAAACTGAGTGATTGGAAGTCAAACTCACGGGAAACATTAGTTCCTAACGTGTAACGATAGTCTGATTCTGGATTTATCAAATCACTCCAACTGACGTTGAGTTGTAGCCGAGTATCTCTGAACGTATCATCTAGCGGTGTTGTTCCAGCTGCGATGTCATACTGTCCGTTTCCTGATGGTCTAGAAAATGTTTGAACGGTATTCTGGGCAATAGCGCCATTAGCTGATGCGCCAGTTAAGCTGTCTAACACAAATTTAATATTTAGATTTCCAGTAGTATCTATTGTTGTTTCCGCATCAAAAATCGCTTCTACTGCGCTTACGCGGTCAACTTCTGAATATGTTAATAGTGATGCAGAAAAATTCCACTCATCGTCTGTTTGTTCATTTGCAATAGCTCCAGTTATACCACTACCAATTAAAGTCGTGGCAGCAATCGCTAGTTTGTCTTTTAAACGTAACTTATTCTTTGCTCTTGTAGGATTATTTATCATAATTTAATTCCAATGACTCGTTTAAATTCTTAAATATCAATTTCAATAAGGTATTTTCGGGTGGATAACTAATTACAGCCACAACCACCACCTGCAAAACTGCGTCCGCCGCTAGCCGCTTCTTTACTAAAGTAAACATGGTCATCGATAGATTGATCGAGAGGAGATGAATTAATTGCCATCGATGATTTAGCTAAAAGGTCTCGATCCCAAGGATCAACCCCCATACTGGAACAAGCTGAAAGTAGTGTTATTCCTATAATTAACAAACTGACTTTTAATAATTTCATTTCTCTTTACCTTCTATTGATAAATATCATTGACTAATTAATTTGGCTATTTCATTTTCATATGAGGCGATTTTTTTAGGAAAAAAACCTTTGTGAGCAAATTTTGGCTTGCCATCTTTTCCGAACAACACGCTACTAGGCATTCCTTTAATTTTATACTTTTTAGCTAATAAGCCTTTAGGATCATAAATAATTTTAAAATCAGCTGGATATTTATTTAAAAATTCGGTTGCTAGAACTCTTTTCTTATCTAAATTAACGGCTATTACTATAAGCTCATCTGATGAATACTTTTTACTCAAGTTATTTAACCAAGGAAATGATTTACGGCAAGGAATACACCAAGATGCCCAAAAATCAAGATAAACAACTTTTCCTTCATATTGCTTAATATCAAAAGTGTTTGTTTCAGATGCGTGGTTATTAGCACTAAAAACAAGGATTATTGTAAGTAATATAAAACTAAATTTGTTCATTAAATACTTCCAGTTGAATTTGAGCGTAACAATTACTAAATTGATTTTTATAAACTGAGTTTAAAAGGCTTTTATTATGTGAAGATTAAATATAGTAGAGAATTTTAAAAATGCTAATTAATTCACTGTTAATATCTTTAAAACTCCCATTCAAGCAACATTCGTAATATCGTTTTTTCTTCCGTATTGCTGATTGCTTGCTGTAAACCTATTTCCCAATTAATTTTAGAATGTCCTAATTTATTCCCACCTAATAAAATAACTCCAACAAAAACATCATTTTGGTCAATGTAAACTTCAATTCCTGGCTCTAAGGTAGGTGTATAACGGTAACGATATTGAAAAGCTTGTTTAAACTCCCATTTATGTTTTTGATCGTTGATAAATACATATTGCTGGTGTAAATTAAGAGTGGCACTCCATTTCCCGAATTCTTTTTCAATTAATACTGCAAAATTACCTTCCCATTCACTATTTTCTTTTTTTTGCTCTATTTCAAATAGAAAGCCAACGTCTGCCCAATGTTCCCCTTGTTCTGTATGTTGGTAAAGTACTTCTATTTCATAGGCTTTAATGTCTATAGTGTGTGAGTTATCTTTATTGCCTATCGCATAAAACTCAACAAACAGATTATCGGTAATATCCTTGCCAATCCCTAGACGGTATACAGAAAGATTTGCAGCCAGTTCGTTGTCTAGCTCACTAATAGCACGAGTTTCTACTTCCCAGGTATTCGTTTCCACGTAAGGGTGATAAATTTTATCGACAGCGGAATATGCAATGCATTGAAATGCCGCAAATAACAATATGATGGAAGTACTGATAATTAGCCTTATTTTAAGCATTTGTAGACAATCTCGTATAATATTTTGTATGAATTAAGGGTGTTATAAAAGCTAAAAATATTGTTGAAATGTATAGAGCTATTTGTAAAAAAGTAGGTGTTGACTCGTAACCAATTAATGAATATAAAATTTGCCCAATAAAAGATGTTTCTGAAACAATCCAATCACTATTCCAAAAGGGCAAGTCGCTTTCCATTAAACCTGCTTGCATTAAAAAAGTAAGACTTTGAGAAAGCATAGCTGCTGATATGAGGATGATAAATATTCGACTAAAAAGAACGCCATATTTTGGAATAATTTGAGTCAGTAAATAATAAAAAATAACAGCCATACTAATGCCAATACCTAGTCCTAAAAAACCTCCAGTAATAGACGGTGCGATATTTTCATTTATTTGTAATTGACTGTGTATATAAATCATTATTTCAGCACCTTCTAAGCTTATGGCCGTAGAAATAGCTAATCCATAATAGTACGAGAAAGCGTTATCAATTTGTTGGTTGGAATTAGGTTGATTAGTGTTGATATGATTATGCATTGAAAGGTTGTTATTTTCACGAACAGCAATTAAAAATTGGATAATTAAAAGTGTCATTGCGATACAAAATAAGATACCACTTTGTAATACTTCTTGTCCTATGCCATCACCGAGTTCCGATATTTCGGGCATTTGTTGGGCAAAAATAAAGGCTATGCTTAATCCTGTGATAAGTGCATAGATAAGCCATCGAAAGCTTAACCCTTGCACTTTACTGAAAATCAATAAAAAACTGATAATTAATGAAGCTTCAAGAGTTTCACGTAAGGTAATTATTAGCGCATTAATCATTTAGAATATCTACTCGACGATTATTTTTCCTAGAGCCGTTTTTTGGTTAAACTCACCAAAAAACGGGTATTCACCGGCGACTAAAGGGCCTATAAAAATATTTGCTTTTCGCCCTCCCATAATGACTTTTTCTCGATTTAATTTGTAACTTTCAAATTCTTCAGGGGTTTTATCCCGATTAAAGATAACTAATTTTATCTTCTCACCCGATTTAATAGTAATGTGTTCAGGAACAAATAGGTGATTAATGATTTCAATATGAATAACCCTGCGCTCTGCAATTGTGGTTGGACTTAATATGAACAACAGCAGAAAAAAGAGCCAGTTTCGTTTGAGTCGTTTTATTCTATTCTGTTTCATTGGTTCCATTTTTTTTGTCTGTTGAAAAAATCACGTTAAACCACAAACCTACTTCAAAATTAATAGGACAAGCATGTACTAAATGAGTGTGATGCTTGTCCAGCATTTGTTTTTTTGAATACAAATCGATCATTGCTTTGTGTCTTAATGCAATTTCTTTCACAATCGATAACCCTAACCCACAGCCTGGCACATTTGATTGATGTGAGTCACCACCAACTCTATAAAATCGATCGAATATACGTTCTTTTTCTTCTTCGGAAATACCAGGACCAGAATCTAGCAAACTAACTATAAGCCTATTACTTTTTTGACTAACGATCATTCGAATACTACCACCTTTTGGCGTGTATTTATTTGCATTTTCTACAATATTGCTGAAAAGACAAATGAGCCCGTGAAAATCACCATCAACCATGTAGCTTTTTTCTGTTTCATCAATTATTGCTATTTGATTGTTAATAGCTGGGAAGTCTTTTGCTTCAATAAGTAACTCAATACTTTGTTGCTTGTCTTCGATCAGTGGATAAACTTCTGCAATTGTTTGCCTTAAAATTTTAATTATATTAACGGGGATAAAATTTTCGCAATAGTCATCTACAGAAAATTGATTAAGGGTTAAAATTTGTTCGACTAAATGACTCATTCTTTGAATACCAAGATTAAGGTCGAAAATCGAATCGGCTAATTTTATAATTGTTATACCGTCTTTCTTAACAGGATGTATTTTATCTAAGTCGACACTATTTAACAAGTTTGCCATTTGTAAACTAAGGGCTGTGATTGGAGTTCTAAGTTCGTGAGCCGCGTTAGCAGAAAAACGTTTCTCTCGGTCGATTGCCCCATCTAAACGTTCTAGTAAATGATTTAGATTGACGGTCAACTGCCGGAGTTCTTTCGGTAATGCTGTTATTTCAATTGGTGAGAGGTTGTTAGCCTTTTTTGTCATTAGTTCTTTTGAAAGTATTTTAAGTGGATTTAGCCCCTTACCGATTATGAAGAATATAATCAGTGCAATGCTTGGTATGGCAAATAATATTGGATAAATTGATTCAAGTACCACTGTTTCAGCAAGTAAAAAACGGTCACTTTGTTTTTCCATAAGCACAATATATAAGTCTGATTTTGCATCAAAATATTCTAGTTGACGCCAGCGGTAACCATTAAAATTAACCCAATCATAAGTGGGATGTTTACGAATTATTGCCTGATTAAGTTTATGTTCTGGTAAAGCCTTATTATCAGAAAAATTAGATTGTGTGAGGATATTTCCATTTTGATTATGTATTGTATAAATTAGATTGCTGTTCGTTAATGAACGCAGTTTAGATATTCTTAATGGTAGCTTTTTAGAATGATCTATTTGAAGTAGTGAATTCTCAGAAAGTAACGAAGTGATTAATTTTGCAACATGTAACATTTTTGAATCAAAAATGTCATCTGAACGCTGCATGCTCGATTGGTATCCTTTTACAGCGGCCAAAAAATTAGCAAGGATGACTATAGCTATTACGCTAGCAGTAAGGAAAATTCGAATGGAAGTCATAAATTACTAGTTTTTAGGGATGGTGTAACCTACACCTCTAATGGTTTTTATAAAATTTTTTGGTAATTTTTTACGCAAATGATGCATATGAACTTCGATTGAGTTACTTAATGCTTCTTCCCCCATATCATAGACCTTAGCCTCCAAGCTATCTTTTGTTAGCACTCTACCGAGAGATTCCATTAACGCTTTTAATAGTAAAAACTCTTTTTTCGGCAAATCTATTATTTGACCATCAAATGTAGCAGTGTGGCCTTTTGAGTCAACGGATACTCCCCTGTTATCAATAGTTAACCCACTTTGTTGGCTGACTCGTCGCTCTAGTACTCGAAGTCTTGCGACAAGTTCATCAATATTAAATGGTTTAACAAGGTAATCGTCAGCGCCAGAATCCAAGCCTTTCACCTTGTCAGATATTTTATCTCTGGCCGTTAATAACAGAACAGGTATTGTGGAATTGAGCGATTTTATTTTTTTTAATACTTCCAGACCATCAATATCTGGCAAGCCTAAATCTAATATAACCAAATCAATGGAATCCCATTCTGCACTTACAATTGCTTCTTTGCCTGAGCTAACACAGTTTAGCGTGTAACCTTTTTGCTTAAGCGCTATAGAAAGACTTTTTTGTAAATAAACATCATCTTCAACGAGGAGTAATCTCATAATATGCCATTTTTATTTAAGAGGATAAGCTAAAAAAAATAGTTTTCTGTATGCTTGTTTTTTAAGAACACGAAACTAATAAACGTAAATATATGGTAGGAGGATTAGTTTGTCAAAGTAGATTAATGTTAATTTCTAATGTGACTTACCTAAAACTCAAAATAAAACACAACCGGAGCTAGAAGTTTAAGCGAGGCTTAATGTTTAATATCTATTATCAAATTATAGAGTTACAAACTGAATACAATAGGCTGACTTATGAAAATAATGGATAGGAAGTTAATTTTAAATATTTGGTTTTGTGGGATCGGTGGGTTGTATTTCGGGCTGGTATCATTTGCTTTAATTACTAGTGTTTTTTTTGTGAATGATTTTGATGCTCACCAGGTGTTGAGAGGGTATGTTCAATCCATGTCAATGGGAGCATGTGCGGGCGTAATATTGGCTCTCTGTTTTAATAAAATTAACCAATACAACAAAAGATAAGAGCTAATGAAATACACTTTACAAAACCAAAATAATTTCATGTTAAGAATTTTAATTGTTTTTTTATTTTTCATCAATACGTCAGCTAAATCCGAAGAAGAAATTGATTTAGAAGCGTTATTTGGAGGTTCATCTGAATTTTTAGATGTCGATGAAGCATTTAAAGTCTCATCAGAAGTATTAGATGATGAAGTGATTGTGCGCTTTGAAATAGCGGATGATTATTATCTCTACCGAAGCCGTTTTCTATTTAATGCAGAAAATGCAGTTTTATCGAACGCCTATATTCCAGATGGCAAAAAGAAAGTGGATGAGTATTTAGGTGATGTCGAAGTTTATTATCATAACCTTGAAATCAGTGTGCCGTTTAAGTCGCCACAAAAAGACTTTTCGTTTACCGTAGAATATCAAGGCTGTGCCGAAGCGGGGCTGTGCTATCCGCCAGAAGAAAAGAGCTATCAATTAAAAGCCACTTCAATCGCTAAAAGTGCATTAGTGAGTCAATCAACTCAACCGATAGATAAGCCCACTGACAATGCAACAGATTTTGTCCCTGAGCAAGAGAAAGTTTCTAATTTTTTGAGTGATAAAAGCCTTCTTGAAATTGTTCTTTACATGGTGCTACTCGGAATAGGGTTGGCTTTTACCCCTTGTGTACTCCCAATGGTGCCAATTTTATCCAGTATTATTGTAGGGCAGGGGAAAAGCATCACGACTAAAAGATCTTTCTTATTGTCTTTAACTTACACTCAATCAATGGCTATTCCTTTTGCGATCATTGGTTTTGTCGTCGGAAGTGCTACCAGCTTATTTGGGGTCGATATTAATAGTAACTCCTTACAATCTGCTTGGTTTGTAGTACCCGCTGCGGTTGTTTTTGTTCTTTTATCTTTATCGATGTTTGGTTTTTACGAATTACAGTTGCCCGCAGGAATGCGAAATAAATTAACCAATGTCTCTAATAATCAAGAAAGTGGCACTTTAGCGGGTGCTGCAGGAATGGGAGTACTTTCTGCCTTAGTGGTATCGCCCTGTGTGACGGTACCGGTTGCTGGTGTTTTACTTTATATTGCTCAAACTGGTGATGCCGTGATTGGCGGTGTCGCGCTTTATTCCTTAGCGGTTGGTATGGGTATTCCACTGCTCTTAGTGGGCGTGGGTGGCGGAAAGCTACTGCCTAAAGCGGGCGGTTGGATGAATAGTGTGAAAGCGGCTTTTGGTGTGGGGATGATTGGAATGGCGCTTTATATTACCAAGCACTTAATTCCTGAAACCTTCAATATGGTGTTATGGTCAGTATTAATGATAGTCACCGCGACTTATATGGGGGCATTGTCACAGGTTGGATCCAATATCGCGAAGCTTTGGAAAGGCATTGGTTTATTTATATTGGTTTATGGCTTGTTGTTGATGGTGGGTGCATCTATGGGCAATGGTGACTTACTCAAACCTTTAAAAGGTCTATCAGCAACTCACTCTACTTCAAAAAACACCGCTATTCCGCATGAAAGTCAATTTGCTCGAGTAAAGACCATTCAAGATGTTAAAAAGCAAGTGGCTGATGCGAATGCTAACGGGCAATCGGTAATGTTTGATTTTTTTGCTACCAGCTGTACGGCATGTTATGAATTTGAAGAGAGGGTGTTTCCTCATCCAGATGTGGTGAATGCGCTTTCAAATACGGTTCTTATACAAGCCGATGTGACGGCAAATGATACTGAAGACAAAGCGTTGATGAAGCACTTTGGCGTTAGAGGGTTACCGAGTATTCTTTTCTTTGATAAAAATGGAAAGGAAGAGCAAAGGTTAAGAGCGGTCGGCTTTGAGGAGGCTGATATTTTCACTCAGCGAATTAAGGCGGCTTTTATTGCTAATTTGTGAACGATAATTTTATATAATTAACTTTTTTCAGCAGGCGTTTTTTTGAAAAAATCATTGAGTATAAAATCTGAGTTATCCCCACGAAAAATATAGCTAACTAATTGAAAAGTTGGAGGTTGACAGACTTTCATGACGAACTATGATCAAATTTGTTTCGACTAAAAAATGAATTTGAGAACGTCATGAAAGCAA
>Ga0256845_1000449_pt1 | contig 39006 bp, 32 predicted proteins | sample RiftiametaG_FD_189101 | JGI IMG/M metagenome (GOLD analysis project Ga0256845, IMG submission 189101) | Tube worm associated microbial communities from hydrothermal vent at the East Pacific Rise, Pacific Ocean - Riftia | ecosystem: Host-associated > Annelida > Integument > Unclassified ...
AAAATAGTCCGCCAACACCCTCGGGAATCACAGGGTGCAAACTTGCAAGACCCATGGTAAATGCCTTGATACTGACAATATCAACTTTTGTAAAATATCTCATTGATATGCCTGTGATGGCAATACCTATAATAAGGAAAAGAGGGAAATAATCTGCTGCAAGGGAAATATAACTGACTTTTTGATCAAATATTCTTCTTAAAAGCAGGAATAAAGCCGCAGCAAGTAATACTATCCCGGATATCATAACTCCCGGGAGTCCGACCTGGGCAATGCCATCCATGAATTCCAGGAATTTAAGACAACTTGGGACAGGCTCTAAAAAGAACCGTAAATGACGGAGTATTACTGTAAGAAAAGCATAATGGAATGCCAATGCTCCAACCCAGAGAAATATTTCCCATGAATAGGTCAGTTCGTTTTTTTCACTCCTGTTAAAAGCAGCTTTTGTGTTCCTGAACAAGGATCTGAAAAGGAAAATTTCAAAGATCATTCTTAAGAATACACCTGCTCCCGTGCTTGGATTATCTATACAATTTTGTTTAATCCAGGGGAGTGATTTCTGCTGCCCACAGGTCGTAGGGATTCTGAACGGTACAGCAGAACGCGACCATTTTGTTACCCGGTAAAAAAAACCGATAACAAAAAAGGCAAACGCTGCATAGGGTACAAAAATTCCAAAGAACCCTTGAAGAGACGCCCCTTCAACCCCAGTATAAGCAGCCAGAAAAAGCAGAAACACAACTGCCAGGGGTACCAAGTACTTTTGATTCATATCTCAACCACCTCGTAATTTAGACCTGCAATACCTACAGATCTGTTTAAGATTTTTTAAGAGCCAAGAAGATCTTCTTCTTTGAGCTCTTCTGCTAAGCCTGACCTTTCAAAGGCGCTATATGTTCTTTTTTTAGCCTCCAGCGCTTTTAAAAGGAATATATTTTCTCGGCACTTCAAAAATCTATTAAAGGCTGCAAGGGCAATTTGATCAACTTTTCTGTCAAACGAATTTGTTAAATTGTCCCTGGCAATTTGTCTTATTATATCTTTAAGTTCAAAGACAAAGCCCACAGCTCTTGAAGCACTGAAATCTTGAACAGCTCTTATTCTGATCACAGAATCAAGGGCTCGTTCTATTAATTCATCATTCAGGGGTTGGTTATCTGGCAGTTCCATATTCTCATAGAGCATATCAATTACAGACTCCAGACATTCATAGGTTGCAACTCCTACAGGGTTATCAAATTTATTTTTTGACCGGTTAAAAATTTTAGATGTTTCTTCAGGGTATGTATTAATTGTTATCTCAAACCATTTTGTAAGTATGTCTTTTTTCTTGAATTTGAGGGTTTTTTTAAAATTCATATATCGTTAATTCTCATATATCTTAAGTGTTAGTAGTTTTAATATTTAATCATAAAAGGTATAAACAAACTAAACTTTTCTGTCAAGTATAAACCAAGACATAAAACCCTTATTATATTTTTCCTAGGGCATTTTTGTATTGACCAAAAGGTAATAAAATGATAGATAATCTGGATTGTTTATGGAGGAGTGGCTGAGTGGCTTAAGGCGGCGGTCTTGAAAACCGTTGAGTGTCAAAGCTCCGTGGGTTCGAATCCTACCTCCTCCGCCAATTATATTTATAGATAAACGGAGAAATGGCCGAGTGGCTGAAGGCGCTCGCCTGCTAAGCGAGTATGGGTGTTATTATCCATCGAGAGTTCGAATCTCTCTTTCTCCGCCATTCACAGAGATTTCAGGAAGATTTCAGGGATTGAGGCATATTGCTGACAATCCCTTTTTTTTGGTTTTTTTGTATTTTTTTGATTTTTTTGTAAATAGATTGACAGAAATGATAGTTGAACTATAAAATATTAAATTATTTATATATCTTGTTAGGGAGAAAAGTAAAATGAGATACAAGTATACATTTGAAAAGGATACAAAAAATGATGTGCTCAATGTTTTTGAGTCGGGTGAGGTTGATAACAGCTTTGTCGTGATGTATGAAGGCGCATATGCTTTAGGAGAGATGATTGCTGTCTCTAAAGAAGGTTTGGAACAATTTCTTGCAAAATTGCGGAAAAAAAATTTTTTCCCTGATACAAAAATTGGAATTAAACTTTATGAGGCAACCCTTGATTTTTTTTCAAAAAAATCTGAAGAAAAAATAGTTATAGATTATGCAGATGTTGAATCATTGGTCCCAGAGGAAATAGAGGAAGATGATATTGAAGTGGATGATCTTCTAGCCGCTGATGGGGATACTTCTGAGGATGTGATCAAGGAAATTGATACTGAAGATGATACTCCCAAATTTAAGCCGGAAAACACTTCAGAGCACGAGGAATAGGATTTCCAATAATGAAAGATGTAATTAAGAAAATAGTTTTGGCAGCTGGTGTAAAAGCATTTGAAAAAGGGCTTTTACCCTCAGATGATTTCCCAACAATAGAGTTTGAAGAGCCAAAGCATGAAGGTCAGGGTGATATTTCCACTAATTTTGCTATGGTTTCAGCCTCAATACAAAAAATGGCTCCACAAAAAATTGCCAAAATACTTATTTCTTTTATTGAAACATCGAATTTAATAGAAAAAGTAGAAATAGCAGGTCCCGGATTTATTAATTTTTTTCTTTGTAATCAGGCATGGCATTCCATTATAAAAGATATTTTTGATCAAGATACCAAATACGGCTCATCAGAATTTGGAAAGAATAAGAAAGTGCAGGTCGAATTTGTCAGTGCTAATCCTACAGGTCCTTTGCATGTAGGGCATGGGAGAGGCGCTGCTGTGGGTGATGCAACAGCCCATATACTTTCTTTTGCAGGTTTTAACGTTGAAAAAGAATATTATATTAATGATTCTGGCAGGCAAATTAATACTCTGGGGAAATCTGTATGGTTGAGACTTCTTGAACAGCAAGGCCAAAAAATCGATTTTCCTTCTGATTGCTATCAGGGTGAATATATTAAAGAATTTGCCAGGGATATTTTATCTGAAAAAGGCAATGATTTTCTTGAAATAAAAGAAGAAAATGCTGTGTCAGAATGCGCAAAATGGGCAGCAAATCGTATTTTAAATGGGATAAAGCAAGATCTTAAAGATTTTGGTGTAGAATTTGACAGATGGTTCAGCGAGCAAAGCCTTTATGATTCGTCCCTTGTAAAAAATACAATTGAGGAATTTAAATCACAAGATATTATTTATGAAAAAGATGGAGCTTTATGGTTTAATACTGAGAAATACGGTGATGAAAAAGACAGGGTTGTTGTGCGGAGCAATGGTGTGACAACATATTTTGCATCGGATATCGCATATCATAAGGACAAATTTGCCAGAGGTTTTGATCGGATTATCGATGTGTGGGGCGCTGACCACCATGGATATATACAGAGAATTAACGCATGTATTGATGCCTGTGGGCAAAGCAGCAATAATTTTGATGTAATCCTGGTTCAGCTTGTCAATCTTTTAAGGGGGGGCAAACCTGTTGCAATGTCGACCCGAGCAGGTGAGTTTGTGACCCTTAAGGATATTGTGGATGAAGTTGGAAAAGATGCTGCAAGATTTATGTTTTTAAGCCGAAGTTATGATTCTAAACTTGATTTTGACCTGGAACTTGCAAAGGAAAAAAGCAATAATAACCCGGTATTTTATGTGCAATATGTTCATGCGAGGATCTCAAGTATTTTGCAAAAAGCTGAAGATCAGGGTTTGATTAAAAATCAGGATATTAAATGGCAGGCTGATTTTGAAATGATTTTAAGTAATTTAAAGGAAAAAGAAGAAATTAATCTTATTAAAATTCTTTCTCTTTTTCAGGAGAATGTTGAAAAAAGTGCACAGACACTTCACCCCCATATTATTTTTACCTATTTAATGACATTATCCCATGCTTTTCATTCCTATTATAATAAACATAAGGTTATTACAGAGAATAAGGAAATGAGCCTTGGCAGAGTTTATCTTATCACAGCAGTAAAGAAAGTAATCAGAAATGGCCTCGTATTATTGGGAGTTTCTGCCCCTGAAAGGATGTAATATGCCATCCTTAAAAAAAGGAATATTCTATGTTGTCCTTTTTTTTATAATAGTATGGATGTTTGTTCTTGGAATTTTTGTAGGCAGGGGTAATGCTCCTGTAAAGTTTGATACGCGTGGCTTTCAGAAAAAACTTGCAGATATTTCCGGTAAATACGATGCTCAACATCATAAAGAACAAGAAACTGATATTCAATTCTATGAAGATTTACAATCCCCTATGTCTAAAGCCTCAGACATGCCGGAGAATCGAGCTGTGGTTACCCGCAAAATTGATAATCTCAATAAAGGCGGGAGCCTTGAAAATAATGATGCTGATAAAGAGGATGAGCTTGATCGACAAATCCCATTAAAATTAAGCCAAAAATTTTTGACTAAGGCAAAATATGCAGCAAAGTCAAAAGAGAAAATATCCAGGGCGAAAATTGTATCAAAACCTGCAACATCCAATAATTATAATAAAAAAGATAAATATACAATACAGATAGCAGCGTTTAAAGATATGAAAACTGCTTTTGAAAAGATTGCCTCACTCAAAGCAAAAGGGTATACAGCTTATAGAACATTAGGGAAAGTACAGTCGGAAACCTGGCACAGAATCAGGATAGGTCATTTTTCCGATACAGAGGTTGCACGTAAATATCTAAGAAAGTTAAAACATGATAATATTAATGGTATAATAATTAAGCAGGACTTATAATATTTTATAAGGAAGAAAAATGAAAGTTTCTAAAAAAGACGTTGAAGGCATTGCTCACCTGGCAAGATTAAAAATTGATAAAACATTGATTGGAAAGTATGCTGAGCAGATAAGTGATATTTTAAAATATATTGACAAATTAAAAGATGTTGATGTGTCTCAAGCTGAATTGGTAGCAGATGCATCTTTTAATACCAATGTTTTAAGACTTGATAACCCTGTAAAATCCGGTGGTCCTGCAGTAACTCTTGCAAACGCGCCAGAGAGGATAGATGATTGTTTCCAAGTACCAAGTACAATTAAGCCAAATTAGAATTACAAATACGATCAGGTAAAGGATTAAAAAAATGGATCTCCAGAAACTTACCATACACGAGTTGAGTGATTTATTGAAAAAATCTGAGATTACATCAGAAGAAATTACCAGGCAGTATCTTGCCAGGATTGAAAAATATGATGAAAAAATAGGTGCATATATAACAATTGATAAGACATATGCATTTGCCCAGGCAAAAAAAGCAGATGAGATGATAGCAAAAGGAAAGGCATCATTGCTTACAGGAATCCCCCTGGCTGTTAAAGACCTGCTCTGCACTAAAGGAGTTAGAACAACCTGTGGTTCAAAAATTCTTGAGAATTTTGTTCCTGAATATGATGCAAGTATAATTTCCAGGTTTAAAAATCAGGGTGCTGTGATTATTGGCAAAACAAATCTTGATGAATTTGCAATGGGTTCATCAACGGAAAATTCAGCTTTTCACTTAACTAAAAATCCCTGGAATAAAGAATGTGTTCCGGGCGGTTCCAGCGGGGGGTCAGCTGCTGCTGTTGCTGCAGGTTTCTGCGCAGGCTCTCTGGGCACTGATACAGGAGGCTCAATACGCCAGCCTGCATCCCATTGTGGAGTTGTAGGGTTAAAACCTACCTATGGCAGGGTCTCAAGATTCGGATTGGTGTCCTATGCCTCATCTTTAGACCAGATAGGACCAATAACAAAAGATGTAAAAGATGCTGCCATTATATTAAATTGTATTTGCGGCAAGGATGATAAGGATTCTACTTCTATTGATGTTGATGTTCCTGATTTTTTATCTGTTTTTGATGAATTTGAGAAAACATCTTTAAAAGGTATGACAGCAGGGATTCCTATGGAATATTTGTCAGTTGAGGGCATTGATCCTGATGTTAAGAAAATTTTTATGGAGGCAAAAGAACGTCTTAAAGACCTTGGCATGAAGATTGTTGATATATCATTGCCCCACACTGAATATGCCATTGCTGCCTATTATATCATAGCTCCCTGTGAAGCTTCTTCCAATCTTGCAAGATTTGATGGAGTAAGATATGGGCATAGAAGTAAAGATGCAGATGACCTTCTTGATATGTATAAAAATACAAAGTATGAAGGTTTTGGAGAAGAGGTAAAGCGGCGGATTATCATTGGCACATATGCTCTTTCAGCAGGGTATTATGATGCATATTATGGCAGGGCATCCAGGGTGAGATCATTAATCATGAATGATTTTACCAATGCCTTTAAAAAATGTGATATCATTATTTCCCCTGTTGCACCTACGCCTGCTTTTAAAATAGGGGAAAACTCTGATGACCCCCTTACAATGTATTTAACTGATGTTTTTACGCTTTCTGCAAATATGGCAAGTGTTCCCGGACTTTCAGTTCCGGCAGGTTTGTCATCTAAAGGATTACCAGTGGGTTTGCAAATGATGGCTGCAAGATTTGATGAAAAAAGCCTTTTAAAGGCAGGGTTTGGTTTTGAACAATCATTATTAGAAGATAAATCCCTGGACAAAACCAGGCGATTCTGTAAATTATAGATTTATTATCAGGAGTTTAATAATTATGGCAACAATAAAATCCAGCAGTGAAAGTTTGAAAAATGCAATTAAATGGATTTCAGAACAACGAAAAATTAATTCTGAAAAAGATGTTGTTTTAATTGCCCAGGAAGCAAATATTAAATTTGATTTAAGCCCTGATGACTCAGAATTTATTTTAAGGTTTGTAAAAGATCCTGATTCATTGGATTGAAAACATTACAAGGATAAAATGTCTGAAATAAGAATCCTTTCAGAAGATCTTGCCAATAAAATTGCAGCAGGTGAAGTTGTTGCAAGGCCTGCTTCAGTTGTAAAAGAGCTCCTTGAAAATTCTATTGATGCAAAAGCTTTCAATGTCACTTTAGAGGTTGAAAACGGTGGTAGAACTCTAATAAGGGTTTCAGATAATGGAGTGGGTATGTCAAGGGACAATGCCCTGCTTTCCATTGAAAGATTTGCCACAAGTAAAATTTCAAGCACAGAAGATCTTTTTTCCATTTCCACAATGGGTTTCAGAGGAGAAGCTCTCCCGTCAATTGCTGCTGTATCGCAATTTTCTCTTGTGACAAGGGAAAAAACAGATCATGCAGGTACTAATATCATAATGTCCGGCGGTAAATTATTAAATGTGACAGAAACCGGTGCGCCTCCGGGAACAATGGTGCAGGTGAAAAATTTGTTTTTTAATACTCCTGCAAGAAATAAATTTTTAAAAACATACAACACCGAGATGAGTCATATTGCAGATGTTTTTTCTTCCCTTGCCCTTGGGAATCAAGGTATTGGATTCAGGCTTTTTAGTAATGGTAAGCTTGTTAAAACTTTTGCAAGCTCTGATTCTTTTTATGAAAGAGTTATCAAGGTACTTGGGAAAGATTTGAGTTCAAACCTTCTTAAAATAGATTGCCGTGGAAATGATATTCATGTGTCAGGGTTTATTTCTTCACCCCTGATAACAAGAAGCAGTTCAAGAATGGTTAAGGTTTTTGTTAATAATCGCCTTGTAAATGACAGAGGTATTGTTTCTGCTGTTTTAAATGGCTATAAAGGCAACCTTATGAAGGGACGATTTCCTCTTGGTGTAATCAATATTTCCCTTCCTTTTGATAGTGTTGATATCAATGTACACCCGGCAAAAAATGAAGTGAGATTTTTTGATGGCAGGAGCGTTTACGATGTTGTGAAAAAGGCTGTCAAAGATGGCATGACAGAGGAGAAAGAGAAATTTTACGGATCTGAGTCTAAAGACCAGACCCTTTATCCAAAGGCTCCATCCGGAGAAGCTATCCAGGAGTCTTTGTTTAAATATTCAGATTCCAAACCGTCTCGGGATACAATACAGGATACAATATCTGTACCCGATATCAACAAGGCAGGTCCAAAGGTAAAAGAAATTTTTCAAGAAAAAGAAGAGAAAACTTTTGAAATAATTTCCACGCCGATTAACAGGGACTTTGAAGAACTGCAGAAAAATGCCCATGTCCAGGAAACAGATAATGAAATAAACTATAAAGGTAATTTTATTATCAAAGGGCAGGTATTGTCTACATATATTATTGCTGAAACTGATAATGGAATGATCCTTGTTGACCAGCATGCTGCCCATGAAAGAATTGTTTATGAGCAACTTAAAAAAACAAGCCTTAATTCTAATATGCAGTCCCAAACTCTTTTAATGCCGGAGACACTTGAGCTGAATTTTAAAGAAGCTGATCTGCTCAGCTCTATTTCCGAAGAACTTTTACAATATGGTTTTGATATTGAGCCGTTTGGAGGCACAACTTTTATAATCAAATCAATACCAGCTATTATTGATGAAAAAGAAACCTCTCCTTTTATTTTGGAAATTCTTGATAGCCTTGTAGATAGGAAAACAAGTTCTTTGAAAAACAAATGGCTTGAGGATGTCTTGATTTTAATGGCATGCCACAGCGCAATCAGGGCTAATCATAAGTTAAATATTCAAGAAATGGAACAGCTTTTAATTGATCTTGAAAAATGTGAAAATCCTCTTCATTGTCCCCATGGGCGACCAACCATGATAAAGTGGGGAAAAAAAGATATGGAAAAGATGTTTAAAAGAATAGTTTAAAAATATTGCCAGACCTGCCACCAGGGTCTGTCTTCTCCTCTGTCTGCTCCATATCGGGGCGTAATCATTTTTTCAGGATCCATTCTTTGCTGCTTTTGTCTTTGTTTGGCATAACTCTGCTCTTCAGTGAATTCTTCATATTGTGCCGTAGTTCTATTAAAGATTTCTTTGTTGATTTTAGCTGCAAGTAAATTGACTTCAGGTATGATTTTTTCTATTTTACTGACCTGGGCAAAAAAAGGCTGAGATGTGTTATCTTTAGTATTGTAAACCATGGCATCAATACTGAAAGCATTGGAAAATTCTGTTATGCTTCCTGTTAATATAAAGTCAGATCCGGTTGCCTTTGCCATGGCAGAAAGGAATTTTTCCTTTGGGAGTTTTATATTTTGTTTAAGGGCGTTAATAACTATGGTCTGGTCAGTGATTAAAGTGTGATCAGCCCATGATAGCCTTGATGCAAGCATGCTCCCTATCCCATATTTAATATTGGTTATGTCTTTTTTTGAATGTAGTTCAAAGGGAAGAATTGCAATTTTTTTTAAGCCATTGGCATGTGCGGCATTGAAGTTTGTAAAGGAACAAATAATAAATAAGGATAATATTGTTGTTTTTACAAAAACCCCCATGGATACTTTAGTCAATGGTGTTATCTTGTACATTTTAGTTATCGTCCTGTAATCTGGTTTTAATAATCTTTGTTATAATTTTGGGATCTGCCTTGCCTTTGGTTTCTCTCATAACCTGTCCCATGAAAAAACTGAAAAGTTTTGTTTTCCCGTTTTTGTATGCTTCAACTTCTTTAGGGTTGTCTTGTATAATTTTATCGACAATGGTGTCAAGCTCGGATTGGTCAGATACCTGTTCAAGATTTTGTTCTTTTAAAATTGTTTCAGGATCTTTGCCGGTTTCAACTATGTTTTCAAATATTGTTTTGGCACCTTTAATATTGATGGTGTTTTTTTCCAAAAGTTGTAATATTTTGGAAAGGTCAGCAGAGGAAACAGGAGAAGATTCAATGCTTAATCCTTTATTGTTAAGCATTCCAAGTATTGTTGTCATTATCCAGTTGCTTGCCTGCTTTTTATCTTTCAGATCTTTTATTGTTGCTTCAAAATAATTTGCAAGTTCCTTTGATGAAGTCAATACCTCGGCATCGTATTGCGGGATATTAAATTCCTTAATAAATCTTAGTTGCTTAATATCCGGCAGTTCAGGCATAGTAGTTTTTACATCCTGAATCCATTTGTCATCAACAATTAAAGGAACAAGGTCAGGATCAGGAAAATATCGATAATCATGGGCATTTTCCTTGCCTCGCATGCTATTTGTTTTGTTTTTGGAAGGGTCCCATAATCTGGTTTCCTGAATTATTTCTCCTTTTTCTTCAAGAATATAAGTTTGCCGTTCAATCTCGTAGTTAATGGCTTTTTCTACATTTTTAAAAGAATTGAGATTTTTTATTTCTGCGCGTATCCCAAACTTTTCAGTGCCCTTAACCCGAAGAGAAATATTAGCATCACATCTGAATTGCCCTTTTTCCATATTTGCATCAGAGGCATCAATATATTTTAATATCAAATGAAGTTTTTTTAAATATTGGGATGCTTGTTTTGCTGATCTTATGTCAGGCTCACTGACAATCTCAACCAGAGGAATCCCGGTTCTGTTTAAATCCACAAGGCTTTTCCCCCGGGCAGGATCATGGGTGAGTTTCCCTGCATCTTCTTCCATATGTATTCTTGTTATACCAATTCTTTTTTCTTTAATATCAAGAAAACCATGTTCTGCAATGGGAAAAGCATATTGGGAAATTTGATATCCTTTGGGAAGGTCAGGATAAAAATAATTTTTTCTGTCAAATCGGCTTTGCCTTGCAATTTTACAATTTGTTGCAAGGGCTGTTTTAATTGCAAGACTCACTGCATGTTTGTTGAGCACGGGTAATACCCCTGGCATACCAGTACATACAGGGCATGTGTTAGCATTGGGAGAATTTCCGAATTTAGTAGAACAACCGCAGAATATTTTTGTTTTTGTTTTTAATTGTGCGTGGACTTCAAGACCAATAACCGGTTCAAACATTTATTTTGCATACCTTTGAAAATATTATTCAAATCATATAAAATCAGTTACTCTTTATAACCTTGATTATAATATTTGGCAATAATATTTTTTTAGTTGAAATCAAACTGATAAAAATATATTACATGATGCAACTTAAGTTAATGATTTTTTAAATTAAAGGCAAGAACATATGAAGTTTTTTTTATGTGTAATCGGTATGGTGATGATAGTCGAAGGGCTGCCGTATTTTGCTGTTCCGGATAAAATGAAAAATATGATAAGAATGGTCATAGAGTTGCAGGACAGGTCGCTACGAGGATTTGGCGGATTTCTTATGATCCTTGGAATTATTGTAGTTTATATTGGGAAATGTTTAATCTGATGTATGCTTTAAAAGATTATTTTTTTGATCTTCCCCTGGAAAGAATTGCCCAGAACCCTGTTGAAAACAGAGATGAATCAAGGCTGTTATTGTTAAAAAAAGAAACCGGTGTTATTGGTCATTATCTTTTTAAAGATATGGATAAGCTGTTAAAAAAAGACGATCTTTTGGTAATTAATAATACAAAGGTTATTCCTGCACGTCTGAGGGGTAAAAAAGAAACAGGCGGCAAGGTTGAGGTTTTGATTATTGATTTTACCCAAGGCTTAAAAACCCATGAAAAAAAATCGTATTTTGAATGTGATTGCCTTGTTAAAGCTTCTAAAAGTCCAAAACCAGGTACCCATCTTTTTTTTGATCATGGGCTTGAAGCAATTGTGATTGACAATAAAGGGAGTGTATGTGAAATAAGATTTTCTGGATACGATGATTTTCTTGATACCTTAAATAAGATTGGTGATATACCTTTACCTCCGTATATCAAAAGAGATAATGGCAAAGCACTGGGTTCTGACAAAGATAATTATCAGACTGTATATGCAAGAGAAAATGGCGCTGTTGCAGCTCCCACAGCAGGTTTACATTTTACTGATAATTTAATGAATAAACTTCTGGATAAGGGTGTTAAATTTGTAGAAATCACACTCCATGTAGGGTATGGAACCTTTGTTCCGGTTAAGGTGAATGATATTAGAGATCATAAAATACATTCGGAATTTTATTTTGTATCAGATAATGCAGCAAAAATGATTAATAAAGCAAAAGATGAAAATAGACGGGTCATTGCTGTGGGCACCACAAGTATGCGGACATTGGAGTATTTATCCGATGACCAGGGCAGGATTAAACCAGGGCATGGTATGTGTGATATTTTTATTTATCCGGGATATGATTTTAAATGTGTTAATGGTATAATCACTAATTTTCATTTACCTGAATCAACACTGCTTATGCTTGTTTCAGCTTTTGCCGGGCGCAGGAATATTTTAAAAGCTTATAAAACAGCAATTAATGAAAAATACAGGTTTTTCAGCTATGGCGATGCCATGTTTATAGAGTAAATAGTTGATAAAGGAAGATAAAATAAATATAAATGTTTGAGTTTGAGATTTTAAATAAAAGCAGTGAAACACGGGCGCGAACAGGGAAAATTGTATGTTCCCACGGCACTATTAAAACTCCTATTTTTATGCCGGTGGGAACCTTGGGCTCTGTTAAATCCCTGACTGTTGAAGACCTTGACCATTGCTCTGCCCAGATTATTTTAGGCAATACATATCATCTGTATTTAAGACCAGGATGCGATGTGGTGGAGCATTTGCATGGACTCCATAAGTTTATTAACTGGGATAAGCCCATGTTGACTGATAGTGGAGGGTTCCAGTTTTTTTCCCTGGCAAAGCTTGCCAAATTTACTGATAAAGGTGTATCATTTCAATCTCATATTGATGGTTCAAGACATTTTTTTTCACCGCAAAAAGCTGTGGATATTCAAATGATACTTGGATCTGATATTATGATGTCTTTGGATTGGTGTATTGGGTATCCGGCCGATGAAAAACAGACATTAAAAGCCCTGGAAAAAACCACAATGTGGGCAAAACAGGGATATGACCATTGGATGGAACAAAGCAAACAACAAGGACAGATAAAAAATTCTTTGTTTGGTATTGTCCAGGGAGGAATGTATCCCAGATTGCGCTCTATATCAGCAGAACAGATTTGTGAGATTGGTTTTCCAGGGCATGCCATTGGGGGCTTGAGTGTTGGAGAGCCAAAAGAATTAATGTATGAAATGGCAGATTATACACTCCCTTTACTTAGCGAGAAAAAACCAAAATATATAATGGGGGTGGGAACTCCAGAAGACCTTGTTGAACTTTCAGGTATGGGTACAGATATGTTTGACTGTGTTATGCCTTCAAGAAACGCAAGAAACGGGCAGCTTTTTACATCAAAGGGTAATATTAATATCCCCAACGCAAAATATAGGTTTGATGAAGCTCCCATTGATGATACTTGTTCATGTTATACCTGCAGGAATTATTCCAGAGCTTATTTACGCCATTTGTACAAGTCAAAGGAACTTCTTGCATACCGATTAAATACAATACATAATATTTATTATTTTCTTGATTTAATGAAAAAGATCAGAAAAGCTATTAATAATGATTCTTTTTTAAAATTTAAAAGAGATTTTTATTTACAAAGAGGAGAAAATTAAATGACAATAGCCACAAGAATTGAAGAATCAATAGAAAAATCATCGTGGATAAGAAAAATGTTTGAAGCAGGTGCAAAATTGCGAGCTGAGCATGGTGCAGATAAGGTTTTTGATTTCAGCATTGGGAATCCCAATTTAAAGCCCCCTGTGGAATTTCAAGAAGCACTTGAGAAGGTTGCAGCAGATGATGCAGAAGGAATCCATGGATATATGCCAAATACAGGATTTCCTTTTGTAAGAGAAGCCATTGCAAAAACTGTTTTAAGGGAGCAGGGTGCTGAGGTTACAGGAGATGATATCATAATTACCTGTGGTGCAGCAGGCGGGCTTAACGTTATTATAAAAGCTGTTTTAAATCCTGGTGAGGAAGTCCTTGTTACAAGCCCTTTTTTTGTTGAATATACTTTTTATGCACAAAATCATGGTGGGGAACTCAAAACAGTGCCAGCAAAGGAAGATTTTTCCATGGACCTTGATGCCATGGAAAAAAACATATCTGAAAAAACCAGAATCGTTCTTGTAAATTCTCCGAACAACCCCACAGGAAAGATTTATTCAAGAGAGGAATTGACAAGTTTAGGTAAACTCCTTGAAAAAAAGAGTAAAGAATACGGTAAGGTGATCTATCTTGTATCTGATGAACCCTATCGCAAGATTGTTTTTGAAGATATTGAAATCCCTTCTGTTTTTTCATGTTATAAAAATTCCATAGTTGCAACATCACATTCAAAGGATTTATCTCTTCCCGGAGAGAGAATAGGTTATATAACCATTGGTCCTGATACTGAGTACAGAGAAAAATTAAGAGGTGCCATGGCACTTACCAACAGGATTTTAGGATTTGTAAATGCACCGGGGATTATGCAGAGAGTTTTACCATATATTCAAACTGCGAGCGTTGACATAGGCGCATATAAAAGAAAGAGAGATCTTTTATGTAAAGGATTGGGCGAGACAGATTTAGAGTTTATCATTCCTTTGGGAACATTTTATCTTTTTCCAAAATCTCCCATTGCCGATGATGTAAAATTCGTACAAATGCTTCAGGATGAACTGATTTTAGGCGTCCCGGGAAGTGGGTTCGGAGCACCCGGATATTTCAGGCTTTCATTTTGTGTGGCAGATGATACAATAAAAAATTCAATTCCGGCATTTAAAAGAGTGATGGCTAAACTTTAACAAAGGTATAAGATTATTATGCACGAGATGGGTATTGCAGAGCAAATAGTTGAGATAGCGCTTGCTTCCATTCCTGAGGATGAAAAAAATCCCAGGGTTGAAAAAATGAATTTAAGAATTGGTAAATTTGCATCGGTTGTAGAACACAGCCTCAGGTTTTGTTTTGGTATAATTGTAAAAGATACGCCCCTGGAACATACAGAATTGATAATAGAAAATGTCCCTGTCCGTGTGCATTGTAATACATGCAATTTTGAATGGGAAGTTGATGACCCGATATTCAAGTGCCCTGAATGTAAAGGAACTGACCTTGAAATGCTGTCAGGCAGGGAGATCGATATTGAGTCTATTGAACTTGCAGATTAGAAGATTTTAATGTAATTAAAGTTTTATTCAGAGTAATTTATTATATATTATAAATTAAGGATTGAAAATGGAAATCAATATTCAAAAAAGAGTTCTTGAAGCAAATGAAAACGAATCTGAAAAGCTTAAAAGATTTTTTAAAGAGAAAAACGTTTTTGTATTAAATGTCATGAGTTCGCCCGGGTCCGGTAAAACAGAAACCCTGGTTAAAACCCTTAACAGGATTATGCCTGAGATCCGTACTGCTGTGATTGTAGGGGATATATGCACAACCAATGACGCTGACCGTTTAGATGCAACAGGAGCTGAAGTTACCCAGATTAATACAGATAAATTCGGTGGTGACTGTCATCTTGCTGCTAATCTTATTGAATCCACTGCCAGGGAATTTGATCTTGACAATATTGATCTTTTAATTGTTGAAAATATCGGCAACCTTGTCTGCCCGGCTGAATTTGATATTGGTGAAGATGCAAGAACTGTTGTATTAAGTGTTACAGAAGGTGAAGATAAACCTTTAAAATACCCTTTAATGTTCAGGCTTGCCCATAGTGCTATTTTGAACAAGATTGATCTTTTACCATATCTTGATTTTGATATTGATGAGGCAGAAAAGAATATCAAAGAAATAAACCCTGATATGCCTGTTTACAGGATATCTGCAACAAAGGAACAAGGGCTTGATCCATGGATTAAATGGTTGAAAGATATGGTAAAATCCAAGATAAATCCATAAGGTATGGAATGATTTTTTAGAAAATCCATATAAAATTATTGGAGAAAGGATTGGTATGGGAAGGAAAAAAGCTGTCTTTAAAGGTGCTTGGTATCCCGAGACTTCAGATGAATGTGAATCTCATATCAAGGGCTATCTAAAAGACAATAAAGGTATTATAGAAGATGATTCCCCTGGTTGTATTGTCCCCCATGCAGGATGGAATTATTCAGGTTCCATTGCGTGCAGAACTATTGGATCCCTTGCAAGCCAACTTGATCAAGGTCGGAATTTAGACTGTATTGTTATTTTTGGACTTCATATGAAAGGTGAGGATACCCCGATTATCCTTGAATCAGGAACATGGGAAACACCTTTTGGTGATCTTGAAATAGAGAGAAATTTTGGAAACCAAATAGTTGAACAAGCTATTATTGAGAAAGTTAAGATATTAAAACAGCCATCCCGACTTTTCCCCGAAGAAAATACCATTGAGCTTCAGCTTCCTTTTATTAAATATTTTTTTAGTGATATTCCCATTGTAACCATTGGAGTGCCGCCCAATAATGATGCATTAACAATAGGCAAAGCTGTTTATAATGCTGCGAAAGATTTAAAAATGGATATTGCTGTGATGGGTTCCACAGATCTTACCCATTATGGCGAATCCTTTGGATTTACACCGGTTGGGTCCGGAGACCAAGCCTATGAATGGGTGAAAAATAAAAACGATGCCATGGCTGTGAAAGCTTTGAGATTAATGGATGCCGAAGAGATTCTCAATACCGGGAAAAATAACCATAATATGTGTTGTCCTGGTGCTGCTGCCGCTGCTGTAACAACATCAAAATTGCTTGGTGCAACCAAAGGTATGGAACTTGAATATGCCTCAAGTTATAACAAAGCTCCGGGAGATAGTTTTGTCGGGTATACCGGGGTTTTATTCCAGACAACATTATCATTGTTGTAAATTCAGATTTTTTTGTATAAATTTAAAATTTGTCAGATCAGCGACTGTTGGCTGTCAGCATCAAACAGGTGCAAGTGATCCATATTACAGATAAGTTTGATTGTTTCATTGAGATTGATTTTATTTGTACTGTCACATTTGGCTGTGAGTTTGATATTATCTATATTTAAATGGATATGGGTTTCACTGCCAAGGGGTTCTACCACTTCAACCCTTCCTTTAATAATATATTGGTTTTTCAGTTGTTTGTTCTCAGATTTTAACGTTATATCATCAGGGCGTAATCCTGCAACCAGTTTTTGACCGGTTTTTTTTATTTTGCCTGCTGCTTTTTCAGGAAGGGGCAGGCTAAAGTTTTCAGACAATTGTATTTTTATCCCCTGATCATCCTTTATAGCAACGCCATTGATCAAATTCATGGGAGGGCTTCCAATAAAGCCTGCGACAAATATATTGGCAGGATGCCTGAACAAATCCATTGCATCCCCAACTTGCTCAATATAACCATCTCTCAGCACTACAATCCTATCTCCAAGGGTCATGGCTTCAACCTGGTCATGGGTTACATATAAGATTGTATTTTTAACTCTCTGGTGGAGCTCTTTGATTTCAAGGCGCATTTTGGTTCGCAATTTTGCGTCAAGGTTTGAAAGAGGTTCATCAAATAGATATAGATCAGGGTTTCTGACAATGGCACGACCCATGGCAACTCTTTGCCTTTGCCCTCCTGAGAGCTGTGCAGGTTTTCGAAGGAGAAGATCTCGTATGTTCAGGATATCTGCTGCATTGTGTACGCGTTGTTCGATTTCTTTTTTTGGAGTTTTTTTAAGTTTTAAACCAAAGGACATATTCTGGTAAACATTCATATGCGGGTATAGTGCATAATTTTGGAAAACCATTGCAACATTGCGATCTTTGGGAGAAATATCATTGATTACTTTGTTGTCAAACATTATTTCACCCTCTGAAATATCTTCAAGTCCTGCAACCATCCTGAGGATTGTAGATTTTCCACAGCCTGATGGTCCAACCAGGACAATAAATTCATCTTTTTTGATTTCAAGATTAATGCCATGTACCACTTTGGTTTTATCATATTGTTTAACTACATTTTTAAAGGAGATAGTTGTCATAATGTCTTGATTACCTTTATTATTTTCATTTTACTTAAAAGCCTTTATCAAAAGATCATATATTAATTAAGATATATTTTGGCTCGCAAGATAAAAAGCCCCCATAATACTCGCATTTTGCCCTGTTTCTAAAAAATCACAAGGCATTATGGTAGATTTTATTTCAGTTTTATTTAATATTTTGTTTACCTGTGGTGCAAAAAGATCAAATGCCCGCGCAAGTCCTCCTCCTAAAAATATAGGTATATCAGCAGGCGCACCGTCTTTGATGGCAATTAAAAGAATATCAATCGCTGCTTTCCCAAATATATTTCTAAATAAAGATATTGCTTTTTTGGCAGTATGATGATTTTGTTTGTAAAGGTTACAGATAACCGGTCCTGCAGCTCCGGGATTTAATAGTTTTATTTGAAGGTCTTCAGGCAGGCTATTGAATTCATTGTCCAGCATAAGGGAAAGGAAAATCCGCCATAATCCTTTTCCTGATACACAGGTCTCAGCGCGCAAAGACTCAGGGTCATTTTCAGGACCAAGTATTTTATTAATATCAACTTTGGTTTCTATGGCAAAATTTTGGAGAAATTTATCCCAGGGTGCATTATGGTTTTTAAAAATTTTTTCAAGGTCTTTTTTTAAAAGTTTTCCCACATATCCAGGTTCATTGGTGGGATGAATACTTTTGTCCTTTTTATCCCAATTTTGTGTGGGGAAACAAATATTTCCTTTTGCAGAGATCCATGACCCTCCCCAACCTCCTCCAAAAGCCCAGTATAATAATTGAATATGATGTATGTTAAATAGAGCAAGAGCACCGCAGTCTCCGTCATTGATAACAGAGACTGGGGCATTGTTGCATCCTGAAGAAAGTTGATTCACAATATCAGTATCATCAAGAAATAAAAGATTGTTACAGGATATTATATTTTGATTATCATCTGCAAATCCTGGTATACTCACGCCAATGGAGCATAGTTGATTGAAATTGAGGCTTGCATCAGCCATCATGGTTTTAAGAATATTTATTAAATTATCAATAAATTGTTCATGCCCTATACCATAATCTTCACGTTTTATAAGGCTTTCACGCAAACATCTAGTTTGAAACTCCTTTATATCTGCAATGGATATTTTTGTTCCCAGCCCTGCACCTATGTCAATGGCAGCTATAATTTGTTTGTTGTACTTAAAGGTGGTCAAGGATTATTTCCCCTTAGAAGGTGTTTCATAGCTTTGCCAGTCAAGTTGATTTTTTTCTACCCAGGCATATTGTTCTTTATGAGATAAAAGACTTGCAGCAGCTTCATCAATGACTGCTGTGGTACGCTGATGAAATTGCAGGGCAGATGCCGGCCATTTTGCTGTTACAGCTTCTTCAATCATGGCTTTGACAGCTTTTGCCTTTTTCCAGCCGCAGGCAAGTACCATGCAGTGGCGGGCTTCCATGATGGTTCCTATACCCATGGTTATGACATGCCTGGGGACTTTTTCAGCATTATCAAAAAATCTTGAATTATCCTGAATAGTATTCTGGGTTAATATTTTAATCCAGGTCCTTGATGAAAGCGATCCCATGGGTTCATTAAATCCAATATGACCATTGCTTCCAATGCCAAGTATTTGTAAATCAATTCCCTTGCATGCTTTTATCTTAGCTTCATAATCAATGCAGGTTTGTCTTAAATCCTCTGCCATACCATCCGGGATAAAAATTCTATCCTTTGGTATATCAATAAAATTAAACAGGTTTTCATTCATATATCGATGATAAGACTGGGAATGGGAAGGGGCAAGCCCAACATATTCATCTAAATTGAATGTGGTAGAATTTTTAAAAGAGATAATACCTGCATTGTACATGGCAATAAGCTGTTTGTATAATTTTAGAGGAGTTGTGCCGGTGGCAAGACCAATAACAGGGTTGTTTTTTTCTCTAATATATTTTGCAACTATTTTTGCTGCAATATCTGCACAATCTTTTATGGTTTTTCTGATTATTATTTCCATGATTGTTTTATCCTTTAACAGCACCCTGGAGCAGACCTTTAACAAAGAATCTGGAAAAAATTAAATAAAATATTACAATGGGAAGTGATGCCATGGATAAAGCTGCAAATACAAGTCCAAAATTTGTACGGTATTGACCAAAAAGCAATGCTGTAGCAAGGGGTATGGTTTTCATTGATTCTGATTTTATTAAAATGAGTGGAAACCAGAAATCATTCCATATGGGAATAAAAATAACAATGGCAAGGGCAGAGATGGGTGGTAATAAAAGAGGCAATATTACACGCAGAAAAACTCCAGGTTCAGAACAACCGTCAAGACGGGCTGCCTCAAAAAGGTCTTTGGGAATCATTTTGATAAAATCTGTGAGTATAAAAATACCCAAGGGTATGCCAATGGCTATATTAATTATGATTAATGAAATAATATTGTCATTTAATCCCATGGAAACAAACATTTTTAAAAGGCTTATTGTTCCAAGTCGTATGGGAATTACAAGCCCTGCAAGGAAATATATATAAAAAATATTTATCCACCTGGAGGAAAACTTTGCAAAAATAAAAGCTGCAGGAGCTGAAAAAATCACAATAAAAGCAAGGCTGAACAATACAATTAGAATACTATTTAAAAAATAGACCCCGAAATTGGCTTTGACAATGAGGTTTATATAGTTTTCCAGGTATATTCCGTGGGGAATACCAAAGGGGTTTTGAAAAATTTCTCTTGTGGGTTTTAATGAAGTAATGGTCATTAAAAAGAGGGGATACACAATGGTCATGACATAGGTGATAATAACAGCATAATACAGGATTCGTTTAAAAATTTTTTGTGTTATCATTTTTAATAATCCATTTTCTGGTTTGCTTTAAAAAAGAACATCCAGGCTGCAAGTCCTGCAAATACAATGGCTGACATTATAGTTGATACCGCAGCTCCCATTCCAATACCCCAGCCACCCCTTGCAGGAACTGTAAAGGCTGCACGATAGAAAAGAGAACCAAAAAGATCTGTGGCATAGCAGGGATTGCCCTGGGTTGTTGCCATGGAATAAACTATATCAAATTGTGTAAAGTCACCTATAAATATTAAAATGGTAACAATGCCTATTATTGGCATAATATAAGGGATAATAATATATCTGATCATGTGAATCTGACCTGCACCATCAATTTTTGCAGCTTCAATAATTTCTTTTGGGATATTATCTATGGCTGCTGTATAAAATAAGATGGTTTCTCCCATGAATTGCCACGAGATGACCACAGCAAGTATAGGCAGGGCATATGCAGGGTCACCAAGCCATGGGCGGATAAGCGATTCTAATCCTATATTTTCCAATATTCTGTCAAAAATACCAAATACCGGATTAAATATAAGTTTACCAAATAAGAAACCTACAACGATTACAGAAAGGGTTGTGGGAAGAAAGCTGAGTTTGCGAACAGTATTTGTCATCCACATTTTTCGTGTAATCATATAGGCAAATATAAAGCCCAGAAAGTTTTGAATAATAGTGACAATTATAAAAAATTTAATATTATTGGAAAATGCATTGATCATGCGTTCTTTAAATGGGTATTGGGTGAATAATTTTATAAAGTTATCAAAACCTACAAAATCTTTTACTATGAGTCCGTTGGAATCATATAAACTGAGCCGCATGGAATCAATAATAGGAATAAAAAAGAAAATAGTATAGATGATAAGTGCAGGAAGAAGAAAATACAGCATGAAAAGTTTCTGCCTTGAATTTACAAAACAAGATGTCATTTATGGCATACCCCTATTAAAGAAATTGGGTTTGATTTATACAATGTCCAGAAATCTTTGATTGCAGGACATTGTATAAATGTGTTGTTTATTGTTGAAAAGGTTTATACCAGGTTTCAAGTCCTTTTTGAACAAAGGCAGCAGCTTGTTTTGGAGTGAATTTATCAGTTAACATTTTAATCAATGCTTCATTCATCAGTGAATTACCACTGGGAGTTTTGTCTGAGAGTTTTTCCCATGTTGTCCTGATGGTAATGTCTGCTCCCTGGGCAGCGTTAAGCATGGTCTTGGCAAGTTCGTCAGTCATGGTAAATTTGCCTGGTGTATAAGCATAAAAACCAGGGACCTGGTTCATGACCAATTGTGCATATTCCGGTGTTGCAGTCCATTGTACAAATTCCAGAGCCTGTTTATAATGTTTTGAGTTTTTATTGAGCCCAATACCTGCATCAACATGGAAACAATAGGATAATTTATCGCCTTTATGTCTGACAGGTGGTGGGAACCAGCCGATATCATTGGATCCAATGGCTCTAAAAGTACCTATTTCCCATGATCCCCCAAAAAACATTGCTGCCCGGTTTGCTGCAAACATCTGCTGCATGCTGACATAATCAAGTCCTTGATATCCTCTTGGAAGAAAAGGCTGCAACATATCAATATGTTCAAATGCATCAACAAAGGCAGGATCGGTGAGTTTCATTTTTCCTGCAATTAAAGCCTGACGGCTTTTTTCTCCACCATAAAAATTAGGTCCAAGACCACTGAAAACCACCTCATATAAAGTCCATTCATCCATGGCTCCCTGGGCAAAAACATTTTCATGATTTTGCTTTAAGATTTTGCAAACTGCCATGAATTCATCCCAGGTTTCAGGGACCTTAAGATTATATTTTTTAAAAATATTTTTATGATAATATACTCCATGGGTTACACCAAATATCGGTATTCCATAGGTTTTACCGTCATCGGTTGACCAGGCAGCTTTTGCAGAGCTTGGGAAATTTTTTAATGAAGGAATATCATTATTCAGTACATGAAGGAACCCACCATCATAAATTGCTTTGCCAGAAGAAAATGATCTCAGAAAAATAATATCAGCACCAGTTCCGGTTTGAAGGGAAGACATTAATTGTGCATCATATTCTGTATCAGCCTTGGGCTGAAATTCTACAATTACATCGGGATGATTATTATTATAGATTGCAAGGACTTTATCCATTCCTTGAATATCATCACTGCGCCAGCTTGTGAATGTTAATTTTATTTTTTCTCCTGCCCAGACCTGACCACCAAATGTTACCATAATACTGATCAGTGCCATGGTAGCAATCAGTATTAATCCTTTGAGGCATTTTTTCATGTTTGTCTCCTTTGTACTTTTTTCTTTTATCAAATATATTCACTTCATTACATTATTCTGATAAAAGGTTGTTAGTTAGTTAACTTAACAATCTTTTAATAGCTTTATTTATCTTTGTCAAGTGGATACTTTTTAAATAAAATAAAAATAAACAGGGTGCTTGCAAAAAAAATAAAAATTAGTTAGTTAACAAAACTATTAAACAGAAATGGTTTAAGTAAGCAGGATAACAGGAGAAAATTAATATGCTTGAAAAGCAGTCTCAGTCCAATGTCAAACTCAATAATTTACGTTTGATTTTAAAAACAATTATCAATCATAAATCGGTTTCCAGAGCTGATCTTGTCCGGCTTACCAGAATTTCAAAACCGACTGTATCAAATTTGATTGAAAATTTGCTCAGCCAGAATCTTGTACAGGAAATCGGGCATGGTCATTCCAAGACCGGAAGAAAACCAATTTTAATAAAATTTAATGCGACTTTGAAGTATTTTCTTGTGTTTACAATTGGAAGAGAGGAATTCCATATTGCTCTTTCGGATTTGCAGGGTAATGTATTGGACATGCGAAGCAAAGCCTTTGATCATCTCCAAACTCATCATGATCGTCTTATGCAATTGCGTATATATATGCAGGGGCTGCTGGATAAAGCAGGTATTAATGAAGGTGAACTTTTAAAAATACATGGTGCAGCCCCAGGAATTTTGGTTAACCCGGGGCAGCCTCTTAAATGGGCAGATCATGGATTCCCAGATGGTCAGGATATGCAGGATTTTCTTGAAAAAGCATTTAATACACCTGTCCTTTTAAATCATTCCAGTAAAATATCTCTTTACGGAGAAAAAATTGCTGGCAGCGCAAAAGGAATACATGATGCTGTGTATATTGATTTTGGTTATGGGCTTGGGAGTGCTTTTATGTTTGATAATAAGATTTATTTTGGTGCTGATAGATCAGCAGGTGAAATCGGTTATACATATTCAGGGCAGGAAGAATTTAACACATATGCTTTAAAACCGCATGGATGGGGTGCACTTGAGTCGGTTATTTCAGGCAGAGCCTTATGTCTTAAAGGTGTTAAAGCTGTTGAGAAATATAAAACTTCCCTGATATGGGACTTTGCCCAAAAAGATAAAACCAAGATTACAGCTAAAATTATATTTGATGCTGCCCGTCAGGGAGACTCCTGCGCGCGTAAAATTTTAAGAGATTCCTTTGGATATTTTAATATGTGCCTTTGTAATATTATCAATATGCTTAATCCTGAGCGGATCATTATTGGTGGCGGAATATCCAATGCAGGTGATTTCCTTCTTGATTTTATTCTTAAGGAAATAAAAGGGAAAATCTTGATACAGCCTGAAATCGTGATATCTGAGCTAAAAGATAAAGCTGCTATAATAGGAGCCATCGCCTATCTCATAGAAAATACCGATTTTTTTACTGAATTATAATATTTATCCCGTGGTAAAAATCAGGCACTTATCCCATAGAAAAAATACATGATAAACATAACAACTATTATAAAAAGTATTGTCATACCTGATCCTGCTTTAATATAATCTTTGACATGGTATCCGCCAGGCTTCATAAGAAGGGCATTTACCTGGTGGGTTGGAAGGATAAATGTATTTGAGGCAGCCACAGCAACAAGCAGAGCTGCCATTCGAGGATCTGCCCCGCATTGCAATGCCATGTTCATGGCAAGGGGTATCATCAAAACCGTTGCTCCGACATTGGAAATAACCAGGGTAAAAAAAGAGGTGAGCATGCCAATGAGTAAAAACATGTATAAAGGTGTTAAAAATCCATGCATAAGGTGAACAATATTATTTGATAAATACATGGCAGCACCGGTTTTTTCAAAGGCAAGCCCCAGGGGAATCAGACCTGCCAGCAGAAATACAGTCATCCAGTCAACACTTCTATAGGCTTCATCTAAGGTCATGACTCTGGTCAGAATCATTCCCACAGCTCCTGTAAGCAATGCTATGGATAATTGAATTTTAAACCCCAGGGCAAGAACAAGAGCAATTATCAGACAAGTCACAGCATATCCTGCTTTTTCAGGCTGTATAAATTCTCCCTTTATATGTTCTGTAAAGGCAAAATCAGGCTTTTTCTGCATGGCATGAAATCGTTCCCATTCTCCATGTAATAAAAATGTATCACCTGACTGGATCTTTGTCTCTGATATATCTTCTAAATAAACTCTGTTCTTGCGATATAGAGCAAGGGGATTTACTTGATATTGTTTTCTGAAATTTATTTGGTGCAGGGTTTTTCCCACAAGTTCTGACCTCGGAGTGATGATTGTTTCACAGACACCAGCAATGTCATGACCCATTATTTCGTTAAGTCTGTCAAGTCCTTGCTTGAGTTCCCAGCCCATATCCCTGGCAAGTCTGTCCACATGTTTTCTATTGCTGATAATTCCTATTATATCGCCCGGCTCAATGGTATCTGCCCGTGCCGGTGCCATAGTCTTTTGATGCAAATCTGAGCATATGCAGACAACACTTGCATGGTATAATGGTCTGAGTTTTAATTCATCGAGCCTTTTAGCTGTAAAATTTTGAGGAATTATGAATTCATAAAGTTTGTGGATTTCTTCTCCATAGGTACATTCAAGGTCATCATTAAGAAGGCATGCCATTGTATCTTTATAATGTACTTTAGGAAGTATTATTCTGCCGAAAAAAATAAAATATAAAACTGCTGTAAAAACAAGGCTGATTCCAATGGGGGCAACACTGAACAGCCCAAAAGCCTCATAAGCTTTGCCTTCTAATATTCCATGGTTAATTGTCCACCAGGATGACATAAGATCATTGAGCAATATAAGAGGGCTTGATCCCACAAGGGTAATACATCCTCCAAGAACCGCACAATATCCCATGGGTATGAGAATTTTGGATATTGGTATGTTTAATTGTTTGCATATCCTATTGGTTGCAGGAAGAAAAAGAGCTGCTGCCCCAATATTTTGCATAAAACTTGAAATAAAGGCTATGGTTATGGAAATGAAACTCATAATCCTTATTTCATTTTTCCCGGCAAGCTTGATTATCTGGCGGGCAAATACATTCATTACTCCTGTTTTATCAAGACCTGCTCCAATAATAATAACAGCAATAATCGATACAACAGCATTGGAACTGAGCCCGCTTATAGCTTCTGACGGTTCAACAATGCCTGCAAGGGGCAGTAAAATGATCATGAGAAGTCCAACCATGTCAACCCGAACTATTTCAAAAATAAACAGGCAGGTTACAAAAATTAAAAAACCAAATACAATGATCATATCTGAGGTCAATGCAAGGGGTGGTGTCATTATGTTTTACCTTTTTGTTGTAAACCAGTGATGATAGCAATTATTATAATATATTTTATAGTTTATCTCAATCCATAAATTTTGGCTCTTAAAGACTGTTATTCAAGGATGCCGGTCCAAAATTAAATGGAGTTTTTACAGCATTACCATTTGAGTCAAATCCTATGGTACCTGTAAGAGAATGATCATGTTTGAATGATTTCATGTTTTCAGCAATTTTAATTGCTTCCAGGCTTTGTGTTTTTTTAATTGCATTTGCAAGGATCATCAATGTGTCATATCCTGAAACAGCAGCAATGTCAGGAAGAGTATTAAATCTTTTTAAATAGGATTGATAAAACTGATTATACTCTGATGTTTCGGTGTTGATCTGTAATGGACAATAAACATTTTTAAACAGGTGATGATTTGTTGTAATGGTGTGATGGTCTGGTTTTTTGTCTATGACAATAGGTTTGTTGAACCCTGCAGCCCGATAGGTGCGGATGATATTAAGACTGTCTTGAATTCCAGCAATGATTATAAGGCTATCTGTTTGAAGATTATCTAATTGATTTTTAATCTGGGTTTTAAGATGCTCTCGTACCTGATCGGGATAAATCCCTAAAAGTTGGGGTATCTTTATATTATCTGACATGAGTATGGATTCAAAATAATGGGCTTGTCTGGTATTAATATCTGATGCATCATAGGTGATGCTGACCCTTGACCAATGTTTTTCTTTTGTCAATTTTAATAATTTTTCAGCAATCGTTTCAATAGGAGTGCTGTTGCTGAAAATGAATTGAAAATTTTTCTGACTTTGGGTCAGATTGGCAGATAAAGGTGAGATCATTAAAATACCGTAGAATTCGTAATTCTGGACAACCGCCCGGGTCAACCTGTCATCTGAATGACCAATAATAAATAAGGTGCCGGCCTGGTCACATATTTGTTGAGCTGCTTCAAAGGCGCCGTCAAGAGATCCTTTATCGTCAACAGGTATCAGTTTTATTATTCGTCCCAGAAGCCCGCCTGTTTTATTAAGTTTTTCTGCAGCAAAATTGATACCATTGAGCAAAGAAGGGTGTAAAGACCAATCCCCTGCTGCTGCAATGCCAATAGCTCCTCCCTTTTGTGCGTATAATTGCCGTGTGTGTGCTGCCCCTCGAAATTGGTTATATTCTTTTTTGCTTGTGATGAGAATATCAGCCAACCACCAGAAGCTTGTAATGCAAACTATTAAGAGTAAAAACCAGAATAATGTTTTTTTCATTTTTATGTCCTATTTATATCATAATCCTATTGAGTCCATAGTATTTAAATGCTCTGGCGAGAGGCAAGTTTTGAAAAATAGCCTTTAGCCACCATTAATTCAGGATATGTTCCTTGTTCAATTATCTGACCCTGGTGCATTACATAAATCTGGTCTGCCTTTTCAATTGTGCTCAGACGGTGGGCAATGACAAACCGCGATGCCTGCATTTGTTTAAGGCTGTCCATAACCCCGGCTTGGGATGCATTGTCAAGATTTGAAGTTGCCTCGTCCAGAAAAATAATTTTAGGATTCCTGAAAAGAGCCCTTGCCAGCATAATTCTTTGTTTCTGACCTCCTGAAAAGGTAACACCGCCATGGGGGACAAATGTTTTTAATTGCATGGGCATAGCGCGAATTTCATCCTCTACTCTTGCAAGGCGGGCAGCTTTCCACACATCTTCTTCAGTTGCACTTTCATCAGATCCTGCAATATTGAAAAATATATCTCCTTGAACCAGATCACCGTTTTGAATCACCACTCCAAGCTGCTGCCTCACCTTTATGGGATTGAGTCGTGATAAATCTTTTCCATCATAAAGAACTGAGCCTGAGAGAGGTTTATAAAAACCCAGCATCATTTTCAGCAGAGAAGATTTGCCACAGCCTGATTCTCCCACAACAGCGACAAATTCTCCGGGTTTTATTGTAATAGAAACTGAGTTGAGTGCCATTGATGCTGTATTTGGATATGCATATGAAACCTGGTTGACTGTGATCCCTCCCAATAATTTGCCAGGGCCTTTTAAACTTCTTAATGATTCGGGTTTAGCATCTAAAATGGGTTTGGCACGCTGATATGACGGGTTTATAAAAATCAGGGTCAATGCAGTGGAACAAAGTGCAGCTACAGCACTGATCAGTTGTCCCATGGCAACATTAAAACATAAAAAATTGCCCAGAGATATTGTTTCCATAAGGTCGGTGAAACTGAATATTGAAAAGGCTGCCATACTGGATATTAAGGGTAGAAGACCGCTGAATACAGCTACCACACCGGTACCCATTCCCATGCCCAGGGAAATTTTGCGAAGAGCTGTAAAATTATTCATCCATTGTCCAAAAATATTGGCCTCGGCACCGCTGGTTCTCAGCTTGGTAATGCCGGTCACAATTTGTAATTCCAGACCCGCAAGCTTTCCAATAACATTTTGCATTTTAAGCATTACTTTCATTTGGGATCTGGCAATGTTCCAGATGAAAATAAAGGTCACCGCAAGCAGAGTCACAATACTTAAGGCAAGCTGCCAGGAGTATAAAAACATCAGCACTAAATTAGTCAGACCAAAAAGGCAGGAGATCAAAGTGGTCATTACAGCTCCGGATAGTTGCGCCCGGATACTGTCTACAGCACTGACACGACTCGCTAAATCCCCGGCTGTGAAGTTGCGGAAAAAATCAATGGGTAGTCTGAGCAAATGGGAAAACATAGCTGACTGGAGTTTGATTTGAGCTTTGGTCTGTATCCTGAGCAGGGCAATGTTTTTAGTGATTTCAAACACTGCTGATCCCACAGTGATCAGGAATAAACCGGCAATTATCTGTGCCAGCATGCCTAATTCTCCACCGGGTATCACCTGGTCAACTATGTTTGACATGGCAATGGGAATTCCAAAGCCGCACAGAGCAGCAGCAAGACCGAATTTGGCAATGGTACCTATATCTTTGAGTGTCCCCTGAAAACAATAAGAAACAATAGATTTGGGCGTGAGTGGAATATCAGGTAGACCCGGATATAATTGGAAAGCTGTCTTATCAAGGGATTTTAATACTTTATCAGATATCTTTTGTTTTCCCCCCCCGGGTAAAACAATTTCGTATTGCTGCCTGCCAGGGTGCCGGATTAAGGCTAAAGGGCAGGAGGGCTTATTCTCGATATTTTGGAATGCTAAGAGAGGTCCACAGTCTTTTTTGAACCATTCCCCTGTGAGTTTAACTTTACGGGAAAAAAGTTGATTAATGCTTAAGATATTAGCAAAGTGTTCCTCCTTGTCGGGTTCATATGTTTCAGGAGCCCTGATTTCAGAGCCAAGTTCTTTGCAAACAGCTGCCATGGATTCGAAAAGCATATCTTGGGATGGGGTTTGTTCTGTGCCAGTTGAAAGCACTGCTGCAGCGTCTGCCAGAGCCTTTTCCATAATTTTTTTTTTATTCTCAATCCCTTGTTTGACCTGGGAAAAATCCTTGATATAAGCATCGGAAAATTGTTCATATACACTGATAAGGGCAAGAGTCATAAATTCCTGAGCACAGGCTATTGCCTTTTTTTGTTCGAATAAAAAATTTGTAGAGACACATTGAAGTTCGGTTGGAGCTTTAATATTCAGCCATGATGTCAGGGCCAAAGGATAAAATAAATTTTTTTTAAGTGACGGTAGTGCCGGATTGTCTGTGTAATATGCTTTACCGTCATCAAAACAGACCCATAAAGGGAATTTTAAACCAGAGACCGTATCTCCTGCATCCATAGTAAATGACTGGTCCGGACTCAAAATTTTCCGGACGTGGGCTTTAGGAAGGGTTTTATTGATTAGCAGTGATAGCTCTGCTACCATGCGGTTAATCAGTCTTGGACCGTTTGTAGACCAGAAAGAATTGCCTTTATATAAGTCATTTAAATCAATGGGAATTAATGTTGCGCCTGGTTCAAGATCAACAAAGATGCGTAAAGGTTTGGGATATCCCTGGGTTGGACCTAGAATCAAGCCATTGGGATTTACCCGGTACAATTGTCGGGAAATTCTGGGAAAATCAGACTCCTGTGAAGGTTCAACTTTGACCCATCCACCACCGCCTTTTATCTGGAAGGCTATGTCCGGGCTGTCGATCTCAAGTCGTCGTTTTCTATAGGTCATATGACAGACATTCCTCTTTATTGGGTCTCTGTTACGATCAGAGTCTTGTAAAGACCCCCTTGTTCCATTAATTGATCATGGGTGCCACGCTGAACTACTTTTCCCTGATCAAGTACAATAATTTCATCTGCATCTCTGATGGTTGAAAGTCTATGGGCAACAATCAAACAAGAACAACCCCGCTGTCGGATATTGATATCAATTTTATGTTCCCGAACAGGATCAAGGGCATTTGATGCTTCATCAAGGATTAGAAGAGCAGGATTTCGTACCAGGGTGCGGGCTATTTCAAGGCATTGACGTTGTCCACCTGAAAGGTTTGTCCCGTTTTCGTTCAGATGGCCGTCAAGACCGTTGGGGCGGCGGATTATGGTCTCATAGATATCAGCATCCCTGCATCCTTGTATTATATCTTTGTCTCCAATGAATTTATCCCACAATGTTAAATTTTCTCTGAAACTTCCTTCAAACAGGAAAATATTCTGGTCCACCATGGCAACACAATTTTTAAGGACAAATTCCGGGATTTTATCCCGTTCGGTATTATCCAGAAGAATTTTTCCAGACCAGGGGGGATACAAACCTGTTGCAATTTTAGCAATGGTTGATTTACCGCTGCCAGATCTGCCCACCAGAGCTACCCTGGCACCCGGCTCAATGTTCAGAGAAAAATTTTTTATCAAGGGTGGGTCTAATTTGCTATAGCCAAAGGTTATATTCTCGAGTCTTAAATTTCCGGTCAGATTTTTATTTTTGGTTAAAAGGGTATCCATACTGACATTAAGATTATCTACTGATGTTTCTATCTGGTGATTCAGAACATCGTCCAGCCGTTTCATGCATGCTGAAGCATCCTGGATGGTTCCTCCAAGAATACTTAATTGCCCCACCGGGACTATCATCATGTTTGCCAATACCTGGAAGGCTACCAATTCCCCAATGGTCATCTCACCTTGTGTGATCCGCAATGCACCAGCTCCAAGAATAATAGTGTTGTATATTCCGGTCATCAATATCGGAGTCATGGATCCAAGGGTAGTAAGGATCCCCAGGCGCTGGGTACCGTTAACCGCACCTGCATGGCAGCCAGCCCAAAAAGAAAAAGTATCCTGTTCCATGCCCTGGGATTTTATGGTATCAATAGATTGAAGGGCACCAAGCATTAAAGCTTGGGCTTTACCCGTCTCTACCGCCATGCGCATAAATTCATCATGGCGGTGGGGGGCTAATGTCCTGACCACTGCGACATTAACCAGGATTACAAATAACCCAAACAAGGTGAGCAGTCCATCATAATAATACATGACACCAAGATAGAAAACAGCCATACCAAGATTTAAAACAGCAGTTGTAAATTGCCCTGAAAGAATATTTGCAAGCATTTCATTAAGTCTGCACCTGGAAGTTATTTCAGGGGCATACCGCTGGGAAAAAAAACTTGATGGGAGTTGTAATAGATGCCACATAAATGCTGAATTGGTGGTAATGGTTAATTTTGTCCGGAGTTTTAAAATAAAAAATTGCTGGAGCCATGAAAATACAGCCATGAAAAAAAGAGTCAGACCCATGCCTGTCAGTAAGGGGACAGCCCATTCTGAAAGACCTCCAATTAATATGCGATCCACAAATATTTTGCTGAAAACAGGTACGGCAAGTGTTGGTAAAACCAATATCATGCTTAATGTTAATATCAGGATGATCGCTGCCCAAACACCGGTAAGCCTATGTATAAGGGCTTTTAAAAAACTATACGGGTGCCCCTTTTTTTTAAAATCAGGTCCTGGACTAAATTCCAGCACCACGCCAGTATAATGTTCAATAAACTCTTTTTCTGTAACCCGATAGTGTCCCATATTTGGATCATTGATGAAAACTTTACCATTTTTTGTTCCTTCGATCACAACAAAATGGTTACCCTTCCAGAATACAATGGCAGGCAGAAAAGAGGACTTAAACAAATCCTGTGCGGACCGCTTATATCCCTGGGCATGAAGCCCGATTCTCTGGGCTGCTCTAATAACATTCCCGGCTTTACTGCCGTCTCGGTTGACCCCACAGCTCTCACGTAATTTACTTAAAGGCTCGAATCTGCCATGAAATGCCAGGATTGATCCCAGGGCTGCCGCACCACATTCGACCGCCTCCATCTGGAGATTGACCGGTGTTTTGACATGTTTTCTTTTTTTGAACATCCTATAGCCCTTTGGCAATACTTATTTTTTTAAAAATATTTTTGAAAATTTAGGAAAAATTAGATCAATCGGTCGGTTATAATCAATAACCACCTGGGCATCACAAATAGTGCCTGCTTCAATTCTTTGATCTGGTCCTTTTGATGAAGACCATTTAAATCCACTAAAAGAGTCAGTATCTCTAAGTAATGTAATCTTTGCCCATAACATCTGTTCCCCTTTAGAAAGAACAGCTTCTATCATTTGGGAATTGCCTACAATATGTTTGAATTCTTCTATGGTGACTGGATATTCGGAAATATGGGCAACCAGTCCGTAAATACATCCGTATTCTTCTTTACCGGCAGTGGAAGGATAAATATAAGCCATCATGCCGGGTTTGATTTTTTTCCCTTTATAGACCGGAAACAATATCACCGCTTCGAGCAAGGATTCCATTGGCTTTAAAACAGCAATGGGAGATCCGGGACCGACAAAATCTCCACGTTCTACAGATATTTCTACAACCACTCCATTATAGGGACTGATAATCTTAGTCATGGTGTTAAAACTTCGGTTAAGGTTCTCAATCTCCAGCATTACCCTGGAGATTCGTTCTTCCGCTTTAATAATTTCCAGTTCTGCCTGGCTTTTTGTCTCAATGCTCTGGGCATTAATTTTGGCAATATCCAATTCGCACTGGTCGATCTGGGCAAGGGTAGCGTTCATTGAACTTTTTGTATCTTCAAGCTGTTTTCCTGTTACAGATCCTGATTTTCTAAGTACGTCCAGGCGTTTAACATGACCCTTTAAAAAAGTAAAATATTCAGATAAATATTGTTTTCTAAAAAAAAGATACTGAGTTTGTTCTTTATTATTTTTTTCTTGAATATTTATGGTTTTTTTAAAATATTCACTACGTTTTTGAAGCCAGGTTCTGGCTGTTCGAAGTTCAGCTAAAGCGCTTTGTTTCTGGTTTTCAAGCTCTGGTATTCGTAGTCTGGCAATAATCTGCCCCTGTCGAACGTTTTGACCGGAAGCAATATTGATCTCAGTTAATTGACCATTTGCCAGAGCAATCACATCCATGACACCGCCAGGGGGTACTAATATTCCAAAACCATTAACTTTGTGAGGTATAAATCCAAAGATACTCCAGCAGATAACCACGACAGCCATTAAAAGACCTATACTTAAAGCAATATAGATCTTGGGTTCAGTGATACTGATAAGTTTACCTAACTCGTTCGGAGAAAGAGTGCCTGACTTTTTATCTGATTTCTGATTTTCATTTTTTGTCATTATTCAAATCCGGTTGTTTACCACAAATTATGGGTTAAAAGAGGATCTTTTTTCAGACTGACTCCCAATGCTGATTCAAGAGAAGCTATACCAGAAAGAATAGAGAATTTAGATATAGCAAGCTCCAGTTCCAGCTGTACCAACTCCTGCTGGGTTTCATTTAAAAAAGAGAAATCCACTTCTCCTGCCTTAAATTGTTCTGTTACCAATTCTCGTTGTTTTTTTTGGATTTTAATATTTTCAAGTGAAATTGAGTATAATTCCAAAGCTTTTTGAATCTGTGCATGAGATATCCTGACTTCACTGGCTATGTTTAACCATTTTTCAGTGATCTGTTGTTCAATTTTTTTTTTATCGGCACTGGCTGCTAAAATTTCATATCGGCGGCTTTCGCCATCAAAAAAATTCCAGGAAAACTGAATAAGACCTTCGCATTGATAATTCTTGGAAGAATTATCAATAAATTTATCATAATAGGTTTTATTATCCTGATACATAATATTTCCAACCAGGGTTACACTGGGGGCGTATTTGCTTTTTGCGGCTTTAACCATATAGGTTGCAGCTTTTTTGGATTTTTTTAAGGATAAAAGGTCTGGCCGCTGCTCCCTTGCTGCAGAAAGATAAATATCCACAGATGCAAGGTTAAGAGTATTGATTTTATCAGAGGGAAAGGGAGAAAATCGGGTTGGTTTGCGAAAAACAGCATTGGGAAGACCCATTAGTTTGGCTAAAATGGTTTGTTGGATGGCAAAATCGTGTTTTTTTGCCAAAAGGTTTCTCTTAGCTTGATTCCTCCTGAGCAGGAAATTGAGCACATTAGGTTCTGCTACAAGGTCTGCTGCCCTTTTTAATCGACTGTCATGGAGCATTTTTTTCTGGAAAACCAGGTCATGCCAGTTGATTTTAATTTCTTTAGCCGCAAGAAGAACGCTGTTGTAGGATATCTTGACTGCTTCTGCCAAAAGTCTGCTAACATCCTTTTTGTTTAATTTTTCAGATTCCAGCCGGTTAAGAGAGATAATTGATGAAAATTTAGTAAAAAATCCATCATACAAGGTATATCTTGCTTTTATTCCAATTTGAGCATCTTTTTTCCCTCTTATATATTCCAGAGAAGCTGTGTTATATTTGGTGTAATTTAATTTTTTAGCACTAATTGACCCGGTTAGCCCTAATATAGGATATAGTGCAGATTTTGATTTTTTATATCGGTTTTCTGCTGCCAGAATTGCCTGGAGTGCCTGTTCAGGCTTAGGGCTGTTGGATAAAGCGATTTCAACAGCTTTTGTCAGAGTTAAAACAACTTCTTGTTCTGCAGCAGCACAAATTCCTGTGACTGCATGGCTTAGAATCCCCAAAAAAGTAAAACACATCAATATAGAGGAGAACACCTTTATTGATATATGTATTTTTTTTTGATAGCAGGTTGTGGACTTCAACTGGCAGGTCATGGTTTTGTTCCCATTGCAATGCACAAAGATAATGCCAAAGTATTATTACACGATATTAAGATGACTGCAGTCAGCTGTATGAAATACAACTGACCGCAGTCATATGTTTAAAACGTTTTGATTTGCTCAACTCCGTTGAAGTTTAACTCGTCACCATCTGGTCCTGTGATAACTCCAGAGGATCCCGGGGGAAGAGTTAAGACGCCGTTACTCCACATGTCATCGGTGATTTCAACCGAATTGCCTTTGCTGTCTACGAGTTGAATATCCCAGGTGCCGTTGTTAAACGCATCTTGAATAGAGCTCTCGTTATTGAAGTGTAAGTCCAGCTTAATGGTATCGTTACCCTCTCCGCCGATAAAAGTATCGCTGCCGTCTTTTTGTAAGCCCCAGATAAAGGTGTCATCGCCTTCTCCACCTACAATTATATCGTCGGCCCCATCTTTGTATCCGCCATCAAGCGTATCATCGCCAGCGCCTCCGATAATATAATCTGCTCCGCCACCACCTCTTATTTTATCATCCCCGTCACCGCCGACTAAGAAATCATCGTCGCCTGTGCCTTTCATCCATCCCGCTCCGCCAACCACTTTATCCAGATCGTTGATGGACATCTGTTTGTTTTTTTTGTCATCTTTCGTCATTTGTAATATCTCCATGTTGTGGGGCAAAGAGTACAAATATCGACCTCATTTTGCCCAATTTTAAAAAGGGTGAAACATGAATTAAATGTATAAAATTATGGTAGCATTTATACTCGTACAGGTCAAACACTAATTCTCAGTGTTACTTGAGATCAACGCAATAGCCTGTTTTGCAGCATAATAGGCTATCCTGCGATAATGAGCAGCAAAAAAGAGTGTGAAAGTGACCTTATCATACCCATACTAAATGCGTTATTGGTATAATACATTATTAAATGGGGAAAACTATAATAAGCTTGGTTCAGTACCGGTTTGCAAGATTTATTTAATATAAATAAAATCTGACAAACCAGTAACGAAAAATTGTAAATACACAATCAATAAAACTAATATTCTATTTTTTCTATAATCCTGTCTTCTTTTGCAAGTTGATTTGTTTTAACCATTTCGAAATTTTTAATATCAATGTATAGATTACCTTTTTTATCAACAAGTTGGAGATTATAAGTATTGGTTTGCTCACCTGAGTTGATTTTTTCTGTAATACATAAATATTCTTTATTTTTTTCAATGTTTTTATAAAACTTTAAAGATTCAATCCTGTATGGGAGTACTGTTGTATTTGTTGTAAAAAATTCAAGCAGCCCTCCTGTTTGAAACATTGCATCTACAGGTATGGGTGCTGCAACAAAATTTGGATTTTTTAAACCTTTGAAAAATTCTTTTTCACTTGAATCCTTGATGGTTGTAATTAATTTTTTACCGTCAAAGGAATTTATTTTGGTGATGGTTCCAAACAGACCAAACATAAACAATCTCTTAGGGTTATATACAAGTGTTTCAACGTCACCTTGAAATTTTACAGGAGTGAATTCAGGAATTTTTATGGTTTTTGGTTTGAGAGGCTTTTCTGCAAATCTATATTTCCCTTGATAATGAAGGGTAGGGTCACCCATGGCTATCCCTTTTGGGTTTTTAAACTGAGATGAAATATTACAGGTATAGATGTCATCTGCCTCTTTATTGGTAGTGATCAGGAGTTCTTTTGGTCTGCCCTTAAGTAGTTTAATACCATAGGGGATTTCAAAATTAGTCATCTCTACAAAACAGCCCTCCTCACCAGAGATTGATTTTGCCCCCTGAGCCATGGTTTCTATTCCTGTTGATCCAAGGAATAAAGGGACATCTCCCATTGTATGATCATGGAGGAAAATATCTCTTTCAAGATCCAGAACTCTTGAGTATGTTACACTATTATCACTTTGCTGGACAACATCGTCCAGAAAAGGAAATTCAATATCATTGGGATCTCCAAGCAGACCATCTTTATCAAATGAATAATCCATACCTGAAAAAACCATTTCCGTCTCTTTTTTATCAAGAAGATCAGCCATGAAAAATTTCACACCTTGATCCATTGGTAAAAATTTAATACCCCGGTCTTCAAGCACCTTTTTAACTGTTGGATTTGTTGCCATGCCAACACCGCTCCAGGCAGTCCAGGCATATACTTTATAAGTTCTATCAGGATTAATTTGCTTTTCTTTGAACAAGGTTTTACCCAGAAAGTCATTGGCTGCTGTATAGTCTGCCTGCCCCTCATTGCCAAATCTTGCAGTGACAGATGAAAAAGTAAAGAAATATTTATAATCTCTTTTCTCTGCAGCTTTTAAAAGGTTTTGCATCCCTTTTACCTTAACATCTACAACCAGTTCAAATGCCTTTAATTCTTTTTTGGGAATAAACTGACTCATCTCCATGCCTGCTGCATGGAAAATTCCATCAATTTTATTATATTTATCAACCACTTTTTTTACAGCCTTATAATCTGTTACATCAACACAATTATAATCAACACTTATTCCCAGAGATTTAAGGTTTTCTATATTTTCAACCGATTGTCTTACCCGTAAAAGGCGATCCAGTGCGGTTTTAATTTCTAAAGGTTTTGCTCCTTTCATATCAAGTTTAAGCATTTCCATGAGCTCTGGTTGTGAGGTATCCTTGTTAAGATATTTTGTATCTGTGCTGTAGATATCATTAATATCAAGGATAATCAGGTCGGTTTTATACTTTTTTGCAACTTTACTTATAATTTCATAGGTAATGCCTCCGGCTCCTCCTGTCACAAGCATTGTATCGTTTTGTTGAATGATGTTCCGGGTTTTATCAGCAATGCTTGGTTTCATAATAAGACCAAAGCGTTTTTGATTTTTATAACCGACTTCACATCTTGTATCATTGGAAAGAAGTTCATCAAGAAAAACCTGAGCTATTTTTTTGATACTTCTTTTAGGCTGTTTATAAGAAAAATCAACCACTTTGACCATTGTGTCAGCCATTTCCTTATTCACAGTTTTTAAAAGACCTGCCATACCGCCAAATGCCGGATGGATAGCACCGCAATTTTCAGAATATGGGAAAATCACAGAATCAAAAGTAATGGTTCCAATCATGGTATCTTTTTTATCAAGTATCTCATAAAGGCTTTTAATTATGACAAATAATGATTTTATTGTTGTATTAATTTCTTGATCTGATTCCTGTTTTGAAAAATAATAATCCAAAGGCGCAAGATGAATAAATCCATCAAGTTCTGGGTATTCTACTTTAAATTTTTTAAGCCTTTGTTCTGTTTCTTTTACATTTGTGAGATCAAATTTAAAATCAGCGCCCTTTTTATTTCCAATGGTAATTACCTTACCATTTCTTGCCTTGATCTGTTCAATGATTTTTTCGGCAAATCCATGATTGTCCAGGGAAATAATGATTTTTTTTCCTTTTAAATCTTTAGCACCAGGTTCAAGAGCATCTATTTGTTGAGCTCTTACAATTAACCTTTTTATTGGTGATGCAGGATCAGGGAATTCATCATCAATCTTGTGTACATTGGCTGGTGCTTTTTGTGCCGGAGTTGTTACAGGGCTTTTGACAAATTCTGGTTTTGGTGTGGTTTCCGTAGTGGGACTTTGACCCAGCATGCTTATATATTCACTGAGCTTAGCTATTGTATTTAGATCTCTGAGCCTTAGATCATCTGGCACATTAAATCCAAATTTATTTGCAAGGCTGCCAAAGATTTCAACCTGTTTTACAGTATCA
>Ga0256845_1000450_pt1 | contig 38987 bp, 35 predicted proteins | sample RiftiametaG_FD_189101 | JGI IMG/M metagenome (GOLD analysis project Ga0256845, IMG submission 189101) | Tube worm associated microbial communities from hydrothermal vent at the East Pacific Rise, Pacific Ocean - Riftia | ecosystem: Host-associated > Annelida > Integument > Unclassified ...
AAGAAACTTTATTAGAAAAAAATTACTTAATCAATAAATCGTAGGGCTCTTATCCGTCAGCTGACGGACACCAGTTCGAGTCCAGTCCCCGCTACTACTAGCCTTTTAGAGAAATCTAAAAGGCTTTTTTACATAAAAATAACTTAACTAAAGCTTGGGCGTTACCCCACTCGCCAAAATTAAGGCTCATGCGGTCAGACTTTCTCTACTCAATCTTTTTTTTTCATGATTTTGTCATACTGAGCCTGTCGAAGTACAGAAATCATGGAAAAAAAAGGATTTCAAACAAACCGCTCAACCCTTAACGCAAAAAAAAACACTTAACCTACGACCAGAAGCTACAAACTAAGACTATTAGAGTTTTAAATCATTTCATTTCAAATTTTTCAAATGAAATAATTAATTCACTTAATGAAAGTGAAAAAGCTTTTGCTAGTTTATTAGACCAGTACAATGTAGGAGTAATCTCCCCTCTTTCTAACCTAGAAATATTCTGAAAATTATTATTTAACAAATCAGCAAGTTCAACTTGCTTCCAATTACGATTAACTCTCATTTGCTTAACAAACTGCCCGAATTTTTTATTAAAAACTTCTTTCTCACCCATTATAGTTCAAGAATTCAACTTTTTTAAAAAAAACCACTAACCATTTATGGTTAGTTCTGATTTTTTAACTGCATTTGTTTCATTAAAAAACCATATATAACTATAATATGAAAAAATCAACAACAGTAGCATACCTATTCTTCTTCTTTTTAGGTGCACATTATTTTTACTTAGGGAATTGGGTAAAGCAAATCTTTTTTTGGCTCACCCTTGGCGGACTTGGGTTATGGTGGTTAATAGATTTATTTACTCTTTCGAGTAAGGTTAGTAGTCATAATACTGATATAGAATTCAAGAAAATCCAAAAAATAAATAAACAAACTACAGAAATGATGCAAGCTTCTGCCAGTCAGCAAATGGCATCAGTATTAGGGAAAACAACTAAAAATCTAGAAGAATGATAGCGTATATAAAAAGAAATGCATTATATATATTATTGGTCATTACTACTACCAGTAGCTTATATAGTTGTGTAATGGGGCTTGTTATACATGAAAACGTGAATGAATTACAAGAGGCTGATGAGGAAATGATGGCTAGTGTGCAAAACATGAAAAGCACCTTAGAAGTACCAAAAGAATATGTAAAACTTTCGGATTCTCTTGCTTATTACAAGACCGAAAAAAAATGGGTAGAAACGAGTAGTGGATACGATAAGAAAGGGAGAAATTTTACACTTCACAGATTTTATTTTAAACGTGCTATTTATACCGACAGTCTATCTTCAGGATTTTCAGTAATAATAGCTGATTTTGGGAAATCGGGAATTATCATTGAAAACCAAAAAAATGTAGTACTACCAGAAAATATGCTGGGGGAAAAGGAATTGAATTGGAAAAATAAAATGGACTCTCTCACTTCTAACAAAAAAATGTACTCTAACTTATCGAGTGCGGGAATGCAAATCAGAACAAATATAAGAAGTACTAAAATGTAAATAATCAATATTGATGACTCAGTGCTTATAGAGTATCACGGTAGTGAGTCATCCATTAATTATCTCTAATGAAAAATAAACTAATAATTATTTCATGTCTTTTTTTTTGTTCATTTTCTTGTCAAAAAGAAACTACAATCAAAGAAAAATTAATTGGGACGTATAGTATAGAAAAAGATGATTTTTTTGATGATCAAGAGAGTTGGATAAAGCCAATATTTAGCTTGATGATGCTGTTTTCTGATATAAGAATGGATTTTAAACCGGAAGGAAAGGCGGAGTATTATGCAGTAGGTCTTCTTCCTGTTGTCGCTAACATAGTAGGTTTGGATTCTATAAGGACAGAATTCAGATATAAAATTGTAAATGATTCTGTAATAATATTTTCAGAGGTTGGTAAACTACATCTCTCATCATCGATAATGAGAGATGTAGAACCAAATTATGATTCATTTACACTGGTACATAAGAATGGTAGAGGTAAGAACCTGTTCTATCTCGTAAAATTAATTGGGGAAAGTATTTTAATTAAATAAGTTTAAAGAGTCTATAAAAAAGAGAGGTCTTATGCCCTACGACTTACAATAATCAAGAGCATCTTACCCGTCATCACACAAAGTACTACAAATAACTTAGCGTTACAAGCCCTGACTCTTTCCATTTCTCGTATTTAGTTGAGCGATTAAATAATATATTAACTAATAAAAAAACAAATTGTATTAAGAATCCTTAATAACTACTCTATATCTCATTTTTTTCTATAAACAATTCTACCCATATTGTACCGATATGAAAAAAGGCTTACTTATATTTATTTTAGGGGCTTTTCCCTTTTTCTCTTATAGTCAAGTATTACTAGATGCTCGTTCTTACGCCCTTGCAAACAGTACCATTGCCAGTCCTGGGATTGGCTCTATCCAACAAAACTATGCCCAGCTCAGTCAATTAGACAGCAACGTACAAATACAAAGTAATTATAAAAACTCATACGGTATCAGTGATATTAATCAAGCCAGTCTTATATTAGGAATTCCTTTAAAAAATTATCCGATTGGGATTTCTTATAATCGATTTGGAAATTCTCAGTACAACACAAATCTTATCTCGCTGGGTTCTAGCGTAAGGCTTAGCAAGTCTTTTGCTCTTGGCTTAGCACTTTCTTACCAAAATATTCATATCGACAATTATAAACAAAAATGGCGTGTAAACAACTCTATAAGCCTATTGAGTGACCTATCACCTAAAGTAAAGCTTGGTGTTCAGATAGAAAACCCTTTCCGAAAAACAAAAAACAAAGAAGCACTTGATTTAGATAGTGAAACAGCCTTCAAAATTGGGCTTAGTTATCATGACAAAAAATATAGCCTTAGCAGTCAAATAAACAAATACCTAAGTGAGCCAGCAAGTATTCACTTAGGTCTATCAATCTTTCCTAATGAATATTTTATAGCTCGGCTTGGAGTTCAGTCACAGCAGATTAATGCTGGGTTTGGTCTCAAAATAAACAAAAACCTACAAATTGATATTGCCACTTCCGCACATAAAACACTTGGCATTAGTTCCATAATTAGTTTAAGTTATGATTTCAAATAAACTATACAACTTACTGATTATCACTTTATTATCAATAACAATAAATATAAATGCTCAAAATGTTGGCGTTGATAATCCTAACGGAATAGATACTGAGTTAGAGTATTTGTTAGAGTTTTATATCCAACAAGGAAACAGCCAAGACATCGACCTTATACAAGTACTGGATCAATACAAACTCTCCCCTATTAGCCTCAACACATCTTCTCATAAAGAACTAAGTGGATTTCCTTTTTTTACAGCGAAGCACATTCAAGAAATTCTCTTACACAGAAGCCGTTACAAACAATTTGTAAGTATTGCAGAACTTAATATACTTCCTAGTTTCTCTCCTAGGTTTGTACAGGCTATTAGTCCCTATTTTAGCCTAAAAAGCAATAAGGGTTCGCAGGAAAAGATATCCTCAATTCGATTTAAGCAAGACTTCATTATACGCTACAGTCAAATCATAGAAGAGCTAGAAGACAAAAACTACCTTGGGTCACCCGAAAAGATACTTATCCGCTATAAGGGGTTTAAAAGCGACCGAATCACATTCGGGTTTACCCTAGAAAAAGATGCGGGAGAATACTTCTTTAAAGCTAACAACAAGCCTAAAATTAAAAATTTCAATACTGGGTTTGACTTTTTTTCTGCTCACCTGATGATTAAACCTAATCATAAAATCATTAAACAAATTAATGTAGGAGATTACAACTTACGGGTAGGACAAGGACTTGTCATCTGGAATGGCTTTGGAATAGGTAAATCTCCCAGTGTTCTAGGCATCAAAAAATCCAGTAGTACCATTACTCGTTTTTCGTCTTCTAACGAATTTAATTTCCTTAGAGGTGCATCGATAAGCTTAAAGCATAAAAAATGGCTCATAACCCCTTACGTCTCTTCTAGGCGACTAGATGCCTCTATCGTAAATCTTGACAACAACAACAATGTAACATTACTCGGTAGCATACAAGAAACAGGTTTACACCGTAAGCTATCCGAAATCTCAAAACAAAAGGTAGTGAGGCAAAATATTTACGGTACACACATCAGCCGTAATGGTAAGTATTATTTACTTGGCTTCACTTATCATCATGAGTCTTTCGACAATGATTTTGAAAAAAAAACAAAGGTATTCCAAATAAAAAACACAAGAAACAGGACAAACAACTACTTAGGGTTCAATTATACTTATGCTAAAAAGAACTATACGTTTTATGGAGAAAATGCTTTTTTGGCTGAAAACAAAGCCTTGGCACTGAATAATGGGTTCATCTATTTCCCTTCTTCTTCAATAGATTTAGTGATAGTTCATCGCTATTACTCCCCCGGCTATTATGCTACGTTCGAAAATGCTTTTGCTGAATCTAAAGCAAATAACGAGTATGGGCTATACCTCGGTACTGAAATTCAAGTAGTTAAACAATTAAAAATTAGTGCTTATTATGATTTATATACATTCCCCTGGCTTACTTCTTCGGCTAGTAAACCTTATACAGGAGGTGCTGACATACTATTTCAAGCTAATTACGAGATCAGTTCTAAGATGTCTATATATTGGAGATTTAAGTATGAAGAAAAAGACAAAAACAGTAGTTCAGATGTCTTAGATCCTATTTTTAATACAAAATCATTAATGAGAAATCGTCTACATTTTCAATATGAAATAAGCCGATACCTAAAAATAAAGAATAGAATAGAGATTTCCACCTCTAATAATCAACAAAAAACAGAGATGGGATTCTTAGTTTATCAAGATATTTCTTATTATTTTAAGAAGAAAAAATTAAAACTCACAGGAAGAGTTGCTTACTACGATACTCCCTCTTTTTCGACAGCAATATATGCTTACGAAAATGATGTTTTATACAGTTTCAGTATCCCAGCTTACTTTGGTACAGATGTACGAGTATATCTCATCGCCAAGCATAGAATAAAAAAAGGAATTGATTTTTGGCTACGAATAAGCCGAAACACCAACCTTACGAAGGGAACAGAATTCAAAGCTCAACTTAGATTTCAGTTATGAAAAAATTTATACTAATTCAATTCATTTTTACAATTATTATTGGGTATTCTCAATTCAATGATAATTTCAATACTTTAAATACTGATATATGGAAAGGAGACACTAGCTTTTATGAGATCAGTAATAACATACTTCACCTCAACGCACCTGCAGTAAGTGCTTCGGCATACCTTTCTACTTCGCTCAACTCGTATAGTGACGCTAGTTGGGAGTTTTACTTTCGGCTCGATGCTACAACTTCATCCTCTAATAAAGCTACCGTTTATTTATCTGCCGACAATACAGTACTAAACGATGCTTCTCAAGGTTATTATGTTATAATAGGGGATACTGATGATGAAGTAAGTCTGTATAGAAAAGACATTAGCGGAAGCGAAAAAATAATAGACGGAATAAACAAAAGTATTGACAACAACCCTGTTGAAATCAAAATAAAAGCCAGTAGAGATAATAATGGAAATTGGAAATTATGGCTCAATGATATTTTACAAGGAAGTGTAACGGATAGCACCTACCCCATTAAAGGTCATTTTGGATTTATCAGTCAGTACACCTCTACACGATCTACTTTGTTTTATTATGATAGCCTAACCATAAACGGGACAGTCATTGTAGACAACTCTCCTGCTCAGATACAATCTATCAGTTTTGTAAATTCAGATACTAGTTTAATTTGCTTTAACGAAGAAATTATTAAGGATTCCTTAATAATAAGTATTAACAATCTACAAATCATCAATACTAGTCATCATTGTTTTTACTTTATATCTAATGATTTCATACAAGATACAGATATCAACTTGGTTATCAATAATATACAAGACCTAAGTAATAACCAATCAGACACAAGTTTACAGTTCACTTTTCGTGTACCCCAAGAAGGAGATATATTGATTACTGAAATTTTCTTTGATCCTAGCCCTTCTATCCTTCTTCCCGATGCTGAATTTGTAGAGCTTTACAATAATACCAATCAAAGTATTTCATTGCACAATTGGGAATTTAGTAGCTCTACTAGTATAATGAATTTTGACAACATCAGTATTGATGCAGGAGAATACATTACAATTACTCATCAAGACAATATTGGTTTGTTTAGTCAGTACGGGAAGCTAATTGGCAGTAGTTCATTTCCTAGCCTTGCCAATGACGGTACTCAACTCAGCTTAAGTACTGATAAAAATACGGTTATACATCAAGTTACTTATGACAATTCGTTTTATAACCACCCAGATAAAGAACACGGTGGCTGGAGCATAGAGATGATTAATCCTAACTATTACAACTGTGGCAGTGAAAACTGGGAAGTATCTTCTTCTCATACTGGTGGAACTCCTAGCCAAATCAATAGCGTACTTAATGATAACAAAAAACCTGATTTGATTACTCCTATTATTACCGCCTACCCCATCTCAGCGGATTCTATTTTACTACGTACAAATAGCTCTTATTTGGAAATCTCAATAAATTCTATCGGAATAAACAATTTGAATTCTAGTACACCAAACACAAACATTATACTAAGAGAACGTCAATACGCTTGGCACTTGTCTAATCCTATGAACTCCACAAGCATTTACGAAATTGCGGGGAGTCAGCTTAGAACTTGTACAGGGGAATTATTTTCGTTTAATATCCCTATTGCTTTGGCTCACCCTGTAAGTACTGGCGATATTTTGCTCAACGAAATTCTATTTAATCCTAGTACAGGTAACAATGATTTTGTAGAGATTGTCAATACAAGTAATCACCCCATTAGTACGGCTTCTATCAAAATAGCTGCGACTGACGACCAAGGAAACACCTTACAAGTATTCGACATCCCTAACACCATACTATTTCCATCCGAATATTATGTCATCACAAAAGATGCAAACCAACTCAAGCAACGCTACCCCAACACCAAAACAACTCAAATAATAGAAGCATCTCTACCTTCTTATAATGATGATGATGGAATTTTTGTACTCATTGATACCTTTGGTCATAAATTAGAACAATTTAATTACAATAAGGATATGCACTTCCAACTTTTAAAAAATGATGAAGATGTTTCTTTAGAGCGAATTTCACTTAACTCCCCTACTCAACTGACTGATAATTGGTTTTCGGCTTCTCAAAGCTCAGGAGGTGCTACACCAACTCAAGCCAATTCCCAGCGACACAATATTAGTAAAAGTGATTTTTTGATTGAACCGAAAATATTTAGTCCCGACCAAGATGGAGTTGACGATTTACTTCACATCTCTTATACGGCAAAGTCTGGGGAAATTCTTAACGCTAGTATCTACAACCACCGAGGGGTTCTTATCCGAAACCTTAGTCAAAACGAGCAATTATCAACTCAAGGGGTCATCACTTGGGATGGCGTAGATGACAAAAACCAACTTGCTACCATCGGCATATACATCCTTGTTTGGGAAACTTTTAACGAAAGTGGAGAACAACACAAAAGCAAAAAAAGCTTTGTGATTGGGGGAAAGTTATAAGTATTCCTATCACCCCTCATTATACTTCTCCCACCTTCGCTGCTCTCCTTGTAGCCTAGAGACAAACTTATGAGGTAACGGCAAGCTAAAATTCAACTCCTTTTTACTACGTGGATGTTTGAACTTAAGCCCAGTAGCAACTAAATAAAGTCCATGATGTTTCAATACGTTTCCTTCTTCACCATAAAGCTCATCACCCAATATCGGAAAACCTAAATGAGCAAGGTGTCTACGAATTTGATGTGTACGCCCTGACTTAGGTTTCAATTCTAATAAAGATAAAACCTTATTACGTAATGAATTTACTTTTCTACTCACAGTATATTGAGTAAAAGCATTTTTATTATCAATAGCCAAATCAATAATACCAGACGTTGGTGTATCTCCCACTGCTATTGCTTGGTAAATTTTATTTATCTCATTATTTTTAAACTGGTTGCCCAAATCTAAAAGAGCCAAAGAAGACCTAGCAATAATCATCAGACCACAGGTAGGAGCATCCAGTCGATGTACAGGTCTTGCCCACGACAAGCCACCGACCACTGGAGAAGTCTCAAATATATGTACCAAAACATTTTGTAAGGTCTTATATTGATTAGCACTCACTACCAACCCTGCTGGTTTGTTTACAATTGCCAAATCACCATCTTGGTAAATAACTTCCAAATCCATCTTATATGCTTTGGGTGGAGTTTCTGAACCCTCACAAACCTCAACTACATCTCCTTTATTAATCCAATCTCCTGTTCTTCCTGTTTTGTTATTTACTAAAACACAATTTGATTTGATTACCTTTTTGGCTTGATTACGTGATACAATCATCTCGAAACAAACCATCACAAGGTCTAACAAACGCTCAGGGGTTAAATTATTAGCTAGATGTCTTTCTAAAACTTTACAATCATTCATCGCAACCAAAGATAAGTAATACCAGTTTAACATTAAAACACCTTATTAGAATTGTTTATAAAAAGTGAAGTTAATCTACTAATCATTTTTTAAAACCTCTTACCTTTAAGACATGAATGGAGAGAACATCCCGCTAGCCGAAAGAATCCGCCCTCATTCCCTTGATACTTTTGTAGGGCAAGATCACTTGGTAGGAAAAAAAGGAATTTTACGCAAAATCATAGCGTCAAATACAATACCTTCTATGATATTTTGGGGACCACCTGGAGTAGGAAAAACAACACTAGCCAACATTATTGCCAACCAAGTGAAAGCACCTTTTTACGCTGTTAGTGCAATCAATGCAGGCGTGAAAGACATCAGAGAAATTATTCAAAAATCAAAAGGTTTCCAAAATGCCATCCTATTCATAGATGAGATTCACCGTTTCAACAAATCTCAACAAGATGCCTTGCTTGGTGCGGTAGAAAAAGGAATTATCAAATTAATCGGTGCTACAACCGAAAACCCATCTTTTGAAGTCAACTCTGCACTGCTCTCTCGCTGTCAAGTCTACACACTTAAACACCTAAACGCTGAGGACTTAAAAAAACTAATCTCACTAGCCTTATCTCAAGACAAACAACTATCGAGTTTAAAAATTAACATAAAAGAATATGACGCTCTATTTGAGCTATCGGGAGGAGATGCTCGAAAAGTACTCAATCTCTTAGAGCTAGTCGTTAATAATATATCGAGCCAAACAAAAACAATCACCAATAAGGTTGTAAAAGAAATAGCTCAACAAAACCCTACTATATATGACAAAAAAGGGGATATGCACTACGACATTATCTCTGCCTTTATCAAATCGATAAGAGGAAGTGACCCCAATGCCGCCGTATATTGGCTAGCCAGAATGATAGAAGGGGGTGAAGACCCTAAGTTTATCGCTAGACGATTGTTGATTTTAGCATCCGAAGATATTGGAAACGCCAACCCTACCGCAATAATCATGGCAAACAACTGTTTCCAAGCTGTCAATGTCATTGGTTATCCAGAAGCTAGGATTACACTTTCTCAAACCACTATTTATCTTGCTGCTTCTGCCAAAAGCAACGCCTCATACGAAGCCATTAATCATGCCCAAAGAAGCGTAAAAGAAAACCCGAATTTACCCGTACCACTACACTTGAGAGGTGCTTACACTAAGCTCAACAAAGACCTTGGTTATGGTAAAAACTATAAATATGCCCACAGTTACGACAGGAATTTTGTAGAACAAGAGTTTATGCCCGACAAAATCAAAGGCACAACATTCTACCAACCCAACAACAACCCTAGAGAACAAGAAATTCAAACCAAACTCAAACAACTCTGGAAAAATAAATATAAATATTAGGGTGTTTTCTTCCTCATAAAAAAAAGCTCGTCAGGTCACTATCCCTACTTATCCCATATCATTTCTACCATGTCCTACTACCACCCACTAACGAATTAACGCATCCTACCCAATCGCTAAAATGACCCTGCTTCTTGTTTTTTAAACTCGGTAGTAGATACATCAAAATAATTTTTAAACCTTCTACAAAAATACCCCATATCAGCATAACCTACTTCCTTAGAGATTTCTCCTATCGTCAAATTTGTTTCTCTCAATAACTCTACCGAACGTTGCATGCGTCTATTCTCTATAAATTGCTGTACATTTCCTTTCATTAGGCGTTTAAACATTTGTCCAAAATACTCTTCCGAAAGATTAGAAACATCCGCCAATACTACATTAGACAAGTCCTTATCTAAATTATTATTGATATAACTCAATACATTCAACAAACGAGAATCTTTAATTTGAAGTGTATCATCTTCAAACTTATCTGTAAACAGCTCGTTATGATGTAAATATCTCATCACTTCTATGACAAACCTGCAAGACAATAAGTCCAATACTTTTCTAAAACCATCAGTCTCATGTACCCGTTCTCTCAGCATTTCTTTTGCGGTACGCATAATCATTGGATTATTTTGAATCAAAAAAGCAGGAATATTAAGTGTGTTAAATAAATTAAATGTAGAGAGTATCCTTACATCCAAAGAGATCATCGTAAAATTAGATTTTGTATTTGTCAGGCCTGAAATAGAAAAATATTTTTCTTGGAACACGCTTCTATTGGCTACTTCTACCTGTTGTCTTTTTCCTTGCCCAAATCTTAGTGGTACTTTATAACCACTAGGAATATACAGCCCCCCTCCCCTGCTCAAATGGGGGCGACGAAGTCCATAAGAGATTGTGCTAGTGTCATTAGCGATAAGTATTGTATCTGCTCGGTCTTGATATTCGTGTACAAACACTGATTCATCCACCTGAAAGTGACGCACACGATAATACTCAACGTCTATCCTTTCTATGATATCTTGGAAATATTCAGGTTTCATTTTTATAATTAATCAGTAATCTTACTTGACTACGGATTCAAATCATTAAAGTTGGCAATATTAAGTAGATATTATCTACCCTCCCACTTATCCTTCTTTAATTTCAGATAAAAAGGCTTAGGGGTAGCAGTGGAAATCCTTTTTTATTTTCTGATTTTTGATGATTAAAGTTTGCTTTGTCTTCGACAGACTCAAACTGACACAAACAAGTTCGGTATGAACTAAATCAGAAAATAAAAAAGATTGGGAACGAATGACCCGACACCCACGAGATCGCCTTTTTGGCGAGTGGGTGAAAGCCCCACAATAAAGAAACTAACAAAAGTCACGTTTAACAATTACTGGCATCATTAAATATCTCAGGACCAGCACCTATCTTCACAAAATATTAAAACCAACAAAAATAGGATGATGAAAAAAGATAGTTTAAAAATCGGTAAATTTATTTTAAGCACATTGTTTTTTGCAATAGCTGGTATTCAGGCTCAGGCTCAATTTAATCTAAGTGGAGAAATAAGACCTAGAACTGAATTTGCTCACGGATCAAAATCTTTGGTAAAAAAAGGGGATCAGGTAGGTGTATTCACCACTCAACGTACGAGACTAAACATTAATTATAATGACACGCTTAACAAGATTAAAGTTGGGCTTGTGTTGCAAGATATTAGAACTTGGGGGAGTCAATCTCAATTGGTTCTAGCAGATGGTCTATTCAGTATTCATCAAGCTTGGGTTGACTGGGGATTAGCTAAAGATTTCAGTTTGAAGGCTGGTCGCCAAGAGTTAATTTATGATGATCATAGAATTTTTGGTAGTGTAGGATGGGCTCAGCAAGCTAGATCTCATGATGTGGCTGTACTAAAATATAAAAACAAATTACATTTAGGTGCTGCTTGGAATCAAAACAAGCCTAGCTTAAGAAATAGTATCTATACAATTCCTAAAAGTTATAAAACATTCCAATACTTATGGTATCACTTAGGCGATAAGGATAGTAGTGACTTTAATGCTAGCTTCTTGGTTTTGAACAATGGTAAGCCTATCAACAAACTAGACACTGCTGGCAAGATTACTGAACAAAGTATAGAGTTTAGCCAAACGGTAGGTGGTAGATTTATATACAAAGCAAGCAAAAAGTTAAAATTGAGCAGTAATCTTTATTATCAAATGGGCTTAGATGGTGACAAAAACTCATTATCTGCTTATTTAGTTAATCTTGATCTTACTTATAAAGTAACTAACAGCTTCACATTAAGAGGTGGTTTTGAAAGACAATCTGGTAATGATGGAGTGAAACAAACAGCTAAAACAAATAATGCTTTTACTCCTTTTTATGGTACTAATCACAAATTTAATGGTTGGATGGATTACTTTTATGTAGGAAATCACGTTGGTAGTGTTGGTCTTCAAGACAACTATATTTATGGTACTCACAAGCTAAGCAAAAAAGCTAAATTCATCTGGGCTTTTCATAATTTCTCATCTGCCAATACCATTGAAAAAGCACCTGGTGTAGCGGCTAGTAGTCAAGCGTTAGGAAATGAAATTGATTTGGTACTGGCTAAAAAAGTAAATAAAGCAGTAACGTTTAAAATAGGATATTCTCACCTATTTGCAGACAAAGGGCTTGAGTTACTAAAAGGTGGTGACAAAAGTAAGATACAAAACTGGGCTTGGGTGATGCTTGTGTTTAAACCTAAATTTATCTAAATACTATTTCAGTGAATTAAAGGGTAAGTATATCTACTTACCCTTTTCTTATTAAATAATGATAATCTAATAAATAATATAACTAATGATTGATATAGACAATAAAACTGTAGCAGAGATTGTTACAGAAAATATTAAAACTGCTGATATTTTCAAAAAAAATGGAATTGATTTTTGTTGTGGAGGAAATGTATCTGTAAAATCTATCTGCGAAAAAAAAGGAGTAGATTATAATCAAATAAAAGAAGATCTTTCGAACCTAACTACTGGTAGAGAAAAAAACCAGTTAGATTTTAATTCTTGGGATTTAGATTTTCTTTCGGATTATATTATTAATACTCACCACAAATTTGTAACCGAATCTAGTGATATTATTATTCAATATTCGGATAAAGTAGCCAATGTTCATGGACATCATTATACAGAAGTTGTAGAAATTAACAAACTATTTCATGATATAGCGGCAGAGTTAAATCAGCATATGCACAAAGAAGAAATGATTTTATTTCCTTATATCAAACAATTATCAGAAGCGAAAAAAGCAGGTGAAAAAATGGATGCTCCACCTTTTGGCACTATCCAAAACCCTATCAACATGATGGAAGCAGAGCATGATGGAGCTGGGGATATTATCCACAAAATAGCTGAGCTAACTAATAATTTCACTCCACCAGAAGATGCTTGTAACACGTTCAGAGCTTTGTATGCTTCTCTTGAAGAGTTTCAAAATGATCTTTTTCAACATATTCATTTAGAAAACAATATTTTGTTTCCTAAAGCAATTCGATTAGAAAAAGAAATACTTAGTTAAAAAAAACATCTGTCAAAAACAGGATTAACGCTATTGATTTTCCTGTTTTTGATATTTGTTAATTGCATTAATCTCATGCAACCAAACTTCATACTGTCTTAGATATTCCAGAATATTTCTAGCATCTTCCTTTGAAATTTTTTTATCATAGCAATTTTTATCTAGCCCATTTAGCTTCTTGCTTGTAATTTTTTCTCCTTTCACATGAACTATGTCACTAATATCTGGTCCAATAGATTTAAATTCCATCTTATGGCAAGATTCACATTTTTTCTTAAAAACTTGCTGACCTAATTCAATTTTTGTGTTATCAATAGGTAATAAAACAAAAGGTTTTTCTTGCATTTTTTTTTCGTGACATGAAGAAAAAAATAAATAACTCATAAAAACCAACGCATTTACTTTCATAAGCTATAATCGTTGAATTTCGAACTTAGGATAGCCCTTAACGCCACCCGAATTATAAAAATCAATAAACCTTATTTTATAATAAAATCCTTCTACGGTTCGTATAATAAAACTCTTTTTACCGTCAATAGTAAATGAATTATCTGCACTATTTCTGATTTTCCAATCATAACCTATTTCATCTTTAATATTAGTAAAGGTATATTTGGAAACACTCAAAAGGTCTAAGTTCAAAAAGTCACCATTATTATCTTCTGCGGTGATTACTCCATTATACGTATTTCCTAAAACTTGAGTCAAAACAAAAGGGAAACTCAAATTAGAGAAAAAATGCTGATGATTAGTAAATAATAAATCCCATTTTTCGCTAGCTGGTTCAAGAGCTATAGATGTATTACTATCAAAACTAAATGCTATAAAATTAAGTTTATTATCTTTATTGATTGTAATCACGTGTTCGTTTGTCCCATCAAGATTAGCATATTTAAAAGTGTACGATGTTGTCGTAACTTCTTGAAACATTATTTTGACATAGCCTAAATGCAACCCCTGTTCATTATATTGACGATCCAAAATATAAACTTCATGCTTATTTCGCCAATCTCCAATTGCCGTAAGTGTCAAATCACCAGCAAAATTATCCCAAAGCCATTGCCCCCCTGCTATTGATGTTACAGAAGAGAAATCTACAGTACCTTGATTAGCAATAAAAACTCCTTTGGCAGTATTTAAAGTAATATGATTACTATCTGCAGCACATTCAAAAGCAATATCCCAATCATATTTAGTATTAGTACTAACTACAGAGTTAGTTTCGCAATCATAATATACTTGGTACTTATAAGGATAATCAATTTTGATAGTTACTGTTTTTATATTTCCAGGTTCTGGAATAGGTACAGGTATCTCTTTTTTTAAACAAGAAATAAACAAGAAAGGAAATACTATAATGCTGAATATTTTCATAAACTTAATTTCATAGATATAAAATACGTTCTTCCCCATAGCACGCTTAATGTATTTGATTTGCTAGAGTTAGATACCCCATACACATCTCCTGTCATATTTACAGTACTTACATCAAACAAGTTTTTAACTCCTCCTGTCAGTAATATTTTCTTCTTTAGTAACTTTTTGGTGACCGAACAATCCAAAGTGTTATAATTATCAATGAAACTCTCGGTAACACGGTTATCATCATTCATATAAAATGATTTAATTGCACCAGTATATTTATACATTATATTAAAACTCAAACCAAGGCTATCTGCCAAACGATAATTAATTGAAACATTAAAATTATCTGAATAATTATATTCATTATTAAACCCTTCTACATCAAACATAGAGTTCAAATAACCAAAATGAGTATATCCTGTGTTTATACATAATTTCTTATAAAAATACTGTGTTTTTAAAGACACTCCTTGAGTAATAAAATAATTGACATTAGTATATTTCCAATCTACATTAGATACTTTAACCAAATCAATAAGGTTATTAATTTTAGTATAGTAGATACTTGGCGTCACTCGTATAAAATGTTTTTTGATGGTATCATAAATCGATACAGAAAAATTCAAATGATCTGATGACTCAGAGGATAAACCTTCATTTCCCCATAAATTAATTGTTGAATTATAATGAAATTCTAAGTAAAGCTCTTTTAAAGAAGGTGCTCTAAATCCTTTGGCGTAAGACATCCTTACATCCATATTTTTTTTCTTATACAAAACATTAATTGATGGGACAATTGGTGCTTTATATTTAGTATTATAAGCCAGTCGTAAACCAGGTTGTACCGAAAGGTTCTTAATTGGTTTATATGTTACCGACCCGAAACCTGCATAATCACCAATTTGTTTCTTTTTACCACTTACTCTATTGGCTATAATAAAATTTTTATTTAACTCACTTCCTACTGTATAATTCCATTTCTTTTTCTTACCACTAAACATCCCCCTGAAAGACATGGTATTAAAAACGGTTGTATCTTGATCGCTAGAATTAGGCGTTAACACTTTATTTAGAGTAGTCAAATCAACATAATAAATATTTCTTTTTCTCTGATAAAATGAATGAGATAAGCTCAAATTTAAGGCCTTTTTTTTTTGTAATTTTTTATTTAGAAGTATTTTATTCGACAAACGATTAGTACGAAAATATGTATCAAATGCAGTAATGTAATATGGTGCAGAAGGCTCTCCCCTACTAGTCATGAGTTCGTTAAAAGCATCAAATATATAAATAACATTTCCTTTTTTAATTTTTTTATTTAATCGAAATGATCCAAAGTATTGCTCTCTAGGTTTCCAATCTTTAAGTCGTATTGTTTTTGAATTAGAAAATCCTTGAAAAAAACTTCTACCTAATGAAACTTTAAATAAATTTTTCTTCTGCTTCAACCCTATACTTCCTCCCAAATTATATTGTCCTACAGATTCTGAATATGTGTTAATAGAAAATTTTATTTTTTTCTTTTGAGTTTTTTTTGTAATAATATTAATCACTCCTCCTAGAGCATTAGAGCCATAAGCAACGGCTACTGGTCCTTCTATTACCTCTATTCTCTCTACATCAGAAAGATTAATTTGAGAGAGATCTATATTTCCGTTTAGCCTCCCTACCACAGGTACACCGTCAATCATAATTTTAATATAATTTCCAGAAAGTCCATTAAGCATTAAAGCACTTTCATTTACATGTCCATTATTAGTTCTAAAATTAAGGTCAGTAGCAAAGACTTCTTTAAGATTAGTTGCCCCTTTTGCCTCAAGAGCATGTTTACTTATTACTTGTACTTCTTGAATCACCTCCTCTTTCGGAGTAGGCTCAGCCTGAAGTGTAAGCACTACTGGTGCTAAATTATATACCGCAAACTTTAAGAACACTTCTTTGCTTTCACGAGGTAATAATATAAATGTTTGTTTGACAAATAAACTAACATAAACAGTAACACTTGTTGTATCCTTAAAAAAAGGATTGAGCACAAGCCCCTCTGAATTAGTATAAATTAGTTTTGTTGTATTTTTACTTGTTCCGCTTAAACATACAAATTCAACATTTGCCATTAAAGCTTCATTCGTTTCAAAATTAAAAACTTTAATCTGCCCACTTTGAGCAGGCAGGTAAAGTCCAATACAACCTAAAAAAATAGTTAACCAATATTTAAGATAACGAACCACTTATCGGATAACTAGTTTTTTGATTAAATTAGTTGTTTCTCCTTTTAAATTAATAAAATAAAGACCTGATTTCAATTGACTTACATTCAACAAAGATGATGACACTCCTTGATCTATTTCTTTAATCAAAATAATTTCTCCTAAGGTATTCAAAACTTCAATAGTTGATAACATTGTTTTTACTTCACCAAAAACAATTGTTACATTCTCACCTTCCGTAGGGTTAGGATAGATATTTACACTCTCATTTTCACTCAATGCATCTACACCCTCCAAACCTAATTTTGTAAATTCACAAGTAGCTGTACCCGTTGCTGACCATCCAAAATCAGTAAAAACAATACGATAAACTTGTGACTCATTATCTCTATGTAAAAAATAAGCGATAGAATCATAAACAGTACCTACTCCTTTTGAGAATTTCTTCCACTCTCTACCAATATTAATTACATTTTGATTATATGCCGTTTGTGGCACTACTGCAACAGATGCACTAGCAAAATCTACTTCGTTAGACTTTGCAGTCCATAAATTTCTATTTGTAAAAATGCTTGTAACAGGCATCATTATCAAACCTGGCATTAATTCGTCTCTATGCTTAAGTAACGTAAAATCCCAACTTGTATTAGCTGGTTCTCTATCAATCGTTTGGTTAGACGATAAAGAATGATAAATAAAATTTCGATCTGAGTAATTTGCCTTATTAATGGTAATCACCTGTTTATTTTTCCCATCTATATCTGCATATTGAAATTCCCAAACACCTTGTTTTAAGCTATTAATTTTTAATTTCTTATATGACTGATTAGATAGCTTTACAAGATAAAGAGAATCACCTAATGTCCAATAATTATTACTTGGGTTAAGTACTCCCCATCCCATATCAAAAAAGCTTCCATTAGCCCCTCTATATTTATTAAAAGCTCCATTAGTCCATGAAGTGTCAGAATTTAATAACTCTTCCCAAGCCCAAAAACCAGCCGTATCAAACACACTCCAAAAAGAAGAATCTTGAGGTACTGCCCATAAACGGGTAGTTGCTTCATTAATCAATATAGCACTTCCTGCAGAACCTTGTCCTGATGCCGAAAAAGCTAAATCCCAATCAGTATTACTAACATTTGAAACTTCACCATTATCTAAACTATAAAACACTTGATTTGCATACAGGTTCCCCATAGAGATGATCTCTGTAGTTTGTGACCAAGAAGTCACCAAGGATGTAACTATTACAATACTTGTAAGTAATATTTTTTTCATATTATTGATTGTTTTTATAAAAAATAAGAGGAGAAGAATCCTCTCCTCTTTATTATTAATTATTTTATGTTTTAATAAACGTCATGTGTAGTATTGTACATATTAAATTTACCTGTTGGGTTTTCCACCCAATCCCCTTGAATCGTTTGTTTTAATTCCAATGTTTTATCATCATAGATTAAAATTGCTGCTTCAGTTCCCATAAAGACAGAAATCCAAACTTCATCTCCGTTTTTATTATATTCCATATGTACCATTCTACCATCTACACCTTCGGGCATAGTAATTGTTTTTTTTACTTCCATAGTTTTAATGTCAAACACATCAACCGAAGAATGTAATTTAGCATCTGGATTTAATGTTCTATCTACCCATAGGTGTTTAGATTTTGGATGAGATTTCACAAACAAAGCTCCACCACCACTACCAGTAGCTTTCAACTCTTTAACAACTGTCCACTGTCCTTCTCCTGGATTAGTTTTTATTAAAGAAATTTTATTTTCTCCTAAATGAGAAGTTACCCATAAATCTCCTAAGCTATTTGAAATATTTGTTCCTCTACCTGGATGAGGCTTAATTCCTGTTTCTATAATTTTTACTAACTTTTTGTTCGGGACATCAATCACTACAATTTTATTAGCTGCATTTGCTGCTACTAAGAAGTAATGTCCAGTTTTATCAAAACCACCATCATGCAAAAATCTTGCAGAAGGAATTTCAGTAATTTGAGGATTTTCAGGATCCGTATAATCTACAATATCAACCATTCCTCTTTCTTTAACATTACATATCCAAACAGGATCAGTATGCGATGCAACAATAGATGCAACTCTTGCCTCTTCAATAAACTCTTTATCACCATCACAAGCATTACCAGCAGTTGGAGTTACTGATATTGGCTCTAATGTTTGTGCATCCATAATCGCAATATGACTTGGACTATACCCACCAAATACTAAATACTTATCCTCATAACCTTTAAATTTGGATACTTCTACTGAACGAGAATCAAACGCCCCTCTTACTTCAGCAACAATTTTTGGGACTTCAGGATAAGTATCAATCATAGTAATCCTACCATCTCTACCTACAGAGTAAATATACCTACCAGAAGCTGATGTTCTTAAAATATGAACTGCAAATCCTGTTTTTAATACAACTAGCTTCTCCTTAGTATCTCCATCGATGATAGCTACCTTGCCAGCATCCCTCATTATTACACCAAAATAATTTTCAATATTCCTCTTATGAGCAGGCTTAGTTAACCTATCCGCTACAGGAACAATCAAATTCCAAGAAGCAGTCATTTCTTTTAATCCAAATGGTGGGATAATAGGCGGGTCAACCTGTAAGAAACGAGTCATTACTTCAATTTCCTCATCGCTTAAAATACCTTTCCACTCTGGCATACCACTTGGCGTACCATTTTCGATAAATGCTTTTAAACCTGCCGTACCCAAAACTGTAGTCGCAGGAGAGTTATTACCCTCTGGTGCAACAGGTAGCAAATGTGGTCCAGTAGCCCCCTTACGAGACGAACCATGACAGCCAGCACATCTATTAAAATAAATTTCTGACGCTTGCTTCATTTCAGCAGCTGTCATCTGTACTCCATTTTGTGAAACATCTCCCGAATTCTCTACAGTTTTCTGAGTATCTTCTACTTGTTGACCTGTGTCTTTTTTTCCTCCCCCACAGCTGGCAAGCATTGTCCCTAGTACTAAGGTTACACTGAATAGATATGTCTTTTTCATACTTTAGTTTGTTAAGTGGTTATCAATAATAACATAATGTAAAAATAGCACCTATTTAACCCTACACACATGACACCAATCAATCCAAACAATGTTTTTTAGCAACCCAACAAACATTCATCAAAACAAAAAAAACAACACTGACTATAATCACCTAACAAAATGACTATCCTCACAAATAAGAAAATAGAAATAATACATCTTTATGAATTGATAAATAAACAAAAAAACAAACTACAATGAACCGTCAAAAAATCACTTTCACAATTAAATCTCTAGTACTTTCTGGTGCTATGATATTGGGGGCTTGCTCTCAAAAAGCAGAAACTCCTAAAAAAATAGATGCTGCTAAAATTAAAGTTTCGGGAGAAATGAAAGCAGAACTCACATCACCACCTCATGTACCTGCATCAGTAGGTAATAGAGCTGCCAAAAAACTTATCGTTGATATGGAGATTTTGGAACAAGAAGGAGAGATGACTGATGGAGTAAAATATGTATACTGGACTTTTGGTGGTTCTGTACCAGGAAGTTTTATCAGAACAAGAATTGGTGATGAAGTAGAGTTCACACTAAAAAATCATCCAGACAATAAGCTTCCTCACAATATTGACTTACACGCTGTAACTGGTGCTGGTGGTGGTGCTGCCTCTTCATTTGTAGCTCCTGGTCACGAGGTTACTTTCTCTTTCAAAACATTAAACCCAGGTTTATATGTTTACCATTGTGCTACTGCACCTGTAGGCATGCATATTGCCAATGGGATGTATGGTTTAATTTTGGTAGAGCCAGAAGGAGGTCTTCCTAAAGTAGACAAAGAGTATTATATTATGCAAGGTGACTTCTACACAAAAGGAGAAAATGGACAGCCTGGACTACAACCATTTGACATGAAAAAAGCCGTTGATGAAGATGCTGACTATGTAGTCTTTAATGGTAAAGTGGGTGCTTTAACTGGGGACAATGCTCTTACTGCTAAAGTTGGAGAAACTGTACGTTTATTCGTTGGTAATGGTGGACCAAACTTGGTCTCTTCTTTCCATGTAATTGGAGAAATATTTGACAATGTAAACGTTGAAGGTGGTACTGTATCAAACAAAAATGTACAAACGACATTAATACCGTCAGGTGGTGCAGCAATGGTTGAGTTTAAAGTAGACGTACCAGGAACATTTATTATTGTTGACCATTCTATCTTTAGAGCTTTTAACAAAGGAGCTTTAGGAATGATAAAAGTAGAAGGTGAAGAAAACAAAACATTATATTCTGGAAAACAAATAGAAGGCATATACAACCCAGAAGGGGGGACTATTCAAGAAATGCCAGGAGAGGCTCCTAAAGCAATAACAGCAACTTCTGTAGCTCAAAGGGTAGAATTAGGGAAACAAATTTATTCTCAAACGTGTTTTGCTTGTCACCAAGGAGAAGGACAAGGTATTGCTAACGCATTCCCACCTCTTGCAAAATCTGATTATCTTAATGCTGATGTAGATAGAGCTATTGGAATTGTACTACACGGTAAAACTGGTGAAATCACTGTAAACGGAAATAAATACAATAGTGTAATGACGGCACAAACATTAAGTGATGAAGAAGCAGCAAATGTATTGACATACATCTACAATAGCTGGGATAACAATAAAACTGAAGTCACACCAATCATGATAGATAAAGTAAGAAACAGTCACTAAAATTAATACTTCTGACTGGCTATTTTCCTAATAGTCAGTTAGATTTTAATTTTAAGAATTGGATTTCTTTATATTTGTATCTTACAATCCAACTAGAAAAACCTATTAATGACAAAACTCTTTTTAGCATCAATTTGTTTACTACTTTCCTTAGCAGGAAAAAGTCAAGTAAATCCAAAGATGAACAAAGTAACAGGGGGAACTTTCATCCCGCTTTATGGTGCAGATTCATCAGGGGTATATGTAACAGATTTTTTATTAGACACCTACCCTATCACCAATCAACAATATCTATTTTTTGTTAAAAAACATCCTAAATGGAAAAAATCAAAAGTAATAAAACTTTTTGCTGATGGAAATTATTTATATAAATGGAAACATGACACAATATTAGGTAAAAATGTAAATCCTCAAGGTGCTGCCACAACAATATCTTGGTATGCCGCAAAAGATTATTGTGCCTGTCAAGGCAAGCGACTCCCTACCATGGATGAATGGGAATATGCCGCAATGGCAAGTAAAACAAAAGCAAATGCTCAGCAAGACAGTATATTTAACAGAATGATTATTGAAAGTTATGAACTACCAAAAACCTACCGAAATAAAATAGGTAGCACTTACCAAAATTATTGGGGAATTTGGGACATGCACGGTCTAGTTTGGGAATGGACAAGCGATTTTAATTCTGTACTTATCTCTGGAGAATCTCGGCAAGACGTAGATACCGAACGAAACCTATTCTGCGGAAGTGCTTCCATAAACGCTAGTAATCTAATGGATTATGCCGCATTTATGCGTTACGCATTCAGAGGTAGTATAAAAGCTAATTATAACATACAAACACTTGGATTTAGGTGTGCAAAAAGTATAAAAAAATGAGAAATACCCTTTACAATGTCACTCTATTACTCTTAGTTTCTTTTGCTGTGCAATCATGTAACAACAGCCCTCAAGAAAGTACCTACCAATGTCCCATGAAGTGTGAAAACGAAAAAACATACAAAACAGAAGGATCTTGCCCCATCTGCAAAATGGACCTTAAAAAAATAGATAATAAGAAAACTCAGAAAATCATCAATCAAAATGAAATTCCTGACGAATCTATATTTAACCTTAGCTCCAAATGGAACACACAAAATGGAGAAACTATCGAGCTAAAATCCCTAAAAGGAGATGTACTTGTGATGGTAATGATATATACCTCATGTAAAGCTGCCTGTCCTAGATTAGTGGCAGACATGCGTAACATCCACGATAAAGTAAATAATAAATCTGTAAAATACGTACTCGTAAGTATCGACCCAGAAACAGACACCCCTGAAAAACTAAAAGCATTTGCGATTGAAAACCAAATGGATAATAATCAATGGATTTTCCTACAAGGCTCTTTAGATGACGTTAGAGAACTCTCTAACGTACTTGCCGTAAAGTATAAGCAAATCTCACCCTTAGACTTTTCACACTCTAACATTATCAGTGTTTTTGACAAAACAGGTGTTTTATACCATCAGCAAGAAGGATTAGGTGTAGATAATAAAATAATAGTAGAAAAAATTATTGAACTCACTCAAAAATAATTTTATACGTTTTATTTTTTGGACGTGTCATCAATCACCTAAAAAAGGTGACTGATGTCGGGCTTTCCGTTCCCAATCTTCTCGATAAAAAAATCGAGAAGGATTTCCACTGCAATCCCTCACGCATAACATAGTACTAAATCCAAATCACAATACTTGACACAACTAAAAACAAGCTCAAAAACCCAACCAACAAGCCTTTCCAAAACACATTTGCCTTACTCAAATCCATAAACTGAAAGGCTATGATTAAGAATTTCATCGAAGACAAAAACAATATGATAATCCCCACTTTTGGGATTGAATTAAACACAGTAGAAAATAGAGCCGTTGTAATTGTTAAAACAATCAAAATAGCTAGAGCATATATATCTTTTTTATTCATTTCTCTTTAAATTACTAAGTACAAAACAGGGAACAAAAGCAACCAAATAAGATCACACATATGCCAAAAAGCAGCACCCGCCTCTATATCTTCTAGCATGACCGTTGATTTTTTTATGCTATACTGAAGAGATAGTAATATTACTAACCCCACAACAATATGAATAACATGAAAACCTGTTAATAGCCAATAAAAATTAAAAAACGTATCATAACCTAAAGTAAAGCCTAAATCTATCTTGTGCATATACTCTATCGACTTTAACACCAAAAACAATATTCCGCCAAGCATTGTTAAGTAAATATACCTTAATGATTTTTCAGTATTATTCTTTTTGAATTGCCTCACAGCAGTAGCCATAAAAAAACCACTCACCAACAAAAATACTGTATTTATAGCCCCATAAGTAGCATTCAAGTATAAGCTTGAAGCATGAAATTGCTCTGGGTTATTCTTGCTAGACATCAGTAATGCTATAATAGACATCCCAAAGGTAATCAACTCTAAAAAAACAACTATCCACATCAACATCCCACCTGGTGGGTAGTATATACTTTTGTAATCTACTTTGTTTTCCATATTCATACTATTTTATGATTGAAGCTTAATTTTTTCATACAGCTTGACCAAAGATTGTAACAACTCTACTGGCGTAGTTAACACTTGATAATGATTTTTGCCAAACATTTGCGGTAGATAATACTTGGCATTTGCCTCAATAGCCAAAGCATAAGAGTTTATTTGACGCTCATTAAGCTCTCTTAACGCTTGTTTCACATCGTTAATCCCGTATTTACCTTCATACTTGTCATAATCATTGGGTTTTCCATCAGAAATCAAAATTACCCATTTATTTTTTGTACTCCTTTTATCTAATAATGCTCCTGAATGGCGTAGTGCAGCACCAATCCTAGTATAACCACTTGGTTGCACAGACCCCACCTTAAACTTTGCCTTGCTCCAATCTTCATCAAAGCCTTTCATAGTAATATAAGTAGAATGGTTACGGGTTTTTGAATAAAAACAATCAATCGAAAAATCAATATTAAATTCATCTAAAATCTCTCCAAAAAGAATAGAAACTTGCTTTTCTACATCAATTACTTTATTGCCCGCAGCATAACCATCAGACGACAAACTAGTATCTAATAGCAATAAAATAGACAAATCTTTTTCTTTTTTTCGTTTCGATAAATAGATTTTTTCAGACGGAGTATGACCAGAATGTACATCTACAAACAAATCAGTAATGGCATCTAAATCAAACTCCTCTCCTTGCACCTGCCTACGTTGCTGTTGGTATTTATTATTTACAGTCGCTAGCATCTTTCGTAATCCCAACAGTATAGAATTGTTCTCTTTTAGGGTTCTTTTATAATAACCCACATCTGTTTTTAGAATAGATTTTGGGTAAACTTTACAAAAATCATCTTTGTAAGCACGTTTTGAATAATCCCACTCATCATATTTTATATAATAACCTTTATCATCTCGTTCTGCACTTTCTGATACTGTTGTGTTTTCTGTAAACTCTGCTTGATAGACTGAGTGTGCAGTATCATCTACCCGCACTGTATATTTCATGTTCAAATCTTCCAGTGCATTAGAGTGATCATCTAGCTCATCATCTCCATCCATATCCTTCCAATTTCCACCAAATTCTTCAGCAGTTTCTACCTTTTCAAATTGATGTTGCAATACTGCGTCTTCCAATTGCTTTTGATCTACTTGCACCGAAATAATTTCTTCTACTGCTCCTGCATTTAATATTGTTTTTGGTTCTTCAGATGCTTTTTTTACTTTATCAGTAAAATTTTTAAGCATATCTCGTTTTTCTTCTTCTGGTAGGTTTCGCATCCATTTTCCATAAAGAAATGTAGTATCAACTTCTTCCCCTTCTTTTGTTTGGACATCTAAAAACTGTTGGTGATATTGTTTAGTAATTGGGAATTGAAAAAACAATTCTCTTAATACTTTTCCTGATGTTTCTTTGGCTTTCTCTTGTGCCTGTTTAAGTTCTTTTTCTTCAGAATCCGTAAAATTAAATTCTAAATTACTCTGAATAGACAAATACAATACCCGAAACAAATAAAATGAAAAATTCTCTTCTACCGTTGGGAAAAACAAAATCTTTTTTGGCAAAAAGAAATTATTATTTTTATACCCCCCTTCTCGTTCTGCTGGATAAATATCAATAGATTTCCCAGTGGTTGCACGAGCGAAAATTACTAAACGAGATTTTATATCTTCCAACTTTACAGTATAGGCAATACTTTCCTCTTTTTGCTTTTTACGTCTTTTGAAGTAATTAGCAAACTTGGTAAAAATATATGCATCTGGCTCAAACTCGAACATTATCTCTTTTTCTTAAAACTAAATCATCAAATCACACAAATCTTTTAGGGCTCTTATTATTTCCAAATCGTCGGTTAGAGGTTCTACTACTGCCACATGAACTGACAATCTTTTGGGTAATCCACTTTTTATTAATTTTGAAGCATCTACTAGCAAACGAGTAGAAACCGTTTCTGTTAGACCCAATTCTGTTAAATTTCTAACTTTAGTAGCAATATTTACTAGTTTTTTAGCCGATTCTGTATCAATACCCGTTTCTTTTTCTAAAATCTCTATCTCAACTTTCTCTTCAGGATAGTCAAATGAGATAGCCACAAAACGCTGTCTAGTAGATGGTTTTAACTCTTTAAATCCTCGTTGATAACCTGGGTTAAATGAAGCCACTAGCATGAAATCTTCGTGAGCTTTAACCTTTGCACCTAATTTATCTATAAACAATTCTCTACGATGATCCGTTAGTGAATGTACAGCTACAATTACATCAGGTCTTGCTTCTGCAATTTCATCTAAATAAATAATTGCCCCTTCTTTTACTGCTTTAGTCAGCGGTCCATCCATCCAAATGGTTTCCGCACCTTTTATAATATAACGTCCAATTAAATCTGTAGAAGAAGTTTCTTCATGACAAGAAATAGTAATTAACTCCTTACTCAACCGATGAGCCATGAACTCAATAAATTTTGATTTCCCAGTCCCTGTTGGTCCTTTTAACAAAAAGGGAATTTTGTTTTTATACGAGTGTTCAAAAACTTCAATCTCTTTTCCTGCTGCTTGATAATAGGGTGTATTACTCATCTATTTAAAATATTATAATTAAAAAAGCCAGAGTCAACAACAACTCTGGCTTTATACTAAACTATCAACCTAACTTACTATAAAGTTTTAATGCTACACTTGGCTTTCTAAAGCTTCATCTGTTGGTCTTCCATGTTTATAGAAGTCAATCATATAAAGTATTATACCTGTAGTAAACAATGTAGCACACGCTATCAATACCATAAAGTGAACCTCAATCAGCTTTTGAACTTCCATAAAATCCATTTTAACGATACGTTCAAGATACACCTGAGCTACACCCGCTACACCAAATGCAACAGTCATCCCAATCATTCCAACATTAGATAACCAAAATGCTAACCTACCTCTAGTACTATCATACAATTTACGACCAGTCATATTAGGCAAACTATAACTAATAATTGCCAAAACAATCATTGCATAAGCTCCCCAAAATGCTAGGTGACCGTGCATTGCCGTTACTAAAGTACCATGAGTGTATAAATTAGTTTGTGGTAATGTATGAGCAAAACCTAATAAGCCCGCTCCTACAAAAGATATTATAGCTGCACCTAATGTCCAGTATAACGCTAATTTGTTAGGATGTTTTTTCTCTCCTTTTCTATACATATTTACTGCAAATAATGCCATCGCTAAAAATGCTAAAGGCTCAAGAGCAGAGAATATACCACCTACAATCAACCAAATTTTATTTACACCAATGTAGTAGTAGTGATGTCCTGTACCTAAAACTCCAGATAAAAAAGTTAACCCAACAATTACATATAGCCATTTTTCAATCACCTCTCTATCGACACCAGTCAGTTTGATTAATAAGAATGACAAAATACCACCCATTATCAATTCCCAAACACCCTCTACCCAAAGGTGAACAACCCACCATCTAAAGAAAGAGTCTGTTACTTGGCTATCAAATGGCAACATCCCTGGTAAATACAATAAAGCTGCAAAAAAGAGTCCCATTGTAAGCACAAGTGCTGTTGTTGTTCTTCGTTTCCCTTTAAATAGTGTTGTTAGAATAATCCCTAAAAACAGTAGCACATTGACTACCACCAAATAATCAAGCCCTCTAGGAATTTCTAAGAATTTCCGACCTTCCCAAATATTAAAGTGAAAACCTACAATTGCAGCCACACCTACTAGAGCCAAACTAATCAACTGGACATAAGCCCACTTTACACTGACCAACTCTATTTGAGCTTCTTCTGGAATTATATAATATGCTGCTCCCATAAATCCTGATAATAACCATACTACCAATAAATTAAGGTGAACCGCTTTTGCAGTATTAAAAGGAATAATATCGTGTAAGCCATCCATGCCTGCATGAGCAAATCCCATAATAAAACCATACACAAGCTGAAGCCCAAACAATAACATTGAAAGAGCAAAAAACCAATACGCTACTTTTTGTGATTTATATTTCATAACAATCTTTATTTATTATTTTTTTTAGACAACGGTGAGATTTTTCTATCTACACCAACTACTTCTCCAAATCCATTTAGGTCAATCTCACCAATCCAATCAAAAAAGGCTACTAAATCATCTGCTTCTTCGTTTGAAAACCCATAAGCAACCATTTTCCTTCCGTGTGGTGCCCAAGGAACTGGTGTCATCAATACTGCTTTGATATATCCTTCTCCTCTACGATCTATCACCTTTGTTAGTTCTGGTGCATAATATCCACCTTCTCCCAATAAAGTATGACATCCCATGCAGTTATTTTTGTCCCACAAATCTTTACCTCTCACAACTGCTGGAGTGATATTTTCATGATTAGTTTGATCTACATCCTTACTCAATGAGAAAATAGTTAAGCCTATAAAAGCTAAGAATGTAACGAGTGTACCTCCTAAGAAGAATGCTCGTGCTTGTTTTTTTGACAGCATATGCTTTAAGTTTAAGTTTGATGATTACTTATTTATCACTGCAACAAAAGTCAACTAATCACACGTCAATAAATATGACGATTGTCATTCTGAAAACTGTTTTATGCTCGTTTTTTCAAACGTGAATTAAAAAAACAACTTCAATCTTCAGTTCCACTTGTCAATAGAGGCTAAATCTTCTGATTTCAATCTGAATTTAAGGTATTTAATCATCTCGCCTTTTCCCATGAAAAGTTTTTCGTAGCGAGTTTGCAAACCGTGATGTTGTGCCAATAATTCTTGATTTTGATATAAATCTGATTCATTCTCTAGTAACTCTATTCCTAATGACTGTAACAACTCTATGCTATATTCATACAAAAAAGTATTATCAGTTTTCAAATGAACAATGCCACCTTCTTTTAATACCTTATTGTATAATTTCAGAAATCGTGGGCTTATCAACCGTCTTCGTTCATCCTTATCTTTAGGGCGAGGATCTGGAAAGGTCACCCAAATTTCATCTACTTCATCTTTATCAAAAAAATCAGGTAAAAACAGTAATTGAGTACGCAGGAAAGCAACATTATTAAGATTCTGCTCACTAGCTTGTTTACTTCCTACAAATATCCTCGATCCTTTTATATCAATCCCTATAAAGTTTTTATTAGGCGATTTTTTAGCCAAACCTACAGAATACTCCCCATAACCACAACCACATTCCAGTACTATAGGATTGTCATTCCCAAAAAAAGAGGTTAACCAATTGCCCTTAATTGTTGACCACCTAGTGTCACCATGTTCAATCACATTTTTGGCTACTTGGTTAGCAGCAAATCTTATTAACTTAGTTCTCATTACAAATCTTCGATTTCAGCAACCACAAAGGTACTACCTCCTATCCAAATAAAATCATTCACTTCTGCTATTTTTTTTGCTTGAGCAATTGCCTCACTCACCTCTTTAACAACTTCCCCTTTCAGACCCTGTGCAAGTGCTTTTTTATATAAAAAACTCACATCCATTGCCCGTGGAATATTTGCTTGGCAAAATATATAATATGCTGTTTTGGGTAATAAATTTAAAATATGTTTAATATCTTTATCTGACACAAACCCCAAAACAGCAATTAGCTTTTTATATTTATACTTAGCTATTTGTTTTAAAATGGCGGCAATACCATCTACGTTATGCCCTGTATCACATACCATCATTGGTCGCTCACCCAAAACTTGCCACCTACCTTTTAACCCTGTCAATAGACTCACATTTTCAAAAGATTCATTAGCTAAAGATAGGTCTAAATCAATATATTTACGAATACCTTTTAGTGTAGCGTAAGCTGTTTTTTGATTTTTCTTTAGGTACACATTATCTGACAGTGGCATATAGCCTACATCTTCTGCCCAGCAAATTGGGGCATTGTTTTTAATCGCAATTTCTTTAAAGATTGTGACTAGCTCTTGTTGGCGTTCTCCAATCACTACAGGCACTCCTTGCTTGATAATTCCTGCTTTTTCTTTTGCTATTTGCTCTAATGTATCACCAAGAATACATTGATGATCCAACCCTATATTTGTAATTACCGAAATGAGAGGGTTAATAATATTTGTACTATCATAACGACCACCTAAGCCCACTTCTATCACAGAAATATCTATTTTTGACTTTCTGAAATAATCAAAAGCCATTAATACTGTCACTTCAAAAAATGATGGCTTATATCGTTTAACCAATGGGTTTATTTGATTAACAAAGTCAATCACATATTGCTCAGTTACTTCTTTCCCATTTACTCTTATACGTTCCGTAAAACTCTTAAGGTGAGGAGAAGTATATAGTCCTACACTATAACCATTTAGCTGTAATGCCGCTGCTATATAATGTGAAGTACTTCCTTTTCCGTTAGTACCTGCTACATGGATACTTGGAAACGATTGTTGAGGATTTTCTAATTCCTCACACATAGCCAAAATCTTATCTAATTTATAATGAAGTGCTGATGCTCCTTGATTTTGATAAACTGATAAGTTAGTGTATAAATATGAAAGGACTTCTGAAAATTTTTGCACTAATTACTGACCTTTAAACGTCCACGTGATTTCGGCATGAGTCAAGCCATCAGAAGCCGCCGTAGCTTGTAATTTTGCTCGTTTAATATGCTCTTTTATCTTTTCTTGCACACTTAATGGGTATTGAGAATCAAGAATTTTAACCCCAATAATATTTCCTAAATCATCTACGGTCACTTTAATTCTTACTGTACCATCATGTGGAACTTTTACAGCATCTGGTTCTTTGCTCCACTTCCAACCTGGGATTGATGATAGACTATTAGTTCCGTTATCACCTGAGCCTATTTTACTTGGGTCAAATCCACCTATATCTTTACCCTCTTTATCTCCCTTATTACCATCTACAGCGTCATTTCCTTGTCCTTTTGGGTCGTTAGGATTATATCCTACATCGTTACTGTTAGATGTACTTGACTGACTATCAGTAGTATTTTGAGTTGATTGGTTATTGGTACTATTATCCGTTGCTGGATTATCAGATGTATTATCTGTATGGTCAGGAATAGTAGTATTATCTACTGGTTGAGTATTATTATCGGCTGTGATTGGTTCATCTGTAGTTGGCTCGTCTATTTGGGTATCTTCATTTGGCTGACTTTCCGAAGAAGAGCTAGATTCCTCTGAAGTACTCTCATTTTCTTTACCTTGTAAATCTGTGCTATAAACTACTGGGATACCTATTTCTGGAAATTGTGCAGGAGGTCCTGGTGCTTTCCAAGCAAAAAACACCATCGCCAAAAACAATAACATTGCATGTATTGCAAATGATATTGCATACGACTTTTTTTTATTTGATGATACTTTTGGTGTCATAATTAATCAAGGCTTGTCAAATACCAATACAGCACGTGCATTTTCTATTGTATTTGCTATATTAAAAACATCAATTACTATGCCATAATCAGATTTTTTATCCCCATTAATCACAATAGTGTTGTTTACTTTGTCATTCTTCAGTTTACTAAACCGTGATTTTAATAATTTTTCTAATTCAGATAAAGTCACTTTTTTATTTTCTGTAGAAAAATAAATATTTTGATTTTTATCTATGGTCACTATTTCTTTTACTGACTCTATTTTGGCTTGGCTACTTGTGGGTCTATCAATAGTAAGCCCTGTGGTAGCTACGTTAGAAGTTAACATGAAAAATATCAATAACAAAAACACAATATCTGTCATTGAGGATGTATTAAAACTTGGATCTGCTTTATGCCTAGATTTTAAATCCATTATTTAGATGGCTCTTGTAATAAATCAATAAAATCTACTGAAGTAAATTCCATATTATAAATAATTTTTTGTAAAAGAGATGAAAGATAATTATACGCCATATAAGCGATAAGTCCTACTATTAAACCTCCTGCGGTAGTCACCATTGCTTCATATATCCCTCCTGCCATTGTACCGATATCAACACTTTTCTGTTGTGCCATCACCATAAACGACTGAATCATTCCTAACACTGTCCCTAAAAAACCTATCATTGGTGCTGCACCAGAGATAGTAGCCAATGTAGAAAGGTTGTTTTCTAAACGATTGATTTCGATTTTACCTGCATTTTCGATAGCTACTTCGATGTCTTTAAGTGGGTGTCCGATACGAGAAACTCCTTTTTCTATCATACGGGCAATTGGAGAGCTTTCTGCTTGACAAATTTCTTTTGCTACTGCGACATTTCCAGAGAGAACATTTTCTTTGACTTTATCCATAAAGTCTACCGACATTTTTTGAGCACCTTTTATAGCTAAATAACGTTCTATAAACAACCCTACCGCTACCACTGAGAGTATAGCAAGCGGAATCATTATCCAACCTCCTTTGGTTAATAAATTCCAAAAAGAAACTTCTGTCACTTCTTTTGGCAAAGAAGTATCTACAAATCCTTGCAGTAAAATTTTAAACATTTTTTTATATTTTTATATTTTTATATGATAAACGTATTTATAATGATTTTATTACACAACACTAGGAACATGCTCTTTACCATCAAAAAACACAAACACTAAGTACGCTTATAATGAATGAAAAAACAAATTTTATCTCTTTTCCGATTAAAATCACTTTGGTGAAAAACATCAGATATAAAAAGAGATGGATAATTACAAGGATTTTGCAACGGTCTTGGTCTTATGTAACGAATAGCCCAATCGCATGAGTCTTCATGTAGGATTTACAAATCATTATATCTGAATTAAATCACCATCATTAAGTGCAATGATATTATCAAACTCTACTTTTGCTTCTTGCAGATGAACTTCATTGGTTTTATATCTTGCTGAATAATGTCCAATAATTAATTGCTTCACTTGAGCTTGATGAGCAATAAGCCCTGCTTGCGAAGCTGTAGCATGAAAAGTGGTTTCGGCCCGATTAGCAAATTCTTCTGTAAACGTAGCTTCGTGATACAAAGTGTCTACTCCTTGAATATAAGGCAATATCTCTAGGGCGTAACGAGTATCTGCACAATAAGCGTAAGTCGCAACGGCTGGTGGTGGTGTTGTGTGTTTCTGGTAGGGAATTACTGTACCATCGTCTAAAATAACATCCTTTCCTTTTGTGAGGTTTTTTATTTTAATTAGAGGGATGTTTTTGGGTAGTGTAGATTTTATGATTTTATAACCTTCGGGTAAAGTAGTAAATTTATAACCATAGCATTCGATTCTATGATAAACAGGAAACACCTCTACTTTGATGTTTTTATCTTGATAAATTTGCGTAATTGTATCTACATTTATTTCTTGGAAATCAATTTGATACGAAAAACAACTTTGAGAAGCCTGTAACTGTATAGTGATGATTTCTTGTAAACCCTTAGGACCAAAAATAGATAGTCGTTTTTCTCTCCCCTTGAGTGACATAGACGAAAGTAAACCAAAAAGCCCTAAATAATGATCGCCATGCAGGTGTGAAATAAATACAGCATCAATTTTATTAGTTTTGATACTGTATTTTTTAAGTTGTATTTGAGTGCCTTCTCCACAGTCAATTAGGTAGTAACTACTATTTGACTTGAGTGCTTGAGCAGTTTGATTCCGCTCTTTGGTAAATGTAGCAGAGCTGGTTCCTAATATTTTTAAGCTTAAGCTCAAATTTATTTTTCTTCTTTTTTGAGTTCGTTTTCTAACTCTGAAAGTCTTACAAACTGTACTGCCTCATCAATATTAGGCACAATATCCAAAATGGTTTTAAGTTGAGAAATTTCTAATAATTTATCTACATGAGGGTTAATATTAGACAAAATCATCTTACCACCAGCATTACCACACAGTCTTTTTCCTACTAAAATAGAACTCAATCCTGATGAATCAATATAATTCACTTGAGACAAGTCCAAGACAATATACTGCTCTCCATTAGTGTTCAGTTTAATCAATTCAGACTTCAATTCTGGTGCAATCATACTGTCTATTTTTTCTTCTTTTATTGTAAGAATAAGGTATGAATCCTTTTTATCTATTGAATATTTCATCTTCTAATTGATAGCTTTAATAATATTGTTTTGTATCCTGTCTTCTAAATTACCAGTATTCATCGATTTTTCAAAGGCATTACCCGTAACTTTTTCATAAAGTTCGATATATCGACGAGAAATCATATTGACGATTTCATCATTCATCTCTGGTACTTGCTGTCCTTCCTTTCCTTGAAACCCGTTGTCCATCAACCATTCACGCACAAACTCTTTAGATAATTGACGTTGTTTTTCTCCTTTATTTTGTAATTCTTCATAAGTATTTTTATAAAAATATCTTGATGAATCTGGCGTATGAATCTCATCTATCAAATAAATTTTTCCATCTTTTTTTCCAAATTCGTATTTTGTATCTACGAGTATCAAACCTCTTTTCTGAGCTATTTCCGTTCCTCGCTGAAACACTTTTCGGGTATAATCTTCTAGCTGAATATATTCTGCTTCGGTAACAATGTTTTGTTTGAAAATTTCTTCTCGTGAAACATCTGTATCATGCCCTTCATCTGCCTTGGTTGTAGGCGTGAGAATTGGCTGAGGAAGTTTATCATTTTCTTTTAACCCTTCTGGTAATGCCACACCACAGATGCTTCGTTTACCCGATTTGTATTCTCGCCAAGCGTGTCCTGCCAAGTAGCCTCTAATCACCATCTCTACTTTGTATGGCTCACATTTATGACCAATAGTCACATTAGGGTCTGGCACAGCAATCACCCAATTAGGAACAATATCTTTAGTGTCTTCCAATGCCTTAGCTGCAATCTGATTGAGCACTTGTCCCTTATAAGGAATAGCTCTTGGTAGTATCACGTCAAATGCTGATATCCTATCACTCACCACCAAAGCTACTTTGTCTTCAAAAAAATAAATGTCACGAACTTTTCCGTGTAACACCTTTGTAGACCCTGGTAACTGTAAGTTAGTTTCTTTAACAACCTGATTCATATTTTATAATATTTGAGGCAAAAGTAATTATTTCTAATTTAAAAATAAAGGAATCATAAAACAACTAAGGCGTTTGAAGTATGTCATTTTTGTAAATCTCTGTTTTAACTATTTTTTTTGATTTTCCAAAGGTAATAAACTCTCCGTGCTTTTTTCCTCTTTTATAAAACCCTTTAGATACTACCAATCCTTTTTTATTGTATAAAATTTGCTCACCATCCAATTTTCCAAATGTATAATTCTCTTGCCTTATTACTCCTCCCTTTTGATTATATGTTTTTTTCTCACCATCTAGTTTATCATGTTTATACAGTGATTCGGATAAAAGCTCTCCAGTAGGGTAATACTCTGTTTGTTCTCCATACTTAAGCTTGTTTCTTGTTTTGTATTCTATAAGTAATATCCCTAAATCATTATATTTCTTAATTTTAGCATAAACGACAATTACTTGTCTATTTTTATGATTAGGGTTTTGTTCTTTTTTTCTAGTGTAAATAATTTCTTTTTTGGGCAATCCTCCTTTCCAAAATTCTTTTTCACTTTCTATAATGTCATCATTTTCATGAATCACTTCTTTATGTAAGGTTGCGTCTTCGTAAAATAATTTCTGTTTCCCCGTCTTTACCCCATTTACATAATATAAACGCCTATGAATATTTTTGTTTGGATAAAAAGAAAAATTTTCTCCATGCTGTTTGTCCTTTTTAAAGTTCAACTTACGGGTGAGCCTCCCGTTAACATCATACTCAAGCATAATCCCTTGTTTGAGTCCATAGAGGTAGGTTATCTTATGCTCTAACTGCCCATTTGCATAAAAACTATTGAATAAGCCATGAAGATACCCTTTTACGAATCCTGACTTTGACAAAAGCTCACCATTAGGATGATAACGTAATAAAACACCGTGAATAGTATCCTTTCTGTAAGTCACTTTTCGTACTAACGTTTGATAAATATCGTATTCATACAAGGTGTCACTCAGCAAACCATTAAGTCTAAAAGACCTAACGTGTAAATTTCCTGATGGATGATAAGTATAAAGAGTATCTACCAAACGACTTTGTCGATACCTTCCTTTTTGAAGTAAAATAGCCCTATTATTAAATATGCTAAATTCTCCTGATTTCTCTCCTTTTACGTAAGTGATTTTTGCGGACACTTTTCCATTTTTATGATACTCGACAGAAGAGCCTTCTTTTAATCCATTTACAATTTCCCCTGTTCCTTTTCTCTCTCCCTCTGGGTAATAACTAGCGTAACGGATGATAAATTTATCGGCAAGAGGAAGATGTAAGGTATCAATTGTGTAAATGTTTTTGTATTGTAAATCACCAAAATGATTATAATAGGCTTCATTACCCGACAATAAACCATTTAGGTAACTCCTTTTCCATTTTATTTTTTCATTCTCGTAATAATCTACCCACTTCCCTTGTTTTAAATCTTTTTGATAAACACCTTTTGATTTTATCCTTTTAGAATATTGAAAAAAAGATTCGTACCTCCCTGTCTTAACAGTGTCACTACCTTTTATTTTTCCATAAAAAATTTCTTTAATTGCTTTATGAGTAACTGTTCCCGTAGTGTCTTTTTCTACTGGGAAGTAAGTAGTGATTTTTTTTTGTCCGAATAAAAACATCGTTAAAAAAAAACAAAGAAATAATACACTTGACAATCTTACCATCTATGAATTGTTTTAAGCCATCAAAAACTTAGCTTCACATTTGTTTTAAACAACAGCTAAACTAATAAGAGTATTTTTAATGTTAAATAAAAACTATTCAATAATTTTTATTATTTATCGTTTCTGTATTTTCTGCTGAAACCCTGATTTATTTGTTACAAAATAAATTCCATTCGCTAAAGACGATAAGTCAAATACAGCACTCTGTTCGCTCTCTTCTTGATTTATTGTTCTCACTAGATGACTAATACCTTTCCCTAAAATAGTATAAAACACAATCCCTTCTAAATCATTACCCTCTATCGTGATAAGTCCATTTGTAGGGTTAGGATAAATGCTTAGTTGTTCTTTCAAATAGCTAACAGCTATCACTTGAGAGTAATCATACTCACCATCAAAATCTGTTTGCTTGAGCCTATAGTACGACAAATCCAAATAAGGAGAGGGGTCAATTATTTGATAATCTAAAATGGTATGCGAATTACCTGCACCATTAAGGATAGTTAAGATTTCCCAATTCTCTCCATCTACTGATTTTTCAATTGTAAAGAAATTATTATTAATTTCAGAAGCTGTTTTCCAATTTATTTCGACACTATTACCACTTACTAAATTAACACTAAAGTCTAATAACTCAATAGGTAAAGGGTTATTATTTGTTGTTGTACCTAAAGTAAATGGACTAAATGACGTAACTGGAGCAGACGTCATTACCCACCCATCAGTAGCAACTCCACCATTACCCCCGTTGCCATGATTCACCCACTTAGCACCATCCCAACGAGCTACAACTAACTCTGCAGGCACTAATACATCACTACAATTGTTCGCCGCATAGTTTTCATAGTACAACTTAACATTAACATTGTTTGTTGTAGCTACTCTATCTAATATCCAATGCTCACAACCAGAGACATGATTGATTGTAGCTTCAACAGGAACAGTGGCAGTACCAGCAGAAAAATATTCCGCTCTAAACCTTGCAACAGTGCTTGATGGTGCTGAAATCTCAATAGGTCTATAAACTCCTACTTTTCCTACTGGGAAGGTAAATAAGTCATTCCCTATTTTCTCAATTGGACCATCTACATAAGCATCATCACTCACCGAAGAAACAATTGCATTATTATTCATGAAAATCAAATTAGTTGAAGTAGTAATTAAGTTTCCTTGTCCCAAATCTAGATTCGCTCTTATAATAACTGGTGTATTAAGTGTGATCTCATCATTTGGATTATTTGTTTCTATGTCTCTAAACTCAGGGGTAGGTGTACCTCCTACAACATTAATACTTTGGGCGGCTATACCGTCAAATATAACACCTCCGTGTGTCGCATCTCCTAAGCGCACTACTGTATTAGACTCTATCGTCATATCTCCTGCGTAAGTACTTACCGAATTATAACTAGGAAAAATACGTCCAGTTCCAGTTTTTATATAAGTGACATTAGCATTAAAGTCATTAGACGTTGCGTTTGCTGGCATAAAATACCCTGTGCTAGTCACCTTCAATACTGTATTGTCATTAAACACATTACCCCCATCTGAGACATCATTAACCGCACCATTTTTTTCTAAATATACTGTTCCATCATAAGTCGTTGAACGAGTATAAATCCTTGGTGAGATAAATGTAACATCACCACCCCAGTTTGAATTTCTATTGTAAATCCTTGCCGTACCTGTACAAGTTAAAGGATGAGCGGTATTACCAACTTGTGTGAAATTCCTGAAAAATAAATCCCCTGCTATAAACCCACCTCCACTAATTGTAATTGTTTTAGTCGCTGCTAAAGTACCAGTACCACCACTGCTACCAAAAAAGATACCGTCACCCGATACATTTGTATTCTCCACTGTAATATTACCGTTATAAATACCCGTACTTGTAACACCCTGATTACAATAAACCTGAGAATTTGTTGCAGAGCTTGTATTAGATATAGATAAAGTACCATTGAAGGTAACATCTCCACCAGTTCCTAAATAAACTCGTTTGGTTACACCGCCTCCAGCATTAGTTACTGTAGTATTACCTCCTATAGTTA
>Ga0256845_1000451_pt1 | contig 38985 bp, 73 predicted proteins | sample RiftiametaG_FD_189101 | JGI IMG/M metagenome (GOLD analysis project Ga0256845, IMG submission 189101) | Tube worm associated microbial communities from hydrothermal vent at the East Pacific Rise, Pacific Ocean - Riftia | ecosystem: Host-associated > Annelida > Integument > Unclassified ...
ACAAATTGACGGTATATTTGAAGAAGAAGAGCAGGAAACTGTAGAAACTAAAGAAGAGGTCGCACCTGAAGAGGTCAGCGATGAAGACCTTGAGGCAACTCAAGAAGAAGAAGAAGACGAACAGGACGTGGAACTTGAAGACGAAGCCATCCAAGCCCCTGTGAGTTGGTCGGAAGAGAAGAAAGAACTTTTCTCAAAGCTTCCACCTGAAGCACAAGAGTATATTCACCTTCGGGAAAGCCAGAGAGATAAAGGATTTCAGGAAAAATCGACCGAAGTAGCGGAGCTAAAGAAGTCTTTTGAGGCTGAAAAGCAAGCTATTGAACAGGAGCGGCTTAAGTATGCCGATGCCTTGGCGGTACAGATCAATCAGGGATTACCTGAAAAGCCCAGTGTTGACCTATTAAACCCCAATTCACCTAATTATAACCCTGAAAATTATCATTTACAGAAAGCACAGTTTGAGGATGCCGCATTACACCAACAGGCGTTAATGCAACAGTATGAGCAAACTATGCAGGAACAACAAAACGTTCAACAAGAGCAATTTCAGAAGTTTGTAGCAGAACAGAATGAAATACTAACGAATGATTTGCCTGAATGGTCACAAGACGGGTTTAAGGATAACATCCTGACTTATGCCACGGATAACGGTTACAATCCTGAGCAATTGCAACATGCATCTGCTCAAGATATTAAAACCCTGTCCAAAGCAATGAAGTATGACACGCTCATGGCTAAAAAGCCAAGCGTACAGGATAAGGTTAAGGTGGTTCCAAAGGTTACAAAGCCGGGTGCTAAACAAGGTCAGTCTGTCAAGTATGAAGCAAAACAAGCTAGATTGAAAAGACTCCAGACAAGCGGTTCATTAGATGATGCCGCCGCTGTCTTGCGAGATTTATTATAAGGACTTAAAACGATGGCAGTTCCATCAAATACATATCAAACATACCAAACAAAGGGTATCAGGGAAGACCTTTCTGAGGTTATTTATAACATCTCCCCTACCCAAACGCCTTTCGTGAGCATGGTTCGCAAGGGTAAATGTACCAACACTAATCCAGAATGGCAGATTGACGTTTTAGCCGCTGCTAATGCGGATAATGCCACGGTGGAAGGGGATGATGCCACTACTGATGCCGCCACCGCAACCACACGGCCTAAGAACTATGTCCAGCTTATGGATAAGGTTGTACGCCTTTCTGATACCAATCAGGCTGTAAATGCCGCGGGTCGGAAAAACGAGCTTTCCTATCAGGTGTCAAAACGTGGTAAAGAGCTTAAAACCGATATTGAAGCAATGGCCTTGAGCCTAAATCCTTCAGTTGCCGGTAGTGCCTCCACAGCCCGTAAATCTGCGGGTGTAGGTGCATGGCTTGAAACGAACACCAATCACGGTGTTGGTGGTTCTGCTGGCGGCTTTAGTGCTGGCATTGTTGCAGCCCCGACAGGCGGTACCAACCGCGCTCTGACAGAGGCAATATTTAAAGATGTCATTGCTGATGCGTGGGATGCTGGTGGTGAGCCAACTAAGGTTTTGTGTAACAAAAAACAGAAGCAAGCTATTTCCGGCTTTAACGGCATTGCAACCCTTTACCGGGATACAGGACAGAGCAAAAAGCAAGCATCCATTATGGGTGCCGCTGATTTGTATATCTCTGACTTTGGAGAGCATCAAATTATTGCGGATCGGTTTATGCCTGTTAACGAGGTTTATCTTATTGACCCTGAATATTGGGAGTTGGCTCATCTACAGGCCTTCAAGACAACTGACCTTGCCAAAACCGGCCATAGTGATCGTAAAATGCTGTTCGTTGAATTGGCTCTTTGTTCCAAGAACGAAGCTGCTAATGGTGGCATATACGACTTGACATAATATACGGAGGGGCTGCATTTTGTGGCCCCTTTTCTCTTACATTTAAACTATTAAAGGAGTTTCTAAAATGGAACAACAAACAGCAAAGACCGTTAAAGTTAAAGGCTTGCTCCCTAAAGGGGCATGGCACACAGGCGGTAAAATTCAACTTGACGAAGTGGTAAAGGTATCTGCTGAAGATGCAAAAATACTCTTAGCACGTAAGCAAGTGGAAAAAATCTAATGAAACGTCTCCTCGATTATGACCCTGTCACACAAATAACAAGTGTTTTTCACGGGAGTGATGACGGGGAGACTTTCACAATTGAAACTATTCAAGATATCACTGATATAGTAGAAGACAACAAAGCCCAACAAAATGAAGGGTTGAATAAATCCAGTGAATTGTGGCACGCAGCGACCATCCCGGCGGTGGTTCAACTGGAATGGTTGACAAAATATGGTGTGGACTTAATGGATAAAGACCATATGCCGGCTATTAAGAGATTGCTTAATTCAAGTGATTATTGTCATTTACGGAGGAATCACTTCACGCTATGAGTATCACCACATATGACGAGTTAAAATCAACAATTGCCGATTGGCTAAAGCGGTCTGATATTGTTGCTGACACGCCTGTATTTATCAGTTTGGCAGAAGCACGGTTCAACAGGCTTTTGAAAACCATGGAAATGGAGACCCGGTCACAATCTATTATTGACACGGAATACATTCCCCTTCCGGCAGATTTTCACTCAATCCGGGAAATACACCTCGAACAAACGCCGGATAAGCCATTAGAATATATGTCTCCGCAACATATGCGCGGTACAATCGCGGCGAGCGATACAGGTACCCCTAGTATATATACAATCGTTGATGGGCAAATTCAGTTTGCCCCTATCCCGACAGGGTTTTTCACGGTTGAGATTATCTATTACCAAAAAATCCCCGCTCTTTCCGCAAGCAATGCATCTAACTGGCTTTTAGATACACACCCCGACCTGTACTTATATGCGAGCTTATGCCAAGCAGAGTCATGGTTAATGAATGACGCAAGAATCCCAATGTGGAAATCATTTGTGAATGATACCCTTGCGGAAATAATGCTATTTGATGGCAAGAAGAAAATAGGCTCAACCCCGCTTATTCCCAGGACTGGAATTGTTGTATGAAATTTGGGCAATGGCTACCTGACCAAGACGACTACGACAATCCGGGCCTGTTAAAAGCCCTGAATGTTATTCCGGCAACCTATTACAAGCCGATTAATGACCTGATTACCTATGGCACAGCCTTGCCAAACGATGTTTTGGGTGCTGTGGCTTTAAAAAACGATGCAGGAGACGCATTTAACTTTGCCGGAACAATAAACAAACTTCACAGAATGACATCAAGCACATGGGCAGACGTTGGAACAGGCTTTATAACCCCGGCAGAGGGCAGGTGGGTATTTGAACGCTTTGGAAGCAACGTTATTGCCAGTAACGGCAGTGACCCTATCCAGAAGTTTGACATAGCGGCAGATAGCAGCTTCACTGCATTAGGAGGCACCCCACCTCGTGCAAAGCACCTTGCCATTGTCCGGGATTTTCTTGTTCTTGGCTCATTAAATACAGGGGCTAATAAATTACAGTGGTCTGGATTAAATGATATTGTCGAATGGACGGGCGGCACGAAAGAATCCGGCAGTCAGCTAATGCCAGGTGGCGGCGAAGTCACGGGCTTGGTTGGAGGAGAGTTTGGCTTAGTCTTTCAAGAAGACCAGATAACCCGCATGGAATATGTTGGCCCACCATTGACATTTACCTTTGATACACTGGAAACAGGCATTGGATGTGTGGCTTCGGGGTCAATAGCTAAATACGGCAATAAGACATATTTCCTGTCAGAAAACGGTTTTTATTATAATGACGGCACCCAGTCCCACCCCATTGGGGCAGAGCGTATTGACAAGACGTTTTATAAAGACCTAGACAACACGTATCTTTACAAGATAACAGCGGCTATTGATCCTATTAACAAACTGGTTATATGGTCGTACGCTGGAACGGGTAATACAGGCGGTCAACCTAACAAGCTTATAATCTATAGTTGGGTGCAGGATAAATGGGCTGAAGTATCATTAAACCATGAATTTATATATACGTCTTTGTCTGAGGGGTACACGCTGGAAGAGCTTGATAGTTTTGGTACGATGGAAACATTACCAGCCTCTTTGGATAGCCGTATTTGGCAGGGTGGATCGTTGGTGCTATCTGTTTTTAACACCTCACATACCTTGGCATATTTCACCGGCACACCGTTGCCCGCAACAATAGAAACAGGCGAAAGTCAATTAATGCCGGGGCAGCGTACGTTGGTCACGGAAGTATGGCCGGAAATATCCGGGACGGTTTGTATTAAATTAGGCTCAAGAGCATCATTTCAAGTCACACCAACCTATACAGGCAGCGTTACAACAAACACTTTGGGATTTGCTCCCTTTGTCGATAATAATCGGTATCACAGGTTTCAGTTTTGTATTACGGATTGGACGGCGGCGCAGGGGTTCAAAGTAACCGCCGAGAAAACAGGTAAATTTTAATGTTCCGCGCAATCGCCACCTCATCCTCACGCCCAATTGAATGGGTCAGGTCGTCCGCTGGTATCCTAAACCAAGTAATCCAATGGGTTAATAGATACAATAGCCGGAGGGCTGTTACAGGGACGTATACTGTGCAAGATGGTGATTATTACCTAGGAGCGACCGTTTCCTGCACCATAACCTTGGCTGGTGGCGTGGAAGGTCGGAGATTGATTATTAAAGACGAAACAGGCACCGCCGTTATAACAATTACAGGCAATATTGACGGGGCAAGCAAGACAATCAACACGGCTTATGGTGTACTTAATATTATATATACAGGCACGGCATGGGTAACGATATAGCCTTTACGGGTGTTCGGCGAGATCAAATTATTGATATATGGCCTCTTGTGGCTGATATTATCAAGCGTGGGTGTGATAAGTTTAATAACCTGACTTTAGACGGTGTATTTGATGATTTACATAGCGGCTCCCAGTTATGGGTAGCGGGCTGTAACGATATCACAAGTGTTTGCGTTACGAGAATTTATAAAAACGGCAATTGTAATATTGAGCTATGTGCCGGGCAGGATGTTGATAAAATAGTCTCATTCCTGCCAATTATAGAGCAATGGGCCAAGGAAAACGGGGCGAAAAGAATGCGTATGCAGGGTCGTCCCGGGTGGCGAAAGAAATTAACAAGTTATAAACTGGAAAAAATCATCATGGAGAAATCACTGTGAGTAGTACTAAAGAAACCAAAACTGAGACTAAACAAAGCCGTGATCCATGGGCACCCGCTCAACCATTTATCAAGGATGTTATGAGCAAGGCCAAAAAGACCTTTAATAGTGGGGCCGGGTCGCAATATTTCCCGGATTCAACGGTGGTTCCTTATTCGGATTCCAGCAATCAAGCGATTGGTATGCTTAAAAAACGGGCTTTAAATGGCTCCCCGGTGATGAATTTCGCTAATCGGCAAATGCTGGATACCTTGGGTGGCAAGATGTTTGGTAAAAACCCTGCATCATCCACCTATAAGAATTTCACCAATAGCGGTGATTATAAAAATGACACGGTATCAAATATCGCCAACAACTATAATGACCCGTCAAAAGCTTTTTATCAAAATATGCAGGATGGCGGAGTTCGTAACAACGCAGATTATTCGGCATTTACGGGCGCACAAAGCACCCCTGCCCAGCAATATCTCACAGCAACAGCGGCGGGTGATATGGTTGGACAAAACCCGTACCTAGATAAAACTTTTGACACTATATCAAACAAAGTAAGCGATAAGGCAAACAGCTTGTTTTCACGGGCTGGGCGGTATGGCTCTGAAGCACATCAAGGGACTTTAACCGATAGCCTTGGTGGTATTGCCAATAACCTATACGGCAACGCTTATAATCAAGAACGGCGCAACCAACTAATGGCCGCGAACAGCTTGCAATCAAGTTATGACACGGATATGGCCCGTAGAATGGGTGCTACAGACCGACAGTCTAACGTTACTGAGGCTAACTTGGGCAGAGAGGTAGCAGGGGCTAAATACGGCTCTACAGCGGCACAAAATGAAGCGGCAACCAAAATGGCAGCCTCCGGGTTGTTTGGGCAGTTGGATAGTGCGAATAAAAACTTCCAGATGCAGGGCGCGAATGCATTAAGCCGTGATTACAATCAAGAGCGTCAAAACCAAATGCGCTCCATGTTCTTTGCCCCACAAGCCGCTAATCAGGATTATTATGATATTGCTCAACTGGCTAAAGCTGGAGGTTTGGAAGAGTTAAAATCTGGACAGCATTTACAAGACAAGATGAACCGGTTTAACTTTGCACAGAATAACCCATGGGATAGACTGTCCAAATACTCACAGCTTGCATTAGGATACGGTAACGCTGGGGGACAATCACAAGGAACGAGCAACACCGTGCAAAAAACAGGTGGTTTAGGCCCAATAGTTGGCGGCATTATGGGTGGATTAAATATGGCAACCCAAATGATGGGGATGCCCGGTGGCGGAGGTATGCCGGGAATGTCTGCTATGGGTGGTGGTGGCCCGGCGGGGGGGATGTTCCCAAAGTTAACATATAATGGCCCAAGCGGTGGAGGGTTTTACGGATGAGCGGATTATTTGGAGATATAGGCAACGGACTTAAAGATATTTTCGGTAAAGCTGTAAAATTCACCCAAAGCCCTTATGGTATGGCGGCTGCGGCTAGTCTATCCAGTGGTAAAGGTTTAGGAGAGGCTGCTTATGCTGGTGGCCAATATGAACAACAAATGCAGCAAATGCAGCTTATGCAACAAATGCGGGATGGTCAGCTTGCGCGTCAACAGCAAAATGATGAATATTCGAATGCACTTAAGCAAGCACAAACCAGTTATTACGGGCTGGGACATAAATCCGGATCAACCCCGTCCAGTGTGCAAGAGTGGAACTCGTATAATGCATTATCACCAGAAGACCAGCAACGATATTTGCTTATGAAACGGTCTGGTATGAATAAGGTAACAGACGTTAATAGCGTCCCTACATTGGTTAATGTAGCCCCCGGATCAACCACACCCACCACAACGCCCTTAACGACTTTTGATAAGACATCTGAAGCCAAAGCAAACCTAAAAGGAGCGGAGGTAAGGGGTAAACTTGAAGCAGAAACGATATATAATGCCCAGCAAGAACTACCGAAATTGATTGATTCAGCCGCCGAAAGTGTCAGGCTTATAGATGAAATGGTTGGTAGCGAAGACGGTAGTATCCCGGAGCATCCCGGATTTAGAGATTCTGTCGGCCCGATGGATGGCAGAACGCCGATTGTGCGCGGCCCGGCACTTGATTTTAAATCCAGATTTGACCAAATGAAGGGCAAGCAGTTCATGGAGGCCTATCAGGGTCTGAAGGGCGGTGGCCAAATTACTGAAGTTGAAGGGACTAAAGCTGAAAATGCTATCTCCCGAATGAAGCTGGCTATTACGGAAGAGGCCTTTGTCAAAGCGGCTAGGGAATTTCAGGGAATTATCAAGCGTGGAGCGGAAAGGGCAACAAATAAAGCCAACCCCCCTGTGCAGATTAAAAATGCCAATGATTATTATGGATTACCAAGCGGAGCGATATTTATTGATCCTAACGGTGTCAGGAGACAAAAACCATGAACCCATGGGAAGAGGCCCCGCAATTAGGTGGGGAACAGCGCACAAAAACCCCATGGGAACAAGATCCCATGCAAATGACCAATGACCAGATGATGACACGGTTCGACCAAAGGAAGGCCGAGCGGGATGCTATAGTCCCACCATACGAAGAAAGTTTCGGGCTTGGTTTCCAAAAAGGCCTTGCCAAACCCGCTATCAATGTGGGACGGGCGTTGCAATCCGGTGCTGAATATATGGGCTTTGATGATGCTATTGAAGGGGTTACATCTTTACTCGCCGGCTCTAAAATCCCTCCACCTTCTGAATGGCAGGGAATGCTAGACCAGCATATGGCGGAGCAAGAACAACAGGGCGTTGTTCCTTCTGGCGGCGGAGTCTTGGCAGGGGAAATAACAGGCTCTTTGCCAGCGGCATTTGTTCCCGGCGGTGTTTTAGCACAAGGTGCTGCAACAGGAGCGTTGTTGACAAATTCAGATACTTTTCCGGGTGTTGCAATGGATGCCGGGCTGGGTGCTGTAGGGGGTAAGGTTGGTGAAACGGCAATGCGAGGGTTATCCCGTGTTATTTCACCTAAAATCAAGCAATCTGTTAAAACGCTTTTAGCTGAAGGTGTTCCTTTAACACCGGGGCAAGCGTCTGGTGGAGTCGTTAAGGGGGTTGAGGATGCCTTAACATCACTCCCAATAGTTGGTAACATTATCAAAGAAAATCAAGCTTCCAGTATTGCCGGATTAAATGAGGCCGCTATAAACCGCGCTTTAAAGCCAATTGGTAAAAAGCTTGGCAAAGGCATTGATTTGGGCCGCGATGCTGTGGCATTTGCTGCATCCACTATCAGCAAGACTTATGATGACTTACTGCCCGGACTATCCGTTAAGGCAGATAAAGAGTTCTCAGATGGTATTAAACAAGTTCTTTTGATGGCAGAAGACTTGCCCGAGCAGCAAACTAAACAGCTTATTAACTTTGTGAAAAAGGATGTTATCGGACGGTTTTCTCGTGGCGGCGGTATGTCGGGCCAAACCATGAAGCATGTTGAAAGCAAGTTGGGTGGTTTAATTAAGCGGTATGGGAAAAGCCTTGACCCTGACCAGAAGTTCTTGGCCGATGGTTTAAAAGAGGCCCAATCCTTATTGAGGCAAGTAACCGAAAGAAGTAACCCGAAATATGCCGGGCAGCTTAAAGCGGTTAATACAGCGTTTGCTAATCTTGCTAGGGTTGAAAAGGCAGCCTCCTCATTAGGTGCCGAGAGCGGGGTTTTTTCCCCTAGTCAACTAGCTTCTGCGGTGCGGTCCGGGGATAATAGCGGTCGCAAGCAAGCCTATGCCAGAGGCAAAGCTTTAATGCAGGATTTATCTGACGCAGGGCGAGAGGTATTACCGTCAAAAGTTGCGGACAGTGGAACCGTCACACGGGGATTAACCTCAGCAATGGCATTGGGTGCGATTGAGCCAACCGCTGCTATGTCAGCGGCTGCGGCAAGTCTTCCATTTTCCGGTGTGGGGAGTAAGGCTCTAACAGGGCTATTAACCAAACGCCCTAAAGGTGCACCAGAACTCGCAAAAATGTTGCTGAAATACCCGCAATTGCAAGGCATTTTAGGGGGAACGTTAGCTGTCTCTGGGCAATAATTATTTGTTGTTTTCGCGGTCTCTGCGTTTTTGCTTAAAGGATTCAACCCAAGCTCCAACGATACCGACAACAACACCAGCAATAACTATTCTAATAGACGGGTTTGATAATAAATCTTCCATAGGTTCTATGATAACAGTTTTTACATAAAATACAAGAGATGAATAATGACAGTATCAAATTACTCAATAATCGCTTCTGAAAATAACAGCCCGGCCCCTAATGGTGCGCCTGAAGGAATGACCCCGTCCAGCGTTAACGATACAATGCGTGTTATGATGGCCTCCTCCAGAATACTAGCCAACGGGTTCCCGTGGTTTGAATATAAGGACGGGACAAAAGCCGGCACGTCGTCTTATGTTTCCAGTACCAAGTTTAAGATTACAGGCAACGATAGCACCGCACATTACCATATTGATCGCCGGGTTAAAATTGTAGGAACTGCCACGGTATACGCTAAAATAACAGCCTCCAGCTATAGTGCCGGGGATACGACTGTCACAGTAGTTTTAGATAGTGGCACACTGATCAATGAATCTATCACGGTTTACACGTCTTTGTTGACTGCAAACATATCGGCTATTCCTGAAAATATAATTCAAGACATTACCGGGGGAATGGTTTCAGGCAATACCGAGACGGGGCTAACTGTTTCGTACACGTCTGGTAAGCTGAATTTTGCGGTTGATAATCAAACATGGGCGCAAATAACAGGGAAGCCCTCTACCTTTACACCGAGTGCGCATACTCATCCTTGGGCCGATGTTACCGGGGAACCAGTATACACCACACGCTGGCCAACATGGTCGGAGGTAACAAGCAAGCCCTCGACCTTCACACCTTCCAGCCATAGCCATGTATGGGCCGATGTAACGGGAGAGCCTGTTTATACGACACGTTGGCCGACTTGGTCAGAAGTTACCAGCAAACCCTCGACCTTTACTCCTAGCTCTCACACTCATCCTTGGAGTCAGTTGACTTCCATTCCAACCAATGCAAACGGCAATAGAACGGTTTCAACCTCTTCACCTTCAGGCGGTTCAAACGGCGATATTTGGTATAAGGTTTAAACTATGACAGGACATGTTAAAGACGGCGGTGCCTGGAAACAATTCAGCGATTTATTTGTTAAAGATGCGGGTGTTTGGAAAACTGTAAAAACCGGATATATTAAGGATGCTGGTGTTTGGAAAGAGTTCTTCAGCGGTCTTTTGGCATCGGCTAGCCTTAATCGAACCTCATTGACAGGGGCGGGGATTTCTGGAACGGTCGAAACCGTCAATGATGTTACTTGCACCCCTGTAGGAGGTAGCGGTTACGCATATACGTGGCAAAGGGTTTCTGGGGATACTGAAATATTGATTAATTTTCCATCATCCGCAACCACAAAATTCCGCATTAATATTGATGGCACTTACAGCTCTATCTTTAGATGTAGGGTCGTTGCGGGAGGAGTTACGGTATATTCAAATAATGTATCTGTCGATCTCGAAAGAGGGCCAATTTAATGTACAAACTAATACTAATTCCCTTAATACTATTATTGTCTTCTTGCGGTGAAGATAAACCAATCCCCAAAGACTTTGACCGCAGTGGCAAGGTACAGAAAATAACAGTATATGTTTATCCTGACAAAGCCTCTATGAGAAAGGCCAGACAGGGATTTGACGGCAGTAAAGAAAAAGACTTAATGGGTTGGTCTGCATGGACAGCTAACGATCCAGCTAAATGTAAAATTCACGTTGTGAAGCTTAAATCAGCTACAGACAACAGCCAGATGACAACATGGGGCCATGAGTTAGTGCATTGTGTTTATGGCAGCTTCCATGAATAAGATACCTGTTAAGGGACATATTATTCTGACAGGCTTATTCTTTGGATTAATCCCGTACTGGGTGCCGTTATTGACAGGACGTGTTATCTTATGGGGTGTTGGTTTCGCAGCGTCTAAGATATTAGGTTTATCCGGTCAATATCATAAAAACCAGCTTATCAGCCTTGACCAACACGGATCCGCCTTGCTTGGATTTGACCCTGATATTGTCCTGTCTGCGGTTATCCATATTTATGATTTCTGGCTTTTTAATCTCTTACGCCCTGTTTTAAACCGGATTGAGTTTGAACACACCAAAAAGGCCTTGGCCGCTGAGATTAATATCTCAAAAGATAACCTATTTTTTAAGGCAATAACATGAAACTATCAGCACATTTCAGCCTATCGGAATTAACCAAGTCTGCCACAGCTTTGCGGCATGGTATCGACAACACGCCCAACCCCGCACAAATAGAGAATTTACGCCTGTTATGTGAAAAGGTACTTGAGCCTGTCCGGGCTAACTACCATCGCTCTATGACCCCTTCTAGTGGCTTTAGGTGCTTGGAATTAAACCGCAGGATAGGGTCAAAGGATTCCAGCCAGCATACACGGGGTGAGGCGGTTGATTTTGAGGTTGCCGGGGTGGACAACCTTGACCTTTTCAACTGGATACGTGATAATCTTAAATACGACCAGCTTATTTTGGAATTTTATAAGCCCGGCATTCCTTCCAGCGGTTGGTGTCATGTCAGCTACAAACGAACGGGCAATAGAAATATGGCTTTTGATATTAAATAAGGAGAATGAATTATGTTTAACTTGATACTAATTGGAATTATTGTTGTATTGTTTTCAGAGCGGATTGCCAATGCTATTCCTGATAGCAAAAAAGGCGCTATGGGAATGGTTAGAATGTTGTTTAGGTTTATTTCACTAAAAACTCCAAACGTAAAATGACCCATACCGGAAAGTGGGAAGGTCGCACCAAAATGGCTTGGTATACATGGGGCCTAGGTGCCGCCATGGTAGCCCTTGGAGGTGTTGGCCTTATGATGGGTAAAGCTACTGAAACACTCGTTATATCTGGCGGTGGCATGGTGACTGGCATTGTCGCTATCATGGTAGCCGGCAAAGTCATACACGATAAAGGTCAGGTTTAATGCTTGGATTAGCTGGTGGCCTCATTGCAAAGCTTGGTATTAAAGGCGCGTTAATGCTTGGCGCCGCCGCTTTGTGTGGATATCTGTGGTGGATGTGGGATATCGAAAAGCGGGTTGTGATAGAGCTTCGTACATCGCTTGGCAAGATGGAAGTTATCAACGTATCTTCACAAGCAACCATTAAAGAGCTTCAGGCTGACAATCTAAAAAAAGACATTCTCCACGAAAACGATGTTAAAAATATCACTAATGAACTGGGTGCCCGAGATGACCGTATTGCAGAGCTACAAAAGCAAAACAGATTCCTATTTGAACGGGCTGTTAAAAAACCTTTTGAAGTGGGGGAGTCTATCAACATTCGTTATCGTGAGTGGATGTGCCGGCTCTACTATAGAGAGGATTGTCCCAGTACCGCAGATAGTGGAAAAGACCTTATACCATCCGCAGGTGCTAACAATGCCAAAGCCAGTGAAAATCCAGACAATCATAGCAACAACTGAAACCTTTGAGATATATCAGGAAATCTGTGAGGATACTCAAAACCCGGATTTCTGCAATGTGGCCATGGTATGCCGGACTATCGAAGACAACAAACTTGATGAAATATATAGAGAACATCTTTTAAGTGTGATAAACTCCCTCTACAACGCAATTGAAATCTATAAACAGCAAGACAAGGAGACTTACAATGGCACATCGTCCAAAACCAACAAAGCCAAATAAACCCAAATGACATATATTTTGTTAGCAGCCTTTATCTTATCAGCGGTATCGAAAGATACACGTATGATATGTTTATGTATGGTTGTTAATTTAGGTATGGGACTTATTTTATATGACTGGATGTTGACCGCCGATCCGTCTGCATCCGCCGCCGCCATCACATTGATAAATGTCTTCACAATTATAGGTATACTAGCCTTTGGTGAAAGACATATTCAAAAGGTCATTCAACCATTAATTCTTGTGGGGTTTATCGCCGTGGATACTTTGTTAACCGCTGGTTTAATATATGATAACTATGAGATAGCTATCAATATGCTGTATGGCCTCATGCTATTAACTATATTAAAAGGGGTTAATCGTGGAGGAAGATATTGCTTCGAATTTATCAGTAATACTTATTCTGGTAGACATAGTGATAATGATATTGCTGTACGCAGGAATAACCAAAACCGATGAATGGCAAGAGTTAAAACAATGCTTGATTACATTATGGAAGAAAATAGTTAAATGACCGTTCTGACAAAGATTAACATTGGCAATGCAGCTACCTCACTGGGTGCTGCGGCGGCTACCACAAGCGTTACAGGCTGGATAACCGAATGGCAACCATTCATCACAGCCATTGTCTCTGTTATAACCGTGATAGGCTTTCTGTGCTTTGGCTTCTGGAACTCATACTCCAAACACAAGCAATTACAAGAATTACGGCGACACAATAAAACTATCGAGGAACAGGCCAAGGAAGGCGTTGATATCCTTGTTTAGCCTACTTGACCCCAACCGTTAAAACCAGATTCTTTTCTAAACCTGTCGAATTCGACACCTTTAAAATCCGGGTTATTTATGGACTCCCCATATCTCCACGTTAAGGATTTTGGCAGAATAATAAAAGGTGAATACAAAATGTTGGAAAGAATGATAAACAATAAAATAATCGTTATTTGGGATGCTGAAGCTGGTGTCTGGGCCGTTATTAAGTCCGATATTCCAGGTCTGTGCGCTGAAGCAGAAACGCTCCCTGAATTGGAAACATATTTGCTGGAACTTATTCCTGAGATGCTATATCTAAACGCCCACCTATTACCCTCTGAAGACTATAAAAAGGAAAATCTTATGACTTATTTGCATGAAGGATGGGGCGGAAGCTAATGATCCATACTAATCTCATTGGCCAAAGGTGCTAAAGAATGAGATTTAAAACCCAAGACTCATAAAATGAAAAAATTAACTGCCTTAAATATATTTAGACTTGTCACGCTTGCTTGTGGCGGTGCTATTTTTGCATTAACACTCACTGGAGTTATTGGCATTGCCGGTTATGATGGTCTAGCGGCTACCCTTGGTGGCGTTTCTGCCGTGCTTTTCGTTGCCCTAGAGAACTTCTAAAGATTGCCTCCTTGACAGATCAACACAAATAAACCATACTAACCTCATCGTAAGTTAGTTTTTTCGTATATACTATGGCGGCTATCTGATGTTGATGTGTTGCAAGCAAGTCTTTTATATAGCCAGCGTCAGATAGCCTACTTAACTCCAGCCGTTAAAACCAGACGATCCAGCCCAAAAGCAACCTCAACAACATCATGCTTATTATCAAAGTCCGTTCTTTTTGATATACTGGCTATCTCCATCCATCGCCCTTTATAGGGTAGCTCTATATCGGTTGTTATCGCACTGTATGCCGGCAACCTATCAGATGCCACAGTTCGCGAATTCAAGAACGCTTTCCCCAAACCTTCAACTAACTCCGTGTGATAATCACATTTAGAGTCTTTGTTATATATGCACTGAAACTCTAACTGATAGAATTCTTTAAAGCGGCAATATTTGCTTGGCTGGTCTTGCTCTTTACGGAATGATTTACCTGATTGCCAGATACATATAGGCGGCTTTTGCCACTTCATTGGTTGGTTGTCAAAAAGCTTTTTGATAAATTCGTATGAACCAGCCGTGGTTTCAGGACGTAGTGCAAGGCCCTCTCCAACAGAATAATATTCATCCGTTGAGTATGAATTGCTTATCATGGTGTCAGGCATTAACAGTGGTGTTTCAACCCGCATCATATGCCATGCCGGATTAGTACGCAATAAAATGGACTTAACATGCCGATGTATATTGGTGATGGTTTGTTCGCGGAGTTCAATTTGTCCTTCTGACCATCCAGGTAATCCGTTTATATTAAACATTATTTATTTTCCTTTTCCACACGTAAAAACGGCAGAAGCGCGCCCTTTTGTGTGTCTCCATATATTTATAATGATCGACCATTTCTTGATACGTTGCGAAAGCAAAACGACAACCTGACCATCCGATTAAAGATAACTGAATTTTCCCGTAAGGCAATATCATTGAAAAGTCCCAAACCATGCCAGACAGGTGCCATCTCAATTTTGAAGGACAATCGCTCATTCTAATTTCTCCAATTTATCTAAATATTTCCTCTATACCGGTTTTAGCTGTATTCTTCCCCCCAATAATTCCCGCCCAAATGTGGTAGCTGCAAAATCCAACAACAAACCCAAACGCCGCCAAAGGCACCGCGAATGAATAACATAACATCATTGCTGTATATCGGCCTAAACTTTCGGCTATACTTATTTTCATGTTTCGTTCCTTTATACTTATATTAACATCCTGTTAATGGTTCTGGATGTTGCATCCCGGTTTATTTCAAACCATTGAGCCATAACTCTGTCCTTCACTCTCTCGGGCAAATCACTAAAATTCTCTACTGTTATATTCGCTATCGGAGTCGTTGTATTTTCGCCCGAATAGAAGCTAACTATATAACGTAGATCATTATACACCAGCGCAAAACTAGTTACGTTTAATAGTTCTACGTTAGTGGGCATCGTTGATTTTATTATCATCATCATTCTCCAATTTATCAATCATTTCATTCCTTTATGTGTTTAAAGCCATTTCCTCCGGTATAGGTAATATCACGCCGTGAAAGCTTGCCGCAAACCTGTATATATGGTTTAGATATTCCATAAACTCTATCACGTTTAATGTAGTTGTGGTCTTTGGGACGGGACGCTCTTTGCCCATAACCACCTCAAATTTCTGTGGTAGCAATTCATCCATCAAAGCGATGTGTATGCCTTTAGATGTCTCGCCTACATGTTGACCTAAGATGCCGTTCCACTTCCAATAAATACTATTCTGTGCAACCGTACGCTTTTTAACATAGACCTTCGCTGACATGTCCCACGGCTTTGACAGGTCGAGAGATTGCACGAACTTGCAATAAAGGTGTTTATCTTCTGGCGTGCGAATTATCATCATCTTCTCCTTTAAGTGGCCGTTTCGTAAATTCGTGATAATTGACACAATCCCCAATCACGTTAACTTGCGCATTTACAATACAGGTCACGGCCAAGACCTTTCAAAGGTGGGGAAATAAATCTGTTAAAAAGGCACCATATCATCTAAATCAGGCACACCAGCATAGTTCTCCCGGTCGGGTTTATCACTGGCCTCCGCTTTGCCAAGCATAACCAATTCACCCTTGAACTTTTGCAAGATAATCTCCGTGGTGTATTTATCTGTGCCGGACTGGTCAGTCCATTTTCTGGTCTGTACAGAACCTTCCAAATAAAGAGATGATCCTTTCCGCAGGTATTGCTCTGCAACTTTGCACAGATGTTCGTTGAATATCACGACCCTATGAAATTCAGCCCGCTCTTTACGCTCCCCAGTGGCTTTGTCTTTCCATGTTTCGTTAGTAGCAACATTTAGGGTAACGACAGGGCTGCCGGCTTGTGTATTGCGTGTTGTGGGGTCTTGACATAATCGACCAACTAAAATTACTTTATTTACTGATCCGCTCATTGTTCTTCCTTTCGTTATAAGGATATTTAACTTCCTTGGTGTCTGTAATCACTATTTTACCATTCTTGAAATGCCCAATTGATTCTACGCCGATACTTTCTCTATTTGCAAAATCAATGCCCATAATGGCGATACCTTCCTCACTGTCTTTCAAGCGTTGACGGGTGTCAGACAATTCCTTCTTTGTTAACATATTCATAAACTTTTTAAGATTTGGCCCCATCTTCATGCTCATTTTCGAGTTTTCCCTTCTGAAACATATTTGTAATTTCTTACCGCCCTTAAACAATCGTCAAGCATTTCAGAGGCCATATCTGCTGTGATTTTCTTGGAAGACGATGCCCCTCGCCCACAACACTTGTACCAACTTATCTCAATGTCTTTCCATAGGAAGTTCCATGGCTGCTCATCATCGCTCCATGAATAAGCATGTACTTTAAATGTGTCACATTCAAATACATTGCCAGTATTATAAAAAGGACTTTCATACGCTCTCTGCTTTATATTCCACATAACCCTTTCAAGTTCTGTACTTATACTTATCAACGCAGCCTCTGTTATTTCAGAAAGTGCATATTTTTTGGAAGGTTGCCCAAAGAACATTTGACCTAACTCTGGTTCAAAATCACTCATATTTCATTCCTTTACTGAAAATATATCAACCCACGTCTCTAAAGCCGCCCCCAACAACATTAACGGCCAGATAGCGCTGACTCTTATAAGAAGATACCGATCTTGTATCGACAGACTTTTATCATCTATGTGGATATATGCCGCTAAGTACATTGCAATGAAACCTGCAAAATAGGCCACCAATATAATCTCTATCATTGTTCTTCCTTTACTTTTGCATTACCACAGTTTTTAATTTCAGTGAATTCACCCTCGTTTGGGAGATATTCCGGCTCGAAGATATGCGATGATGTTAGTAAGTATTTTTTCCCTACCATTTTTTCTGCAACTAAAGCATAATCCTTCACAGATATATCCTCTGATACCTCAACTGCGCACCCTACGAAAGGGTTTACCAAGATAGTTCCATATCCCCCTTCTTCCCTACATTCAAGTATTGAACTGTACCCCCCGCCCCGCACTCCTAGCACTGTTAGCAATTTACTCATATTTCATTCCTTTCTATTTGACATAGGTCTTCTACCCGTGAAACCCGATAACATGTATCACACGGTTGAGGCCTTGCTTGTTTAAGCTACCATTTACCAGACATCCGTTTCGTGGATCAGTCGCCGATTCCCTCCGTATTGTCGAGGTCACATAGTTATCGTACGTTGTTGTCTGTATATCGCTTCGAGCGCAAGCTCTAGGCAGGTGCGGGTCACACCTGGTAGCCATAATTAGTTTAAGCCCAATTAAAATGGCATTCGGAAGGATTTTGTGTGGTTGACCAGCAATTATTGTTATGTTATACTATTGCCAATATTTCTAATGCGCCTGTGTGGAAACCTTTACCGAGAATAACCACATGGGCGTAATTCTATTCTACACCTATCTTCCCGTATGTCAATTATTTTTAATCTGATACATAGAATAAATATCTAGGTCTAATGCTTCTGCAATCTTAATCGCCCTTACGCACCCAACACTCACCTGACCTGCTTCTGCTTTCCAAAGAAGCACGTTACTGCTACCCGTCTTGTTGGCCAAGTCTTTGAAAGACATCCCTTTGTTTTTGCGGGCAACTGCCATGCTCTTTCCAAACTGCACCGCAAAAGTCTTTAATTCATCTTTATTCATTTTCTTTCCTTCCATTCTGCGTAATAATCACGCGCTACGTGTTTGACATAATCCATGATGTCGTTGTCTATTTGTTCGGCATCTTCCCACAATTCTACAAAATCAATCCCTCTCCCGAGGTATAATAATTCCCACCAATTTTCCCGCCAAAATTCTACTTCCCCCGTTTGATGCTGTTCCGCATGTAGACTATGTGCCAGTGGAATTATCAAATTATCCCCCGGCTTTATACCCATACCGTGAAACCCATAACGTATATGCGCACCGTCCGGCATATCCGCCCCTGTGAGCAAGCAATGGTGTTCACCGGGTACCTTGAAGCTCGCTATGTATTTCGGGTCGCGGAATGTCTTTAAAATCATTTCTCCACACCAGACGAGATTTTAACCTTGGCAGCATCTTTTGCCTTTTCAACCTCAACAAACCAATCAGGCATGTCTATCCGAGACTGCACCAAAGCCTCTTTGGCATCCCCCCACAAGCCTTGCAAATGCTCTAAGGTATCTCGTTCTGTTAGCAAATTAAGCTCGTTCGTTAAATCACGAATTATTTGCTTGAGCGCGGTTTTCTTTATAGGCCCCCGCCATTCAGGCTTTACTTCTATAGAGTCTTCATGCAGATCACCCTTGTGCCATAAGTCTAAGGCCGCTCCAAAGCGCATAGCGGCGTTCCGAAGAGCATCGCCAATAATTTCCTTGATAGCGTTTCCTCCGTGCTTTCCTTCAGCCGACCCAAAGCCTATCCGTGTAACACCGCATACCGTTAGCTGTATCCACATACCGTCCGGACTCATACCGGGCAGCCCTTGCTCATTAAGTGCTAACGGATTCCAGTTCCAGTTTGGGTCACAATCCAGCAACCTGTCAGTTAGGGCGGCATGACCAACATAATCTAAATGAACAACATTCTTATGATGCCAGCCACCGCATTCAGAACATCTAATGCCGTTGTTATAATTAGCCCTAACGTCTTCCGTCTGCTTTTTGGTAGGCTTTGGTAAGCGTCCTATTAAATGAGCGGGGAACGGCGCACGTAATAAATCTAATCCAGTTAATCCCTTTTCAGGTGTTTCAGTCATTATTTTGTCTCCGGTGGTGTGGGTAGGGGCTGCCAGTGTGTGTGTGGCCAATACTTATCATTCTGTTTACCGAAGCCTATATAGCTACAATTTACATCTTTTGTCCGCCACCAATCTACAGCCTGGAAATCCTTTTTAGCATTGTAGCAAAGAACTGAAGTTCCGTCCTTTGGCGCGGTGTCTATTGGAAGCCATTTATTTATAGTTTCAGTCATTATTCATTCCTTTCTTTTGGCTCAACAAAAGACCGCCCGTTGCTTTTTGCTAGGCCTAGCAACCATTCTTTATTTGTTTTCCAGAATATCGCAGCGTCCTTGCCGTCCATTTCTAAAATTCGCCGATCGCTAAATCCTTGCCAGTCGGACAGGGGGTGAAGCTCACACCCGACTAACATATAATCATCAAATATCATTACAGGCCAGCGCAACCCCGAATAAATACAAATAGGCTGCATAGTTATGATTGCAGGGCCATGTGAACATTTGTCGGCCCCTGTTAGGTTAGCCTCTGTTAGGTCGGCCTCTGTCAGGTTAGCCCATCTCAGGTCGGCCCATCTCAGGTTAGCCCCTGTCAGGTCGGCCTCTGTCAGGTTAGCCTCTGTCAGGTTAGCCCCTCTCAGGTTAGCCCCTGTCAGGTTAGCCCCTGTCAGGTTAGCCCCTGTCAGGTTGGCCTCTGTCAGGTTAGCCCCTGTCAGGTTGGCCTCTGTCAGGTTAGCCCCTGTCAGGTTAGCCTCTGTCAGGTTAGCCCCTGTCAGGTTGGCCTTATTTGCGATAGCCCACTTCACTGCGAGGCCAAGCTTTAATGATTTTAGGGCTTTTTCTTCACAGTCTATTTCAGCTGTAAATTTCACCATTCCGGTGAATCTATTAAGAATATCAAACTTCATTATTCATTCCTTTAAATAAAAAACGGGCGATACGCTACTGGCCCTAGTTATCTCGAGGGCTTCGAGATTCAAATATATCCGGTCGCAACATTGACCGATGCACCGCGCCTTCCGACAGGTTTTCAATCTTGATTGCAACCTCGGGCGTTGGTTTGTGATAACCCGTTTCCAACCGCGATAAATTTGCTTGCGTCATACCAAGGATATTGGCAAACTCCGCTTGTGTTAGTTTTAGACTATTTCGTATTTGTTTAATCATCATTGTTCCAATATACACGCTATAAATAACAAGTCAATAGATAAATATTAATTTCATTCATTTTTATGTTCCGTTGAATACCGTCTATCCCATGACCAGCGAGACAAAGCCTCCAACCTATGCCATGCAGGTCGTTTGGTTCCATCGTGATAAAACGGCGTTTTTTGGCAATCCGCCTCATAATCTATCTGGCCGGGTGTCTTCATGTAAACCTCCTGTTTAAGTTAAATACTTTATACACAATACAGATATTAACGTCAATAATATATTTGTATTATTTATAATTACATGTTGACAGTGTTATAAATAGCGTTTATATTCTAGGTAAATCAACCACAAAGGAAATGACATGACATACATTATAGACGCTATAGAAGCACACCGGGGAAAACACTCCGCGCTGGTTGTTACAGGGCGCACACAAGGCGATTGTAGCATGATGATTAGCCGCGACCAGTATATGAATGATTACAAGCTGCCAAAGAAATTGCGCATGTATTGGCACCCAGAATATTATTATGTAAACGTTTATGACGGTGATGGAATTATATCATTTACGGATACGGCCCGGACAAGGGATGAATGCCTTGAGGATATTGATACGGCGGATTATCTGCATACAATCTTTGTCATGGACGGCAAGGCCGAGGTGTTAAACCTATACAATGAGGCGATTGAATGGGCGCAGGAGGTTAGGGACGAAGTAGCTTTAGACCAACGCCACGAAGATTTAATGATAAGCCGGAGAGAATAGAATGACTGAATTAACAACAACGTTAAACGAGCTAAAAGCCCACGACCCGTGTAAAGATAGTTGGGAAGCTGGCTTAGAATATTGCTCCCAGCATAATATAGGCTTAGACGACCCAATTAGCTTTACTCTACTCCACAAGGTTTTAGGAGACGAAGACCTAGTATGGGCAACATGCGTCCTAAATAAAAAACAACGTGTGTATATGGGTGCTAAAATAGCTCAACAGGTCGTACACCTAGCTGATGATAAAAGAGTACAAGGCTACTTAGACGTATATTTTAAATACGCTAAAGGAGAGGCTACGGACGACGATCTGGAAAATTCCGCTTCTGATGCTGCTTGTGCTGCTTATTATGCCGATGATGCTTCTTATGCTTCTTATGCTGCTTATACTGCTGCTTCTTATGCCGCCTATCGTGCTGATTATGCTGCTGCTTATACTGACTCTTGGAGTAAATCAGCTCAAATTGTCTTAGAGTTCTGCAAGACCGGAGAAATAAAATGACCGATAAAACCACAGAAATAGCCAACTTAAAGAATACAATAAACGAATTATTAATGCGCGTGAACAGACTTCAAGCCGCTGACTGGCCACGTAAGGGTGATGCATATTGGGCACGTGATGTTTTCGGTAGGATATGTAAAGATATATGGATGAATTGCGCCCTTGACAACACAGCACAAGCCCTTGGCAACATATATCGTACTAAGGAAGACGTAGAGCGTGAGCTTGACCGTCTGAGGCTCATGGTAGAGCTTAAAGCGTTTGCAGACTACGTACCTGATTGGTCTGACGGCAGCGCAAAGTATCTTATACGTAAAGACACTGATTCAGAGGCATGGTCTGTAGATTGGTGCCCGGGCTGGGAAATTCCCAACACGATATATTTTAAGTCTCCTCGCCGTGCCCACGAAGCGATTGAACACTTTGGCGACCGACTGAACTTATTGCTGGGAGGTCAAGATGAGAGAAGATTACGGAGAATTTGAGATGGTCAATGGATGTGTAGCTAATCGCCTGTGTAATAGAGTTAAAGAACTAGAAGCCTTCATTGATAGCATCACTGATATCTTAGGGCCATACCCTGAAATTAATAACACTCAACTAGTGCAGGACGCATATCATATTTTATCAAGTGGGAAGTTTAAATAAATGACTGAAGAACTTAAACCATGCCCGTTTTGTGGTGGCAAGGCTGAACTAACGGAACGCCATAATGAAGGTTATTCAGTATATGGTAGATTTTGGTACACTGTGGAATGTATTGAATGCGGCACAAGATTTTTCGATAGGGAGGAGTTTGATTCCGATGGTAAGCTAAAATTCCCGGCAAAGGAGTGTATTTCAAAATGGAACATTCGACCATGTGAAGATGCCCTTGAAACTGAAAACAACCGGCTGAGAGTTTCTCTGAGATGGTATGCGGAGAATGGCCATATAACAAACAGGGTTATTAATGGTAACTGTGTAGCTAAAAGAGACAGTTATAAAATTGCCCATAACGCCCTAGAAGGAAATGACTATGACCAATAATCTAACATTCGTCACACAGGTTATAAATCTCTGGCGGTTACGTCACAGCGACAGCCCATACGATAAAGGCATATTATTGCATTTATCGGTTAACCCAAAGCATCGGGGTGCCGTCAAAGAATGGCAAAAAGCACGGATAATCACAGGAACGGAGACAGACCAATGACCAGATATATCTTAGGTAGTTTAGCAGTTGCGGCATATGTTTATGTCGTTTTGGTTTTTTTCTTATCAACGGGAATTTAAAATGAACGCATTTAGAGGCATAGTCATCTGGCTACCAGTCAGTATATTATTCTGGGCAGTATTGGTAATCGCGATATGAAGGAATCTGTATTACAAATATCGTGCGTTGAATATGCACAATACGCTTTAAAGCCGGACGTGGTATTCTGGGCAACGGCAAATGAACGCAAAGCCAAACCCCAGTATATAGCCATGTTAAAGCGCATGGGCATGAGAGCGGGTGTTGCTGACTTGGTCTTCATGTCTAACATTAACGAGATGGCTATGTTATTTATAGAGTTTAAGCGGCCTACCACGTATAAGCGCGGCAAGCGTGGCAAGGACATCATTGACCAGAAAGGCGGCGAACAGTCCCCGGTACAAGAGCAGTTTCAAAAAGATGTTGAGGCCATTGACGCACATTATTATGTGGTTGACAACATCGCTAATTTTAAAAACATATTAATCGCCCATGAATTGGTGAAAGGAACATGACAATGCCGAGATATACATTATTGGAAGACGCTTACTTACGTGAGAATAACGAAGACCTGGACAGCGTGCAGCTTTCCGTTGGTGTAAGCCAAGTTGTTAATATATACCGATCCGAGGCATCCGTTCAAAAGCGTTTGATACGCCTTAGATTACGCCGCAATCAATGCCGGAAATATGTTAAATGGACGGCCAAGGAAGATGCATACCTCGAGCGGTTGCAGGGCATTATGAAGCTTAACGAAGTTGTCTTGTTGTTTAATAATGAGTTTGGCAAGACACGAACTTACAGCGCGATCCATACGAGGTTATCCGGCATACAAGAGAGGCTGTTTCCAACGGTTAAAGAAGTTGCTCCAGATAAAGCAATACGGATATCCAATACCCCAATAGCGTTAAGCGGGTATAAGCTTATTCGTGCAATGGAAAATATGGACATTGGGGCAAAGGCTTTATCGAGACAGATAACCCGTGTTACTGGCTATGAGATGAACCAAGAGGCGTGCGTTTTAATGATGACGGGCAAGGGCTTGCCAAGCAAATATTTCACACCAGAGATTAAAAAATATCTTGGCTTGTGAGCCGATCTCCTTAGTGCGTGGTTTTGGTGATAATACCTTGATTTTACTGGCGTTTTAGGTGATCGTCTTTAGGGCTGGATTATTAACTGTCATTATACTCAATCCAACATTTTAGTTGTTGCTCTGCATCCCGAAGTAAGTCGGACGTATCCCCGCATATTGTCAACCGCCGAGCTAATATGATTAATTTCAACGCTATCCAATCACGCATCATCTTTCTCCGTAATTAAATCCTCAAAGGTCTTTTCGCCTGACATCACATCCTTTAAACCCTTGGCCAGTTCGTTTAATACTTGGTGGCCGGGCGGTAGTCTTTTGATGCGCTCATGGTCAAGGTATGTTAATTTGTCTGTCATCTTAGTATAATCCCTCGCTGTATAGTTCCCCAATAATAGTATTGCGCTCGGCATCAAAGGGCTGTCCATTTTTTTGAACAATATCATAAGCCTCTTGCCTGTTATAAAAACGACAGAACTGATCTATAAACCCCTGCTCGCTTTTAGTAAAAAATTCTTTTGTTGAATTACCAAATATGCGCCTTGCCGCGCTGTGCATAATATCATCGCAGTGCCTTGCGCCGATTAAGGTCGTGTCACCCAATTTATTAGCTGCACAAACAATAATTACTTTTGCATCCTCTGGCTGTTGCCTATCACTCATTTTTCAATATTCCCTGCTTAGTGAAATATTTGTTCCTCCATAAAACCCACTTATCCATATCTTCCTGTGTTTCGAAGCTAATATCTAATTCTGGCATATCTAAAAAAGCTTTTTTAAGCCGTTCAATCTCATCAAGCAACATAGGTATGGCGGCATGACACTCAGCAAGCCCTTTCCTCCCTAACTGCGGCCCATTGATAGTTTGTTCTGACAGCCACCTTAATTCTTTGTTATCAATGCTCATTTGTCAGCCTTTCTTGGTGTAATATTAATTTAACATATAGGCCTTGGGTTATCTCTTCCCAATAAAACCCATCCCAATTCTCAATTGACCAATAGAATTTATTGTTTTCAGATTTAACAGTTAGACCGCCGTAATAATTTCCTATCTCTCCAATATCTACGGTTTCACTCATCTCTCCATCCTTTCAATCTCATGTTTTATAAATTTGAATTTCATTCGGCACAGTCGTTTAATCATAATCCATTCTTTCCAGCGTCCCTCATAATAACAACCCGGATGCTGCCCCCTCCTTAACGACCTTCGGGATGATTTATTGCTCATTTCTCACCACCTCATCTATAGCAACTCCATCGCAGCCAACATTGATATTTTCTTTAATCATTCTTTGTTCCATTCGGGCGATACGCTCATCAGCATCGTCTTTTGAATTACTGTAGATTTCCATTTCCTTATTCCCGCTCATTTAAATATCTCCTTAATGCCTGTTTCTGCCGTAGCTACTCCGCCAAGAAAACCTGACATAATATGCCGACTACAAAAGCCAATGACAAAGCCAACTACGACTAGGGGTATCGCAAACAAATAACATAATAACGCCGCCGTATACCGGCCTAAATTTTCTGCAATGCTCATCTTAGTTGCTCCAAAGCTTAGCATAATTATCAATAGCGGATTCTTTACTATCTCCGAAGGCGTAATTATCAGATGCTTGCAAATCTTCAAAGTCTTCCCCAATACAGCACCATGCATTACCATCCATAAACAATTTAATTATCCACCAGGGCTTCTCAAAATGATCATTGTTGCAAGTATTACAGGCCCATGTCCCGCCATAGGGAGATCCTGATCCTTTTGGGCAATCACTATGCGCATCATGGAAGTTGTGAACGTAATACAACTCACCATCATTTATCATATCGTTAGCCAATTGCCACCCATGCAACCCCCGCATATCGCTATAAAGGATAAATTTATTAGAATTCATATCTCCAAGCACCCTGGTATTAAATCCACCATAGAATTGACCGCCTAGATGACCTGATAATACATCTTGTGCATATAACAATTTAGCTTCCATGTTCGCTATGTTCATCATTGTTTAATCCTTTAAATAATTCATATCACATTGTTCTATTTTTTCAGGTCGTTTAATAAATAAATCCGGTTGATCATATGCCTTACGAATACGTTCGCAAGCTATGTTAAAGTAGTTTTCATCAAGCTCTACACCAATGAATTTATGACCTAGTTTGGCACATGATACCCCTGTGGTGCCACTACCCATAAACGGGTCAAGTATGGTTCCGTTTGGCTTTGCAAAATCCGTTATGATTTCTTTAAATAAGCTCACGGGTTTTTCTGTTGGGTGCCGCCCGTCTCTAGTTGGGGAATTGGTGTTGTGTGTATATATACCTCTTTTGCCACCAGCGTTCCATTTAGCATGGCCCTTTCCGCTCCACGATACAACAAAGCATTCACACCCTTGGGCTGGCCCCTGCCCGTTTAATTGTGGTGTACAATCTGGCTTAACCCAAACACAACCACGTTTATATTTTATAGATGAATCGTTGATTACATCAGCCCACTTGGAAACCCCCTCAATAGTGCAAAACGTAATTAACCAACCGTGACAGTATTCTTCTGCCAAAGAAATAAACTCCTCCCTAATTTCATCAATAGATTTAAAATCCAAGCCTTTCAAATCAGGGCCTTTGTCGGTGCGAAGCCTTCGCACTAATGCGTTTTTACTATCGTGAAGAGATTTTTCATACGGAGGATCTGTTATCCAGTCACTAACACCTGAAAGTGTTGGAATAGCCTCCAGACAATCACCATGATATAATGTGCAATCACCGATAATGACCTTTTTCATTCCCCGACCTTTAAATAATTCATGACAGCCCTCGCCTTGGCCAGCGTTACCGTGCCGTTCTTAATATCATCCAGCAGGTGAACAATGGTATTGGGGGCTATCTTTGCGCCTTCCGCTACTTGCCTCACCGTTAGATTTGCCCGGCCCTTCTCAGCCCTGAAGTCACTCGCATTTAACATATTTTGTCTTTCTGTTGGTTTATGGTATTGACATGAGTATATATAGCTGTTAGTGTAGTGTCAAGATTAATTAAGAAAGTAACCATTTTACCGGTGTCGGGAATATGGTTTAACACAAGGTGACAGCATGTTATTAAATTCAAAAGAACATTATGACTTAATGGATAACTTTGATAAAATATTCAAGTATGAGATTTTAGATAAAGAAGATAAATCTCTATGGCTGAAGGGAAGGATATATCAAAGCGGACAGGTCAACAGCTTGTTTGCTGCGTTTAGATTTGGATATGCCGCTGGGAAGCAAGAGTATCAATCAAACTGAAAGATTAACACAAACGCCCGAGGGCAAAGGAGAGACGAGATGAATAATATAGGAGCCTTAAAACAACAAAACAAAAAACTATTGGTGGATTTGTTTTCTGTTTGTATGGATATCCAGTATGGCAAAACAGGTAATGGTGTATTTTTCGATGTAGCCGGTCATGTTGACACGCTGCGTGTTGAAGTTTGTGAAAGCCGAGATGAATATAGAAACAAAGAAACATTAGCCAAGTTCTACAAGTTAGCGTCTGATCCAGAAATAACTTGTATGGATAGTTTAAAAGAACTGAACGAAAATATCAAAATACTAATTATTGAGACTAGAGATTTATATGATAATAAAAAAGCTTGTTTTTCTGACATGGAAAAAACTGTAAAACTAGATGTCGAGGTTTTACGGAAAAAGAAAAATGACCGATTATGCTTATTGCCAAATGGTGAAACGCTATGGATTGATGATAATAAATCCGACTTCAAAAAGAACAATATAACTTCAACAAAAAGGTTCGCAACGGATAATAATATTCCTTATAGCGAATAGTTTTTAAACGCCAAAAATGAATGAAGGATTAACCCTTGTTAAACATTTTAAGGCGTGTATAATACTGCCTAGCAGGGCTAGGATAGCTCCCGAAAACCCGTAATCTCAACGGACTGCCCTGTTATCCCCTTTCTTGAGATATGCCCCTATGGTTCTTGACGAGCTTAATCAATCAAGCTATAATATCACTGTGGCGAAAAAATCATATTGGTTGCTCTTTATGAGGTTTTTGCATCCTTATACCCGTCACACAATATTTAAAGGATGTTATTAAAGGATGTACGATGAAGCAAATGCGCATGACTCCCTCTAGGCGGGATTTTCTAAGATTAACCACATATAATGATCTGATCATTAACAATGATACAAATAGATTTATCACGTATAAAATTAAAGGCCAGTTGAAAAAACGGCAAGCATTAAAAAACTTCAATTTGTTTATTCAAAGTGGTTATTTAATTCAAGTTCCTTCTGATGATCCAAACTTCTTAAAATTTACAGCAACACAGAGAACTTTCAATTTATTTAGAGGTTTATAATTGTGGTTGGTGGTTATTATTCTATGCACAGGGGCTGGATGGATTCAGCTATATTTAAAAACGATAAGTATTCAAGGCGGGATGCTTGGTGTTGGTTAATTGAGAACGCGAATTTTAAAGACCGCAAGGATTTTATAGCGGGAAAACCTGTTTTAATCCGGCGCGGTTCTGTAATTTACACCGAGAGACAACTGGCTAAAATATGGAAATGGGGAAGGCAACAAGTTCGGACGTTTTTAAAACATTTAAAAGTTGATAAGAAGATTACTATAAATATAACCCACGGGATAACCCAAATTTCTATAACAAATTATACTACTTACCAAGAAACGAAACCTAAGAAGCAACCCAAGACTAACCCAAGACTAACCCAAGAGCAACCCTCTTTAGAAGAATGTAAAGAAGGTAAAGAAGGTAAAGAATGTAAAGAAGATAATAGCCCCACTAAACGAGGAACACGAATAGATGGAAAGTTTAAAGACGGTGACACAATCCCTAATGACTACCTTGACGCAGCAACGAAAAAAGGGCTTGGCAAGGAAAGGGCTTGTATTGAATTTCAGAAGTTCGTCAACTACTGGACGGCAGCTAGCGGAAAGAACGCCACAAAGCTTAACTGGATTGCCACATGGCGAAGTTGGGTGCTTAACTCTATCGAGTGGTCAGGAAATAACAACGGTTATTCAAATGGGTCTTCAGGGGGCGGCGGCACTTCCATCATGGACATCACAGCAAAAATCATCGCTGAGCGGGATTGTGAGGATGCATGAGAGCCAAACCAGCACATACGCTAACCCGGATGATTACCGTTTACCAAAAATACCTGAAAAGGATTTAGACCATTGGGGGAAAATGTATATTCAGGGCATGGCGGCATTACAACCCGCCCCTATCCGGGCCATTGATGTGTTGATTGGTGCTTTGAGGATTAAACGTCCTATGCAGAAAATGAGTGATAAAGATATGGAGATGTTTTTGAAGCTGACAGCCAAGTTCTTGCACGAAAGCGGCTTCGGATATTTTGCGGTTGAGGAAGGTATTAAAAATCTGTTGTTGAGGGATGAAGGCAAATTCTTTCCAACAGACCAGCTATTACAGAAATATATCTATCCGGTGAACTATCGTTTGAAGCACAAGCTTAATTTACTTGGCAAGGTGTTGGAACAATCATGAACATCGAGCAACGTTGTAGGGGGATATGTATAGCCAACAAGATTAATCCTGATGCTGATGCACCAGAGATATTTCAAACAATGCCGGGGTTTAAAAAAAATGATGACGGACGGGTTAAACAGTGGCATACTTGGATATCGACAATTGAAATAACCCGCGCACCAACCAGAGATCAATTTACCTCCGAACGTGCGGAAAGCCACAAAACCATTAAGCGCATTATCAACGAGACCGATCAAAAGGATTTGCAATGCTAAAAACCAAGAAATCCCGCCGCACTCAAGACCGTGAACGCAAAAGACCCTATCAAGCCACCACAGAGGCCATCACACACATGGAACGCCGCCTGGGTAGGAAATGGCTGGGTAACCAAGACGGGGCGCATGAAAGCGCATTATCCGTACTTTGTGACCGTGGATATATCACCACTGAAATGCGAGATAAGGGCCATGACTTTGCCGCGCTATTTTGCATGTTTTACCCAATACACGCTAAATCGGCCAGTATAGGCGATCTGCCCGGACGTGGTAGTATCGGTTTGCCCATCGAAGATCAAGACGAAAAGCGGTTACGAAAATACATCAAATTTAAAGAATTACGGGACATCCTCCGGGAGATGCCAGGGGTTTACGGTGAGGTTATAAATATCGCTGTTAAAGGAGATTTCCCCCAACAGTTACATGATATCATAGCTCTCGAGGATGATGCCAGACGGGTTATCCGTCAAAAGCTGATATTCGCTTTAAGCCAGATTCAGGATGAAAACAAGCGCGACAAGATTTATGCGAAGTATCAAGCCAAGATCGACCGGGTTAGAGATTTAGTCTTTGTTGGCATTGAGGTTGACTTGTTACGGTCGGGGTTACAGGTTTTGGTAGATGGTAGATGATATCCTTGGTAGCACTGTTTTAAAAGATGGAACTAGTCTGCATATTGCAACCCTATCGCGCAGAACTATTGTTGATTCCAACGCTGGACACCTTGGGTTTGAGGGCTACTTTTTATTTGAGGCTATTGATAAACCTATAGTAAAGGGCATTAATATTCTTGCAAAAGTAACAGATTTGGACGCTGCTTTTCGCCTTATAGATATTTGGAAGAAAAGATAACCGGGCAATAAACCTTGTCATATCGGTTAGGTTGGGCTATAAAGTTTATACGAAGACTTTTGAAGACCCTCGGACGCTGCCTCTAACAGCCCCGGGGGTTTTGTTTGCCGTCTAAACTATATTAACTTGTGTGGTGTTGTTGAGCCTTTAAGGCTCCAGCATCATAGGTCTCAGACCAAACTCGCAACACTTTGGGAAATGCCGTAGCTAATAACCCATTTCCTATGGCGCCTGACTTTGTAGCTCTATATTGAACTGGATTTGTTAAAATATACACTAAGTCATTGGGAATAAAAGGTATTAAATTATTAGCCGATAAATATGGGGGTAAATTTAAGGCGCCATCACCTTTTTTTGCCGTTTGCTATTTGTTTGCAGATGTGTTACTTTCCAAAACAACTAAAATCCCTAAATATGCAAAAGCGAGTTTGTAGATGGCTTTTCCTACCGGTTGGGGCCGCAAGCAAACCATAACAATTGACAATACTAAGGTTAGCGGAAGCGGCTCTCATACAAACCTACCTGTATTAATCACCCTTGATCATCTTGACTCTGAAATCGTTGACGCTGGCTCAAATAGTGCATTAAATGGCGGTGGTGATTTACGCTTCTCGAGTGACAGTGCTGGCACAACTCAACTCTCCCTTGATGTGGTTAGCTTTGTAACCAACGCTACTCCGGGTAGTAGGTCGTGTGAACTATGGGTTAAGGTGCCATCTGTTTCGACTTCAGTTGATACGATAATCTATGTTTGGTACAAAAAAGCGGCTGAAACCCAGCCCGCTGTGGGCGCATCATTTGGACGTTATTCGGTTTGGACGGATTATGATTATGTAAGTCATGACGGCAGCAAAACGGAGAGCAGCAACGGCTATACGGTTATAGCCGATGGTAGTGGCAACTATATCAGTACGAGTCCATGGGGTGCGGCAACAGATAGCCCCCATAGGAGGTTGTCCGATGCTTCAGCGGTCAATAACACCACTAACTTCACTCTGCAAGCATGGCATAATGGCAGAGAAAACGGGACTCTAATTTGCCGCCGGGATGGTGGAACAAGGCAATATCAATTTCTGTTAACTGGTGGAAGGTATGAATTTTTAACGACTGGTTTCACTAACGTAGCTGCAACGGTCGTTGCACCTTCTGGGTGGGCGCAAGTTTCTGCTGTTGTCCATAGTCCTACGAATATCGATTGGTATGTAAACGGGGTTGCAAAAACAGCGGGTGTAAATCGCGTCAGTATTACAGCCCAAGCGGCGGTGCCTTTCCGTGTTGGTTATCGAGGCAACGGCGGTCTTGGCACGCTTGGTTATGCTTACACTGGCACAATGGGAGAGACCCGTGTACGCATTGGCGTATTAACGGGTGACTGGTTAGCTACTGAATATAACAGCCAGAACAGTCCGTCAACGTTTGCTACGGCCGGCACCCCGGGAGATGTTGGTGGTGGCGGCGATATAACTGCGTTGATAACGGGGGTATCTTCCACCGGGTCAATTGGTAGCTTATTGGTTGCGTCTGATGCTGTATTTTCGGTAACGGGCGTACAATCCACTGGGGCGGCTGGTGGTTTATCTGTCGTTACAGGCGGTAACCAGAGTATAACTCTATCGGGGTTAACATCTGTTGGCTCCGCCGGGACATTAACGGCTGTTATTAACAGCGCGGTATCTTTAACCGGGGCGTTGTCCCCCGGGAGTGTTGGTGGCTTAACGGTATTAACCGGGTCGAGTGTCTCCACCTCTTTAACGGGCGTATCTACTGTTGGGGCGGTTGGTAGCTTAGTTATACAAGCTGGTGCGCTCATAACGTTACCGGGTGTTGAAAGTATTGGAGCCGCCGGAGATTTGGCTATCCCGCAAGATACATTCGCGACAATAACGGGGGTTACATCATCCGGCGCGGTAGGTGATTTAACGGTATCTTTAACGGGCCAGTGGGTTATCCAACCACAAGAGGGCGGCACATGGACACTACAGCCACCCGCTACAGGTATATGGACAAAACAATGACGGTTTCGGTTTATGCTTCAGATGGCCCACATCCTCCTAAAGTATGGGGGAAGATAATCACCAACAGGATTATTGAGACATCGGACGAAGCTACCCCGGAGATAAAACAGCTATATCAAGACGAAAAACACAGGATAGAGGCGTTAATTGCCTCATATATACCGATAATACGTAAAGAAATTCTAGGAGAATAAATCATGGCAATAGCAACAGCAATGTGTACCAGCTTCAAAAAAGAGGTTATGGAAGCCAAACACAACTTTTTAGCATCTGGCGGGCATAGTTTTAAAATGGCGTTGTATACCAGCACCGCAACCTTGGGTGCCACCACCACAGCCTATTCATCTTCCAATGAAATTAGTGGCACGGGCTACACGGCAACCGGCAAGGCCTTAACCAACGTTAATCCGACAACCAGTGGAACAACAGCCTATACGGATTTTGCGGACGTATCATGGACAAGCTCCACATTTACAGCTAATGGTGCCATGATTTATAACGATACAGCGGCAGGTGACCCATCGGTAAGCATCCATGCTTTTGGTGGAGATAAAACAGTCACCAGTGGTACATTTACAGTACAGTTTCCAACAGCCAACTCAACAGACGCAATTATAAGATTTGGTTAATGTCTAACAAGATTGTAAATCTAACAGTACACAAGAACAACAAAACCCAACGAGAAGCGAAGCGATTACGTCAATCATTAATCAAGAGCGCAAAATCATGTGCCAGCATTAAAGATATTGACGGTTATGTCGTAATGGCCTTCTCGGGCCGCCGTACAATAGATGCATGGCAGGTTAAAGATGAGCAGGCTATAGTATTGCCAGAAAAAGTAAAAACCGTGATAATGCAATCCCTACTAGACGGAACCATTGATTACGACAACTAGGCCCACCGTTTTAACGGAGCCGGAAAGACGATTGAAATGAAAAGGTATAAAGTTAAGACCGAAAACGGATGTTTGGATATCAAGTCTGTCCCTAATTACACAATCATAGATACTTATCAGGGGGATGAGCTTCTTTGTCTGGTATATGAAAAGATGGATGCTGATTTAATTTGTTCCAGCCTTAATAGTTGTGATAACCCTGAACAAGCAGAATTTATAAAAGCCGCATGGAAGGCAGACGAAGCTGCCCGGCTCAAGTACAATAAAGAACAAAGCCTGTTACGCAAGCACCAATCAGAAATACAAAAAGACGTTGAATATAAAAAGGAACAAGAACACCAAAAAATATGTAATGAAGCTCGTAAGGACAAATGGGTACCAAGGGTTGGGCAAAGGTTTCGTTACAATAATACACACAATACAAAAGACAAATTAAACGGTGGGCTTTATACTTGTGTAGAGGTAGAACACAACCATCCGAAAGGGCCGCTTTATATGGTTGGCTTTAACACGCAGCTTGTAAGACGTGTTGCTAATATCACTTACTGCCAAGAGGTGGTGTAATGGTGACAGGACGTAAAACAACATATACAGATAAAATAGGCGAAGAAATCTGTGAGCGTATAGCACAAGGCGAAAGCTTGGAAAACATATGTAGAGACAAGCATATGCCAACATCAAAAGGCGTTAGAGGGTGGAGACGTAAGATTGATTTGTTTGGTGTGAACTACACGCGCGCCAGAGAGGATCAAGGGGAGTATTTCGGGCAAAGAGTTAATGATATTGCGGAATTGGTACTGGAGGGAGATATTCCCCCAGATCAAGCTAGGGTAGCTATTGACGCATACAAATGGACAGCCGCTAGGATGAACCGTGGCCTGTATGGTGACAAGCAGTCTCATGAGCATTCAGGTGAAGGCGGTGGCCCGTTGGTCATTACATGGCAGAAATAGAAATACCTTATAAACCCCGTGAAGAGTTTAAAGCCTTTCACTCGAGAAAACAGCGATGGTCTGCGATGGTGGCACACAGACGGGCTGGAAAGACTGTAGCTCATGTGAATGATGCTTTAAGGGGGGCTTTGGAATGTGAACGTCCTAACCCACGTTTTGCTTATGTTGCCCCTTTATATAAACAGGCTAAAGACATCGCATGGCAATACCTTAAGGATGCCATTGCCCCACTAAGGCAGTACGGTGCAACAACTAACGAAAGCGAACTACGGGCTGACCTTCCTAATGGGGGAAGAGTTAGGCTTTATGGTGCGGATAACCCCGATAGTTTGCGCGGTATATATCTGGACGGCGCGGTGCTTGATGAATTTGCTGATATGAATCCTACCATATGGACGGAGGTATTATTACCAGCGTTAGCGGATCGCAGGGGTTGGGCGGCATTTATTGGCACACCCAAGGGACGAAATTCTTTTTTTGATATATGTGAAAAGGCAAAAGATGACCCTGACTGGTATTTTGGGGAGCTAAAGGTTTCTGATACAAACCTGATCCACAAAGATGAGCTTGTCATGATGCGCAAAAGTATGACGGTTGACCAATACGACCAAGAGTTTGAGTGTTCGTTTCAAGCGGCTATTACAGGCTCTTATTATGGGCAATTAATGAATGAAGCGGAAAAGAGAATAACTAATGTATCATACGATCCTGCTGTGTTGGTTGGTACAGCGTGGGATTTAGGTATTGGCGACAGTACGGCAATATGGTTCTACCAACAGGTTGGCCAAGAAATACACTGTATTGATTATTACGAGACATCGGGCGAGGGTTTGGCTCATTATGTTAAGATAATGAAGGAAAAGCCTTACGTATATACAGACGAACATACCTTGCCACATGATTGTAAAGCTAGGGAACTTGGGACAGGCAAAAGCAGAGAGGAAGTTCTTAACGCTTTGGGTATTAAATGCAGAATACTTTCGCAGCAACGTGTTGAGGATGGAATTAACGCGGCTCGTAATATATTACCTCGAGTATGGTTTGATAAAGAGAAGTGCGGACGTGGGATCGAAGCATTAAGGCAATATCGTAAAGAGTGGGATGATAAACAACAGGTATTTAAAAACAGGCCTTTGCATGATTGGACATCACATGGCTCTGATGCCTTTAGGTATCTAGCAATGGGCTTGGAGCGCTTACAGAAAAAGAAAAAACTTAATTATAACACGAAATGGGTTGTATAATGGCCGAAACTAAAAAAATGAGTGAACGTGAGTTCATTGCCGTACTGCAATCTGAAGAACGTGGGGCTGTGGGCTACAGGTCAACTGAAATAGCCGAAGAGCAGGAGAAGGCATTAAGTTATTACAATGGTGAGCCGTTTGGGAATGAGCAAGAAGGCCGCTCACAAGTTGTTAGCCGGGATGTATCCACGACAATTGACGGGATTATGCCTGATTTAATCAAGGTCTTTGTCTCTGGCGATAAGGTGGTTGAGTTCCAGCCGGAAAATCCTGAAGATGAAGCCTTCTCTGAGCAAGCAACAGATTATGCCAATTACATATTTTTCCGCGATAATGACGGATATACCATTACCCATGACTGGGCCAAGGATGGTTTGCTGCATAAAATAGGCATTGTTAAATGCTATTGGGATGACAGTGAGCATAAAGTACGTGAGACATATGAGGGCCTAAGTGAAGACCAGATTGTCGCATTAGCTCAAGAATCCGAGATTATAGAAGCCACCCCGGATGAAGACGGCACGATATCAGTCACAGTTATTCGCAAAGAGCCAAGGGGCCGGGTGATTATTGAAAATGTGCCACCTGAAGAGTTTCTGTTAGCTCCAAGAACACGTATTTTAGCCGAGGCATATTATTGTGCGCATAAAGTACGTAAGACGGTATCCGAGTTGATTGCGGACGGATATGCCCGTGAGAAGGTCGAGGGCCTTGCCGACCATGATGATGGCGACACCTACGATACCCGCGAGCAAGAACGATATAAAGACGAAAACTATATTAATAAAGAAGAAGACACGCTTGACCCGATGATGCGTCAAATTTGGGTATTGGAAGAATATATCCATGCTGATTATGATGGCGATGGTCTGGCAGAAATGCGTAAAGTCACACGGGTCAACAAAACCATACTTGAAAATGTTGAGGTTGATGAACATCCGTTTGCAGAATTTTGTCCCAACAGAATGCCCCATAAGGTTATTGGCCGCTCTGAAGCAGACTCGACTATGGACATTCAGAAGATTAAATCTACCCTGTTAAGGCAATCATTAGACAATCTGTATATATCCAACAATCCACGAACTGAAGTGCCCGACCAATATGTTAACGAGAATACGTATGATGATCTCTTGACGGTACGACCCGGAGGATTAGTTCGGACTAAAGGAACAGGTGGGTTGACCCCTTTAACGGTACCCTTCACGGCAGCGAGTAGCTTTGATATGTTATCGTATTGGGATGCAGAACGTGAACAGCGTACGGGTGTGACTAAATACAATCAAGGCCTTGACCCTGACAGTTTAAATGATGGCTGGCAGAAAACAGAGCTTTTGCAAAACAAAGGCATGGGCAAGATTGAGCTAAAAGCCCGGAATTTAGCAAACGGGTTTGGTATCCTGTTTGAAAAGGTCTTGCATCTTATTGTTAAGTATCAGGATAAAGAGCGTATTATCCAATTGCGCGGTGAGTGGGTGCCTATGTCTCCCTCCACATGGAATGCTGATATGAAAACAACGGTGCGCGTTGGTTTGGGTACCGGAGACAGGTCAGAGCGTGTTAAGGCCCGTATGATGTTGTTGGATATCCAGCAACAAGGCATGCAAATGGGTTTTGTCAGCCCGGAGCATCTATATAACAATGTCTCTGGTCTGGTTAAAGATGTTGAGTTGGGCGACCCATCAAAATACTTCATTAATCCTGAAAATGCCGAAGGTGAGCCACAAGAAGAAAAGCCTGACCCTGAAATGATGGCGAAGCAAGCTGAAATGCAAATGAAGCAACAGGAAACACAAGCTGAATTCCAGATGAAACAGCAAGAAATGCAGATTACAGCCGAAATGAAGCAAGCTGAAATGCAAAGTAAAATACAGATGGAACAAGAAAAGCTGTCTATGCAAAACCAGCAAAAGATTGAACAGATTAAAGTCGAAAGCCAATTGAAACTAGAGCAAATGAACATCGAGGCCCAGCTTAAACGTGAGCAAATGGCCGCAGAAGCCCAATTAAAGCGTGAACAGATGGAAATGGAAGCATCTTTAAAGGTTCGGGGTCAAGATATTGAGATAAGCGATGTCCGTCCGGGGGGTGAAGTAGGATGACCCCACAAGAAGCAAAGGCCAAAGCCGAGCGTTATCAAATGTGGGTCGAGGAAGATGGTTTGAAAGAAGCTATCGCATCCATTAAACAGGCCTATATTAACGGGTTTGTTAATTCCGAAATTACAGATACCCAAGGACGGGAAAACGTCTATATAGCCCTTAAAATAGTAGACAAGATTGAAGGTTATATCCAAAATGTCATTGGCGGCGGTAAAATCGCACAGAAGACCTTAGATCAGATTGAAAAGGAAGAGCTTAAGAAAAGGCGATTTAAAATAATCTAATTTTCTGTTATACTTTGTGTAAATTCACCCTTAAGGATGTAAAATGAAGAACTCGGAAAAATTAACCACAGAACAACGTGAAAATATGCGGGCAGGGATAGAAGCCACAATTTACAGTATTAGCCCCACAATAAGCCCATTTGATTGTATTGATATATATCCCCCTTCTAAAGTAACTATGTTTTTCAAAAATGCCATGAACAAAGCAATCAATGCGTGGAAGGCGTTTTTAGATTTAATAAACCCCCCACATTTTTAAAATTAATACTTAACCTAAACACTTAAATTTTTACAAGCCTCCCAATTCCGGGGGGCTTTTTTTATGGAGAATTATAATGGCCCATCAAGAAATTGAAGCCGTTGAGGTTACAGACGTATCTTCTGCGGCAAATGCACTATCACAAATTGACGGTATATTTGAAGAAGAAGAAGAGCAGGAAACTGTAGAAACTAAAGAAGAGGTCGCACCTGAAGAGGTCAGCGATGAAGACCTTGAGGCAACTCAAGAAGAAGAAGAAGACGAACAGGACGTGGAACTTGAAGACGAA
>Ga0256845_1000452_pt1 | contig 38956 bp, 47 predicted proteins | sample RiftiametaG_FD_189101 | JGI IMG/M metagenome (GOLD analysis project Ga0256845, IMG submission 189101) | Tube worm associated microbial communities from hydrothermal vent at the East Pacific Rise, Pacific Ocean - Riftia | ecosystem: Host-associated > Annelida > Integument > Unclassified ...
AAAGATATGCAAAGTTGTTTTAATCTCAATACATTAGGTGATAAAGATAGGAAGAAACAAAACCGAACAAGACAAAATAATCAATCAAATCAATCTTTGCTGGATCCACAACCGATAAAACCGCCTGCATCGAATCAAAATTCATCTAATACGAATAACCAAAATGAAAAAACAATTGGTGAAGAAATATTTACAGATTATTTAGAGTCTATTTTAACTGATTCAAAAATAAAACCAGCGGCATTAGCTGCTGAACTAAGAGATTGGATTGATGAGGACTCTACGCCAAGCGGCCCGGATGGTGTTGAGGATCTTTATTACCAAGGATTAGAAATCCCTTATTTACCCGCAAATGATGCAATTGCTCATAAAAGTGAATTATTAGCAGTGCGTTCGTTTAACCGAGAAATTAGCGCGTTGATTGACGAAGATATTTGTGTTTTGCCAGATGTTAAAGAAAATAAGCTAAATATTAATACCATCACATCTGATGGTGCGCACATTTTACACGCCGCATTAGGTAAAAAGGTTGATTTAGCTAAGGTTAAAGAGTTGATTACCTCCCGTCCAGAAAGTGGCTATGATATGCAAGAGTTTTGGGATAAATTAGGAACACAAGCAAAAATAAGTAGCCATTTGAAATCGCGCCTGACGGATACCAGCCATTATTTTCAAATGAAATCGAAGGCACAGATAAATACCACGAAAGTATTTATGACAACTCTATTTGTAAAAGACGATAGCAACCGTTTTAAGGTTGTCTCTCGATATTTTGGGAAAGACTGATGAAAGATTTATTAATATTTTGGGGTGATAGTGAACAAGTCACTTTGACTTGGAAACTCGTGGGTGCAGATCACATCGGTTTATCTGATACTGATTTGAATTCTAATACTGATTTGAATAAAGATGAGAATATTAATGCGAGTTATCAACTAGAAAGCGAAGAGATCCTAAAAGTAGATCTAAGTTGTTTAGCGGATATGGCAGCATCAACAAAAGTGAGTTTAATACTATCTTCTCAGGATATTGTTAGCGCTGAATTAGACATCCCTAATCGTAGCCCTAAATTGATGAGAAAAGCGATCCCATTTATGATGGAAGACGAAGTCGCCACATCCGTTGATTCATTATTTTATGCTTATAAGGATTTTGGGAAGGATAAGCCTGTTAGTGTAAGGGGCGTTGAAAGAGATTATTTGGAATCACTTATTTCATGGTTTGAATCTGCCGAGATAAAACTCGACCAAGTTTTGTTAGAGCAAGATTTAATATTAGTTCCAGAAGAAGGCTTTAGTCTTTTACTCGAAGAATCCAACTGTTCAGTTATTAACCACAAAGGACAAGTTTGGAATTGTTATCCAGAAGATTTTAGTTGGCTGATTCAGAAACATTTAGCAAATTCTGATGAAGCTAACTCTGACTCTAAAGATGAACAAAATGATGAAAATTTAGCCATAGCTATTTCTCTCAATATATTTTCTTCTTTAGATACCTCTGAATTCATAAAAGAGCTACCTATTGGTCGATTTGCTACAAACATAGTGGTTATTGAAAGTCAGCAAGCGTTATTAGTTAAAACCTTCTCGAGTGCTAATGTTATCAATTTAATGCAAGATGAATATGAGCCAAAGAAAGAGAAATCTGAGTTAGGTTTGTTTTTGATTAAAGTCGGTAGTATCGCAGCTGCTTTGTTCATAGCATTCATTGTTTTTCAAACTAGCAAAATAATCACTTTAGGTGAACAAAAAGAGCAATTAGATGCTAGAAAAATGACTTTGTACAAGCAGGCTTTTCCAACGCGAAAAATGCCTTCATCGTCAGCGAGAGCTGTGAAAAATATGAGAGCCTATATGAAATCGATTGGTTCGTCATCTGACTCCGCCGGATTTCTAAAAATATTAGAATCAAGTAGTCAATCACTAAGCGATCTGAGTAAAGTGTACCCTACTAATATTAATTATGATATTGCACGAAATGAATTGCGACTTGATCTCATTGCTTCTAGCTTGGTTGAACTAGATAAATTTGCTGATGCACTAAAGTCTAGTGGACATCAAGTAGAGCGTTCATCGGAAACTCAGCGTGGTGCTGGTTTTTCGAGTCGTCTCACTATTAGAAACTAGTTGCTGAAGTAAAAATTAAAAATTAGAAAAATAAGTAAGAGCTATTTAAGAGGAATTGAAGATGGATCCTATAAAAGATTGGTTTAATGAACTTTCAGAGCAAGACCAAAAAATCACTTTAATTGCAGGAGTTGTAGTATCTGCCGTTCTAATTTATTTACTGATAGTCAATCCTTTAAACGAAAGTGTTAATAAATTGGAAATTGAGGTTGCTTCAAAAATAAAATCAGACCAGTGGATGAGTCAACAAGTTTCGATAATAAAAACAACAGGCTCATCTAGTCGACTCGCTGGAAGTACTTTACCATTGACATCAATTATCAACAATACAACTAGAAAATTTGATTTAGCCGTTTCTAGACGTGACAGTAAAAGCCCAAATGAAATGCAGGTTTGGTTTGATAATATCAATTTTGATAATTTTGTAAGATGGGTTGCAGAAGTTGAATCGAAACACGGTGTATCAGTTGCGACAGTAAATATTCGCAGTCGAGAAAATAATGGTATTACTAGTGTTAATGTGAAGTTACTGAAATAGCCTAAAATAATGTAATAACCATCATTTATTTAAGAACTTTAACTAAGATAGCCAAAATAAGACAAACATAATGAAAAACAAAATTATTCTATTTATATCATTTCTGCTCTTTTTAATTATTATTTTGATGCCGGCAAAACTTATTACAGTTTTTGTTCCTGAAAAAAGTGGTGTTACACTCAGTGGTTTAGATGGAACTGTTTGGTCAGGCAATATTGAACACGTGAGAGTCAAAGATTGGTCATTAAATGAAGTTGAATTTAATACAAAAATTCTTTCGCTTATTGCTGGTAAATTGGGTGCAGATATTAGTATTTCAAAAGGTGATTTAAATGGATTTTTTTCCTTTAACTTGAAAGATGATAAAAATATTGAGTTAGATGATGCAAACATAAAAACATCACTTTCCCATTTTGAAAAATACATTCATTTTAAAGGGGTTGAATTAAATGGAGATATTGAAACGCGAGATCTGGATCTGAAATTAGTTGATTTAAAACTAACTTACCTCTCGGGGTTTACACAGTGGAATAATGGCGCAGTAGTTTTTAATGGAAAGTCATGGCAACTGGGGAATTTTGCGGTAGATTGGCAAACAAATAAAGATGGTTCAATCAATGGTACAATAATGAAAAAAATGAACGTATTAGATATTCAAGGTAATATAAATATATCAAATCAGGGGCTTTTAAACTTCAGTGGTAGCATTTCAACCAGAGTCGACAAATCAATTTTTAATGCTTTTCTTTTTTTTGCAGATGGGAAACCATCAAATGGTCGTCAAGGGTTAAAGTTTAAAAAGAAAATTTGGTAGTTAATTATTGGTTGGTCATACAAAATAAAGAAGAAAATTAGAAGAATATAATCAATTGGAACAGGCGTTTAAAAAAATCAATTTGGATTGGGATAATATTGATACTGTTCTACTTGATATGGATGGTACTTTGCTAGATCTTCATTTTGACAATTATTATTGGCATGATTTATTACCTGAATTATATGCTAAAAATAATAGTTTAAGCTTGTCAGAAGGGAAAGCAAAATTAATAGTATTACAAAATAAGGTAAAAGGGACTTTAGATTGGTATTGTTTGGATTATTGGACTGAAATTCTGAAAATTGATATTAAAGCACTAAAACATGAAATATTGCACAAGATAATTTTTAGGCCGAATGCTTTAAATTTTTTAGAGTATTTAAAACAGCGACAAAAACAGGGTGGCTTACAAAATTATCCGGCTTTAAAAATCATTATGGCGACCAATGCTCATCCAGATGCAATTGAAATTAAAATGATGAAAGCTGAAATGAGTCAGTATTTTGATTTTATATGCAGTTCCCATGAATTGGGTTTTGCGAAGGAAGAACAGGTTTTTTGGCAACTCTTGATGAAAAAATATCAGTTGTCGCCATCTAAATGTTTATTTATCGATGATAGTTTATCGGTGCTTAATTCAGCGAAAAAGTTCGGTATTGGTTCTTTGTTAGCAATTGATAAACCAGACTCAAAAAAAGAAAAAAGTGATACCACTCCATTTGAAGCTGTTAGTAACTTCTCACAATTAATTATAAATAATAAATTTACCTTAGATTACTGAGAGTAATAGTCTTAATTATGAATAAAATACCTGAAATTACCCGTAAAAAAGAAATCGCTAGAACTCGTCTGTTTAAGGTAGAAGAGTTAGATTTGACTTTTTCTAATGGTGAAAAAAGAACTTACGAACGACTTGTGGCGGGATCGCGAGGCGCTGTGATGATTGTGCCTATTTTAAATGGTGAGTTTTTTGTGATGATCAAAGAATATTCAGCTGGCACAGAGGATTATCAACTCGCATTTCCTAAGGGATTAATGGAAAAGGGTGAGTCTGTTTCTGAATCTGCTAATCGAGAACTAAAAGAAGAAGTTGGTTTTGGTGCAAACAAAATTACGTTAATGAAAAAAATGAGTTTGGCTCCGGGTTATTTAACTCACAAAATGAATTTAGTTTTAGCTGAAGCACTCTATAAAGAGACGCTTGAGGGTGATGAGCCTGAAGAATTAGAAGTCGTATTATTTCCAATTAATGATATAGATAAAATACTTAATCAGAAAAATTTTACAGAAGCACGTTCTGTAGCCGCGCTTTTTTTAGCAAGTAAAATCTTAGATGAACGACAAATCAAATAGAAAAGGGCATAAAGTGAGAAAATTAGATTTAAAAGCAATTTTAGAAGATATCATTGCGGTTTCTAAAAAAGCAGGCAAGGAAATACTAAAAATTTATAGCAGCGATAATTTTGATGTGCAAATTAAAGGTGATGACTCACCTTTAACGCGAGCGGACTTAGCTGCACATAATATAATTGTCGATTTCTTAGAAGAAAAGTATCCAAATTTACCATGTCTATCAGAGGAAAGTACAGGGATAGACTTTGAAGATAGAAAAAACTGGAACCGTTGCTTCATCATTGATCCGCTCGATGGAACTAAAGAATTTATTGCTAGAAATGGTGAGTTTACAGTGAATATTGCTTTGCAAGAAAATGGAAAATCAATATTAGGGGTTATTCATGTACCAGTTGCAGACATCACTTATTCCGCAGCTAAAGAATTAGGATCGTTCAAACAGTCCAAGGAGCAGTCTCCTCAAAGTATCAGCGTAAGGTCTTTACAACAAAAAGCAGGTAAAAATCATTTTACCGTTGTTGCAAGTAGACGGCATGGATTAGATAAAGTTGAAACGCTTTGCCAAAATTTTGCGAGCTATGATTTAACAAGCAGAGGTAGTTCTTTAAAAATGTGTATGGTGGCGGAGGGCTCTGCCGATCTATATCCTCGACTTGCTTTAACTTCAGAATGGGATACGGCTGCTGCTCAGGCTATTGTTGAACAAGCTGGTGGAAAGATTGTTCAATTAGATTATAGCGATATGACCTACAACCAAAAAGAATGTTTACTGAACCCTTTCTTTTTAGTTTTAGGGGATCCTAATTTTGATTGGGAAAAAGAATTGGTTATTCCAGAACTTGATTAGTCAATAAATTTAAATATAGGGATAGAAAAAATGAAAAAATGCATAGTATTAAGTTTATTTATAGTTTTATTGCTTTTGATTAATAATTCGGTTGCTGATCAACCCAAACGTTCTTTATCAATTGAAAATGCACAAGTGTATATTATTTCACCAAAGAATGGCTCAACTGTACCAACGACATTTAAGGTGGTTTTTGGGTTATCGGGAATGGGAATTTCTCCCGCTGGAATTAATAAAAAATTTACAGGGCATCATCATTTATTAATTGATGGTAAAACACCTGATTTATTAAAACTATTAGGTGAAGGAGTTAAACATTTTGAGGGTGGTCAAACAGAAGCATTTGTAACATTACCTAAAGGTAAGCATACACTTTCTTTGATATTAGGTGATTACATGCATCGTCCGCATAACCCAGCGGTTGTATCAGAAGAAATAATTGTTCACGTAAAATAACTCGTTTTCCAAAAAATGGACAATGCCAATAAGGGATTGAAAGCCAGCAGCTCCTCACCTCTAAGGGTATTTGCACAGTTAGAATTATATCCTTTTGATTTAGGTTAAGTTCAGCTCACCAATTCGGCTTTCATGGCATCAATTGTTACCTTGTAGTTGTCTGTATTAAAAATAGCGGAGCCTGCCACAAATGTATCTGCACCTGCATCTGCGATTTCTCTAATATTATTAATTTTAACGCCACCGTCGATTTCTAGGCGTATATCTCTTCCACTTAAATCAATTAGTTTACGAGCGTATTTTAATTTTTCTAATGCATTAGGAATAAAAGATTGTCCACCAAAACCAGGGTTTACTGACATAATTAAAATCATATCAATTTTATCCATTACAAATTCAAGGCAATCGAGCGACTTTGCAGGATTGAAAACTAAACCCGCTTTAACGCCAGCCTGTTTAATAATTTGTAAACTACGATCAACATGTTTTGATGCTTCGGGGTGAAATGTAATCATTGAAGCACCCGCTTTTATAAACTGTTCAATCAAATCGTCCACAGGTTCAACCATTAAATGCACATCTATTGGAGCTGTGATTCCGTAGTCTACTAACGCTTTGCAGATCGGCGGGCCAAAGGTCAAGTTAGGTACGTAGTGATTGTCCATTACATCAAAATGAACCCAGTCAGCACCTGCTTTTATTACTTCCGCTACATCATCACCTAAGCGGGCTAAATCGGCTGAAAGTATGGATGGAGCAATTTTGATAGATTGTTTCATGGTTTTGTCACTCTAATTATTGAAATATCATAAACCTACAACTTTCACTGTTGGTTTATGGATTGTTTTCGATGAAAAGGAAAGGTATATCTTATCAAAACAATTCTACCATCACCCTTAATGCTAATGTTATTTTTAACCGTATTTGCATTAAAAAATAAGCATCAAAATTTCGTTAGAAACTCTTATGGCTAAAAGACATATAATATTAATGAACACCTATATAAACTAAATCGTATTGAACCTGCATTTTTAGTCGACACAGGCATAGTATGTACATTCCCTTATATATGATTCAGAATATATGATTTAAAATATTAAAAGTCTAAATGATGTGGAGTAGATTAGGATAAAAACATAGCTAAGGTTGTCAGTAATTCATCAACTTTAATTGGTTTCCCAAGATGAGCATCCATACCAGATTGCTGTGAAAGCTCTCTATCCTTTTTCATAACATTTGCAGATAAAGCTATAATAGGTAAATCTAAGTTCATTTTATTCCGGATAATTTGAGTGGTTTGATAACCATCCATTTCTGGCATTTGGATATCCATTAGTACTAAATCAAAAGAATCACTTGAAATAGCCTCGACTGCTTTTTTTCCATTAACCGCAGTTGTGACTTTTATTTTATAACCGGTCAATATTTTTTTTGCGATCATTAAATTAACTGAGTTATCATCAACGAGTAATACATGTTTATTAATTAAAATTGAACAAACCTGAGAGTCATTCAAAGTCATTTTCTTTAGTTCATTAATAGATCTTTGATCTGACTCTTCAATTTGTAATGCTGATTTAGCTGGTGGTTTTTCTAATATTACTTTGAATGTGAAACAACTTCCTTGATTAGTCTGGCTTTTGACACTTATTTTTCCTTGCATTAATTCACAAAGCTTTTTGCTAATCGTTAGACCTAATCCGGTTCCACCATATTTTCTTGCGATGGATTTATCTGTTTGAGAGTACGCTTGGAACAATAAGTCTTGCTGCTCTTTACTCATGCCTATACCTGTATCTTTAAGTGCGAATATTAATTTAATTTTTTCGTTTTTTTTCTGATGAGTAGATGATTTCTCAAATGTGACATCGAGTCTAATGCTTCCTTGTGATGTGAACTTTACGGCGTTACTTAATAGGTTAGTAAGAATTTGTCCCAGACGATGAGGGTCGCCAATTAATTGTTCTGGAATTGAAGAGTCAACATCATAAGTAATTCTAATATTGTCGAAGGAGTCGCTAAGGCTGGATTGGGCAAAAATATTTTTTAATAAAAGGTTAAAATCAAAAAGTTTATTTTCTAAAGAAATATCTCCGGTATTCATTCTAGAAAAATCAGATATATCATCAACTAAAAGTAACAATGAATTAGCAGAATAGTTGAGCATTTCAATATATTCTTTTTGTTGACTATCTAACCCCGACATTTCCAATAAATGAGCTGTTCCTACTAAGGCATTAATCGGCGTTCTTACTTCATGGCTAATATTAGCAAGAAATTGTTCCTTATTTATATTAGCAATTTCAGATTGGTGTTTTGCTTTTTCTAAAGCCGATTCTATTGCTATGCGTTTTTTAATATTGGCAGACAAATGCATATTTTTTCTAATGATAAAGCCACTAATTAATAAAACAATTATTACTAATGGACTCCATTGAGTAGCATATTCTATAAAACTGGTTCCTTGTTTAACTTCTGAACCTAACCAAACTTTACGAATGGCTAACTTTTCTTTCGTAGGAATATTTTTCAACCACTTGTTTAATATCGGAATAAATTCTTCGAGCCCTTTTCTTACTCCAATCGCTACATTTATGTTGTGGGGAGTCACTGCTACGACTTCTAATTCAGTGAAAGTGTTTTTCATTTTTGGGCCAATAGTAATTAAGTTTGCCAGAAATGCATCTAACTTCCCATCTTGAACAGCTTGTAATCCTTCATTGCTTGATGAGGTGATTTGTAATGGAATATTAGGGTAATTATTTTTCCAAATATCTTGTATAGGATTTGAACGTGATGCCCCAATGCTATATCCAGCTAAGTCATTCGGTTTTTGAACATAAATGCTATTTTTTTTAACCACAATAACCATCGGTATTTTCATATAAGGTTCACTGAAATTAAGAAATTTTTTCCGTGTTTCTGTTATTCCCACTGCAGAAAGTACATCTATTTTACGTTCTTTAACTTTGTTAATAACTTCCGTCCAACTTAACCTCTTATCCAATTCAAAAAACACACCTAAGTCGGATTTTAATTTTAGGAGGTAATCGGAACTAATACCTTGAGGTTGTAGATTTTTATCTAAGAACTCTATCGGTTTCCAAAATTTTCCGATACCTAATTGCAAATCACCTAAATTTTTTAACCAATGCTCTTCATCTTTACTTAAACCGATAGCAGGATCAATATTAAATTTGTAGTAATTGTAAGATTGATCTGGAAGCCATTTTTTTGCTAGGTTGATGAGTTTTTCTGTAGGAATGTTTATGATCCCTTGATTGATCAATTTAACTAATTTTGGATTTCCCTTAGGTATAAGTGCATACACACTATTTGATGTGACTGGCTCTGGAGCTTTCGCTACAAGTTCCTGAGCGCCAATGCTTCTGAATGAGCTTTGCAATGTATAAGTTTCTCCAATGATAGCATCTAACTCACCATCCATTAGCTTTTCGATTAATTCATCATAGGTATCTACAGAGACAAAATTTATTTCAGGGTATTTCTTTGGTAATATATCTATTTGTGATGAAAATGGCTGAATCGCTATTTTTAAATCTTTTGCATCTAAGATACTTTTAATTGATTTAGACTGTTTCTTTAAATGGAATAAACTAGTATCTACTCTATCAAATGGTACAGAATAATTGGCCCACTTATCACGGTTCTTTGTTGCAAACAAACCGGAATGAAAATCAACTGTACCAGAGGTCATTGCATGAATGTTTTGATTATAGTCACCAGCAATAAATTCAATCTTTCTATGGGTGGTTTGAGACCATAACTCCCAAAATTCAACATAAAATCCAGCTATACGTCCGTTTGGGAGTTGATAGCTATAGAGCGAATTATTGGACAAGATTGATATTTTCAGCGGTGTTTCTTTTATTTTTTTTGTTTCTGTATCGTTTGATTTTGGTTCGGCTGCTTTTACTACTGAATAGCTATTTAACAAAAGCAGGACTAAAGAAAGTAGAACAAAACCCATTCTATAATTTGATTGGTCGAGAGATAAAGACTTAAATAATTGCATTCGAAATATTCTTAATCAGTTGTTTTACTTCAATTGGTTTGATCAAACATCCATTCATTCCAGATTTTATTGCTAACGCTTCCTCGTCACTACTAACACTAGCTGAGAAAGCAAATATGGGAATGTTGCACTGAGTCTTTCCATTCCTAATCTTAATCGTTGTTTCTGCTCCGTTCATCTGTGGCATTTGCATGTCCATTAAAATAAAATCAATCATTTCATGCTGAATATGTTCAATCGCTTCCAAACCGCTGATAGCTGTAATAACATTAAAACCTAGTTTTTCTAATGTTTTCTTTGCTACTAGACGATTAATATTGTTATCGTCGACCACAAGAGCTTTTAAGCCAGTGAAATCTTCTCTATTAGGTTCATAATTTTCTTCTTTTATGTTGCTAATTGGCAATTCGAAATAAAATGTACTTCCGTTGCCTATGGAGGAATTAACTTTGATCTTAATTTCCATTAATTCGCATAATGCTTTTGTTAAACGCAATCCGAGGCCAGCCCCTGAGTTTACTCGAGTTCTTGATGTATCTAATTGGTTGTATGTCGAAAATAGTCGTTGAACTTGTTCAGCGTTCATTCCTATGCCTGTATCGCTGACTTCAAAAATAATTTTTTGATTGTTGGCATTGTTATCATCTTTATTAACCAAAATACTTACCCTTAAAGTTATTGAGCCAGCTCTAGTATATTTTCTTGCATTAAATAAAATATTCGTTAAAATTTGGTTCAAACGGTAAGTGTCAGCATTAATTAATTTGGGGACATTTTTCTCAACAATCAAAATTGGTTTAACTCCATTTAAGCTGTTGTGATCTAAAAATTCTTGCTTAAATAAGTCTTTACAAAAATGGTTAATGTTGAAAATGTTTTTGTCTAATCTCAATTTTCCAGCTTCAATTTTTGATAAATCCAAAATATTATTGATTAGTCGTAATAGTTTCTTTGCGGAATTATCTATGGTGTTTACAAGATTTTTTTGAGATAAGGATAAGTTTGAATCATTCAGAAGGTTTGAGGTGCCTACAATCGCATTCATTGGTGATCGAAGTTCATGACTCATGTTAGCAAGGAAATCATCCTTTGCACGATTAGCTGAGTTAGCAACTTGAGTTTCACTATTCAACTGAATTTGTTTATATTCTCTGTGTAGTATTTCAGCGTTCATTTTTCTATTAAGAAAGAAGACGTAAATTAACAATGAGAAAATCGCAATAAGTGTTGGTATAGCAAGCTGTACAAATAGTTTGAATTGATCATTTATTTCGATCGTCGTGTTGCCTTTCCAGCGGTTTAATATAGCCACTTTTTTACGATTAGGAACACTTAAAAATAACTTGTTTAAGATAGGAACTAATATTTTTTTACTTTGGTGAATAGCCATTTTAATGTCTAAATTATAGGGCGTAAATAAACCGACTTTCAAATTGCTATTTTTCAAGCTTTCAAGTTGGTGAGCAATTAAGAAGTGATTGCCAACAAATGCGTCGATTTCTCCGTCTACTAACTGGTCTAGCCCCTGTTTTGTACTATTGATATTTTCAATTTTTAATTCGGGATGATTCTTTTCAAAAATTGTTTTTAATTGCCCACCTAAAACAGCCCCTACTTTAATGAGTTTCAAATCATCAATTGAGTTTAGTGGTGCCATGTTTGGTCTTATCATCGCAACTATTTTAAATTCAACATAAGGCTCAGTTAGAATCAAATCCTCGTCACTCTTCTCTTCCGCTATAGCGGTTAATAGATGAATTTTTCCATTTCGCGCTTTTGCAACTACTTCATCCCAATTGTTTAAAGTGACATGGCTGATGTTTAAATTTAAGCGTTGTTCTATTTCATTTAAATAATCAATGGCTACGCCTTGGTATTTTTCATTTTCTAGGAATGTTATTGGACGCCAAGAGGAGTCGCTTCCTGCAATTATAGACTTTTGCTGTTTAAGCCACTCTATTTCATTTAAAGATAAACTTGGTAAGGTTTTACTAACAAACCTTGTAAAATATGGCTGGCTACTTGTTATCCACTTACGTTCCAATGCTATTATTTTGTTTATAGGAATATTCTTAATGCCATTATTTACTTCATCAATTAAATATTTTTTGTCTTTAGGAAATAATGCATAGACTAAGTTAGTCAAAAGGGCATCGGTATTTTTGCTTAAAATGCCACTAACACCAAATTTTGATAGCAATGTGTCTATATAAGGTTCTTCACCAATAAGTGCATCAAATTCTCCTTCGAGCAATTGATTGATGATGGTGTAATTGTTATTAAACTCAATAAACTTTATGTTTGGGTATTTTTTAGTAAAATAGTCAGCTTGGTAGGAGTCTTTTTGTACCGCTATGCGCTTACCGTTCATTTTCGTTAAGGGCGTTAGTTTATGGTGTTTCTCATAAAAATACAGGCTCGTTCGAACTTGATGAATAGGAAGGGAAAACTCAGCCCAAGCGGTTCGCTTTTGACTTTTAAATAACCCGCTATGAAAATCAACGCGTGATTTTTTTAGATCTGCCAGATTTGATTTAAAATCCCCCGTAATAAACTCGACTTCTCTGTCATTATATTGTGACCAAAGACGCCAAAACTCTACATACATACCGGTTATTCGTCCATCTTTTTGTAGAATATTGAATGGTGGAGCTGTTTCTATGACAGATATTTTAAGGGGGAGATGTTGTTTTAGGTTAAGTTTACTATTCTCTTGAACGGTTTGTATCGTTTTCATTTGAGCACACGCATTTCCTCCAACAAAAGTGAGAGTAAATACAAGTAAATTAATTAAGGCAAAACTCCTAATTTGTGATGATTTCCATAGTTACATTAACTTGATTAAGAATAGCGTAGATATCGAATTATTTCTTCTTTTCATTGGTTGCTTAGATAGTATTTGAATATTAATAGCCATCTTGTGCTGAAGGTTATTCAGAGCGTATGCAATTCAGCGAATTTGATTTTACTGGTACTAGGATTCTTATTGATATTAGAGGTTAGTAGCAATGAATAATTGTCCTAGTTAAACCTTTTAAATTAAATAATTCATATTTTGGGTTGCAATAAGAAAAACCATTCTATACAATGCGCCTCCCAATTTGGCTAAACCCCTTATTGTGTGACCTTTAACAGGGCGCAACAGCGCAGTTTTTACAGGGTGCTATTACAACCGACCAAATTATGGTCGAAAAGAATTTTAATCCGCGTTTCCTTTTTTCATTGTGAAGTATAGGGGAGGGCGGTTTTTAACTGTTTATTAATTAACTTTGGAGTTTCTTTGCTATGTCCAAGCAGCGAATCCGAATACGCTTAAAGTCATTTGATCACAAGTTAATCGATTTATCGACACTTGAGATTGTTAATACTGCTAAGCGCACAGGCGCCCAAGTACGTGGCCCTATTCCATTACCTACTCGTAAAGAGCGGTACACAATATTGGTATCACCGCATGTCAATAAGGATGCGCGAGATCAATATGAAATCCGTACCCATAAACGTATGGTAGATATTGAGGAACCAACAGAAAAAACAGTTGATGCTTTGATGAAGCTCGATTTGGCTGCTGGTGTTGACGTACAGATTAGCCTTTCTTAAAGGCAAGATTGAGTCGCCTAATTTAATCTTCTTTTGTTTAGAAGAGCTTGGTTAAGCGAAATTTTAGTTGCGTTGTTTGTTATTAGGTATGAACCTTTTTAGCAAAACAACAAGAAATAGCAACATTAATAGAGGGTTTTAACATGACAATCGGAATTGTTGGTCGCAAATGCGGCATGACCCGAGTGTTTGATGAGAATGGTGTTTCTACACCAGTTACTGTAATTGAAGTAACATCTAATCGAATTACTCAGGTTAAAACAAAAGACAACGACGGCTATCAAGCAATCCAAGTAACTACTGGTGAGCGAAAAGCAAATCGTGTTACTCGTCCACAAGCTGGTCAGTTTAAGAAAGCTGGCGTTGAAGCAGGTCGAGGACTTTGGGAATTCAGAACTGAGTCTTTAGAAGGTTTTGAAGTTGGTGGTGAGGTGAAGCTAGACATCTTTGCAGATGGTCAATTAGTTGATGTCACTGGTCAATCAAAGGGTAAAGGTTTTCAAGGTGGTATCAAGCGGTGGAATTTCACTATGCAAGATGCAACTCATGGTAACTCGGTTTCTCATCGATCTAACGGGTCGATTGGGCAAAACCAGTCACCAGGTAAAGTATTTAAAGGCAAAAAAATGTCTGGCCATATGGGTGCTGAGCAAGTGACTACACAAAGTTTAACTGTAGTTCGTATTGATGCTGAGCGAAATGTTCTTCTAATTAAAGGTGCCGTACCAGGCTCTAAAGGCGGCGACGTAATTATTCGTCCTGCAGTTAAAGCTAAGGTTTAGGGGGATTAGAGAATGGAAATAAATTTATCAGTTACCGGCAAAAAGAAAGGTGGATCAGTAGAATTATCTGATGAAGCTTTTGGTCGTGAATTTAACGAAGCACTTGTTCATCAAGTGGTTGTTTCATACATGGCAGGTTCTCGCGCTGGAACAAGAGCACAAAAAACACGTAGTGATGTAAGTGGTGGTGGAGCTAAACCTTGGAGACAAAAAGGAACAGGCCGAGCAAGAGCGGGTACAAGCCGTGGGCCAATCTGGAGAAAAGGTGGTGTTACGTTTGCCGCACGCCCTCAAGATCACTCACAAAAAGTTAATCGGAAGATGTATCGCGGTGCAATGCAGTGCATTCTATCTGAGTTAGTTCGTCAAGAACGTTTGATGGTTGTTGAGTCTTTCTCAGTTGAAGCGCCAAAAACTAAAGAGTTAGTTAAGAAATTATCTGACTATGGTTTAGATGATGTATTAATCGTGACTGAAACAGTTGATGAAAACTTATACTTATCAGCAAGAAATTTACATAAGGTTGATGTGAGAGATATTCAAGCATGTGATCCAGTAAGTTTGATTGGATTTGATAAAGTTGTCATGACTGTTGACTCAATAAAGAAATTTGAGGAGTTATGGGGATGAACCAAGAAACTATTATAAGCACCTTATTAGCTCCAGTTGTTTCTGAAAAAGCAAGTTTCGCGGCAGATCGCGGTGAGTTTGTTTTTAAAGTAGCAAAACGTGCAACCAAGCTTGAGATCAAAAAAGCGGTTGAGCTTATGTTTGACGTTAAAGTTGAAAATGTTACAACTTTAGTGGTTAAAGGTAAGAGCAAGCGAACGGGTCAAATTGCTGGTCGCCGTTCCGATTGGAAAAAAGCTTATGTCTCGCTTGAAGAAGGCCAAGACATTGACTTTGTAGACGCAGACGCGAAGGGGTAGAATCATGGCTTTAATGAAAGCAAAACCAACATCTCCGGGTCGTCGCTTTGTCGTTCAAGTTGTCAATCCAGATTTACATAAAGGCGCACCACACGCACCTTTATTAGAAAAGAAATCTAAATCCGGTGGTCGTAATAATAACGGTCGTATTACTACTCGCCATATTGGTGGTGGTCATAAGCAGCATTACCGAATGGTTGATTTTAAACGTAACAAAGATGGTGTTCCTGCAATAGTTGAAAGGCTGGAATACGATCCAAACCGCAGTGCTAACATTGCTTTGGTTTTATATGCAGATGGTGAAAGAAAATACATCATTGCACCAAAGGGAATGAAAGCCGGCGATCAGATTCAATCAGGTCAGGATGCACCAATTAAAAGTGGTAACACTCTCCCGATTAGAAACATCCCAGTAGGTTCTACTATACATTGTGTCGAATTGAAGCCTGGTAAAGGTGCTCAAATGGCTCGAAGTGCTGGAACCTATGTTCAATTGATTGCTCGTGAAGGTACTTACGCAACGCTTCGTTTAAGAAGTGGCGAAATGCGTAAAGTTCTTTCTGAATGTAGAGCAACTATTGGGGAAGTTGGTAACGCAGAACACATGCTACGATCACTCGGTAAAGCGGGTGCAACTAGGTGGCGTGGAATACGTCCTACTGTTCGAGGCGTTGCTATGAACCCAGTCGACCATCCGCATGGCGGTGGTGAGGGAAGAACCTCAGGTGGTAGGCACCCCGTTTCACCATGGGGAACGCCAGCTAAGGGCAAGAAGACTCGTAGTAACAAACGCACAGACAAGTTAATTGTCCGTCGCCGTAATCGTAAATAGGGGATTAAATAGTGCCACGTTCACTTAAGAAAGGGCCATTTATCGATCTTCATCTTCTTAAGAAGGTTGAAGAAGCTGCGGCCTCAAATAGCCGAAAGCCGATTAAAACATGGTCGCGCCGTTCAATGGTTTCTCCGGAAATGGTTGGATTAACAATTGCCATTCATAATGGTCGTCAGCATGTACCAGTATCTGTCAGTGAAGACATGGTAGGACACAAGTTGGGTGAATTTGCACCAACTCGCACCTATCGTGGTCATGTTGCTGACAGAAAAGTGAAATAGGAGATAATGATGGAAACTCAAGCTGTTTTACGTCACGCAAGAATCTCTCCTCAGAAAGCGCGCTTAGTTGCTGATCAGGTTAGAGGGTTGCCAGTAGAGAATGCGCTTAACTTATTAAAGTTTAGTAATAAAAAAGCTGCTGAAATGATTCAAAAAGTTCTTAATTCTGCCATCGCTAATGCTGAACATAACGACGGCGCAGATATTGATGAGCTTAAAATATCAACGATTTTTGTTGATGCAGGACCTACTTTAAAGCGTATCAAAACACGTGCTAAAGGTAGAGCCGACAGAATCATTAAGCGTTCATGTCATATCACCGTTAAAGTTTCGGATATTTAGGAGATAAACCATGGGTCAAAAAGTACATCCAACGGGTATTCGCTTAGGTATCGTAAAGAAACATAATTCTGTGTGGTATGCAGAGCGAAGCGAATATGCAAAGTTATTAGCCAGTGATATCGAAATTCGCGAATGGTTATTTAACAAATTAGCAAAAGCATCAGTTGCAAAAATTGATATCGAAAGACCGACTAAGGCATTGCGTGTGACTATTCATACTGCACGTCCTGGTATTGTTATCGGTAAAAAAGGCGAAGATATTGAGAAGTTACGTAAAGTCATCAGTAAGATGTCTGGTGTTCAAACTCAAATCAATATCGAACAAATTCGTAAGCCTGAACTTGATGCAAAATTAGTAGCTGACGGAATTGCTTCTCAGTTAGAACGCCGTGTAATGTTCCGTCGCGCTATGAAGCGTGCTGTGCAAAACACAATGCGAGCTGGCGCCGAAGGTATAAAAGTTCAAGTTGGCGGTCGTTTAGGTGGAGCAGATATTGCTCGAGCTGAATGGTATCGAGAAGGTCGTGTGCCACTTCATACATTGCGTGCAGATATTGATTACGCAACAGCTGAAGCAAACACAACTTACGGAATCATTGGCGTAAAGGTCTGGATATTTAAAGGTGAAGTTTATGGTGATCAACCACAAACTGCAACTGAAGATAAGCCAAAGAAAAGACCTACTAGAGCTAAGAAGTAGGGGAATAGACCATGTTACAACCTAAAAGAACAAAATTTCGTAAACAACATAAACTACGTAATCGTGGCGTTGTAGAGCACAAAGTGAGCTTTGGTGAGTTTGGACTTAAGTCTGCTGGCCGCGGTCGCATGACCGCTCGTCAAATCGAAGCTGCTCGTCGTGCTATGACTCGACATATGCGAAGACAAGGTAAAGTTTACATTCGTGTATTCCCTGATAAGCCTATTACTAAAAAGCCATTAGAAGTTCGAATGGGTAAAGGTAAAGGTAGTGTGGAATATTGGGTAGCACAAATTCAACCAGGTCGTATGCTGTTTGAAGTTGAAGGTGTGCCGGAAGATTTAGCTAGAGAAGCTTTCGAGCTTGCTGCAGCTAAACTTGCTGTTAAAACAACCTTTGTTAAGCGGACGGTAATGTAATGAATGTTTCCGAGTTGAGAGAAAAAAATACTGATGAGTTGAATGCTGAATTAGTTGAATTACGTAAAGAGCAATTTAATTTACGTATGCAAAGAGCGACTAACCAGACAGAGCAGTCTCATAATATGAAAAATGTAAGAAGAAATATCGCCCGTGTTAAGACGATTTTGAACCAGAATGCACAGGCTGCCGGAGAAACAGAATGAGTGAGCAAAAAGTACAGCGTACTCTGACTGGTAAAGTCACTAGTGACAAGATGGATAAAACCATCACAGTTAAAATTGAACGTCAAGTGAAGCATCCTTTATATGGAAAGTTCATTAAGCGCTCTACAAAAGTACATGCCCATGATGAATCAAACGATTGCAATATGGGTGATACGGTTAAAATAGCTGAATGCAGACCACTTTCAAAAAGTAAGTCATGGCAGTTAGTTGAGGTGGTTGAAAAAGCATAATTATTAGATTACTTTTAGTGATCTTTAGGTTAGCTGAATCAATTAAATGATGGTATACTCCCGCGTCTTTTTGCTGGTGGCCTCGATTGGCACTGGATTTAGCGCGGGAAAAGTTGGAGAAAACCAATGATCCAAATGCAAACACAACTTGATGTTGCAGATAATAGTGGTGCACGTCGAGTACAATGTATTAAGGTTCTTGGAGGCTCACACCGCCGATACGCAAGAATCGGAGATGTGATCAAGGTCAGTGTAAAAGAAGCAATTCCTCGTGGTAAAGCGAAGAAAGGTGATGTAATGAACGCTGTCGTTGTTAGAACTCGAAAAGGCGTACGCCGTTCAGATGGATCGGTGATCCGTTTTGATGGAAACGCAGCAGTTCTTCTAAATGCTAACTTGCAGCCTATTGGAACACGTATTTTTGGACCTGTAACTCGCGAACTTCGCGGTGACAAGTTTATGAAAATTGTTTCTTTAGCGCCAGAAGTTCTTTAAGGAGACGGATAAAATGCAAAAATTAAGAACAGGTGATGAAGTCATCGTTTTGGCTGGTAAAAGCAATGGTCAAAAAGGTAAGATTTCTAAATTAATTACAGATAAAGGTCGAGTGGTTGTTGATGGCATTAACATGATGAAAAAACATGTTAAACCAAATCCACAGGCTGGTATTCAAGGCGGGATCATAGAGAAAGAAGCTGCGTTGGATATGTCAAATGTTGCTCTGTTTAATGCTAAAACTGGCAAAGCAGATAAAGTTGGTATAAAGCTTCAAGAAGATGGGAAACGTGTTCGATTTTTTAAATCGAATGGCGAGTTAGTCGACTAGATTTTTAAAACGTTCGAGAATTTGGCTAAATATCTATTTTGGTTAATTCTTGACTAATTAGGCGTAAGAAAATGGCGAAACTGCAAGACTACTATCAAAGCGATGTTGTATCAGCTTTGACAGAAAAGTTTAAATACAAGTCTGTCATGCAAGTCCCAAAGATTACCAAGATCACATTAAATATGGGTCTGGGTGAAGCTGTTGGGGATAAGAAGGTTCTAGAGAACGCTTGTAATGACTTAACTGCTATCTCAGGTCAAAAGCCTGTTGTCACTAAAGCTCGCAAATCAATTGCGGGATTTAAAATTCGTGATGACTACCCTATTGGCGCTAAGGTAACTTTACGCGGAGAGCGTATGTGGGAATTTTTGGAACGTTTAGTTTCAATCGCAATTCCTCGTATTCGTGATTTCCGTGGACTTAATCCGAAGTCGTTTGACGGACGTGGAAATTATTCTATGGGCGTTAAAGAACAGATCATCTTTCCAGAAATTGACTATGACAAAGTAGACAAAATTCGCGGAATGGATATCACCATTACGACTTCAGCGACAAACGATGACGAAGGCCGCGAATTATTGGCAGCGTTTAAATTCCCAATCAAGGCTAAGGGGTAAATAATGGCTAAAGTATCTATGGTACAGCGTGAAAAGAAACGCGCTAAGCTAGTGGCTAAATACGCAACAAAACGTGCTGAATATAAAGCAACTATTGTTGACCTCAATAAAAGTGATGAAGAACGTTGGGAAGCGACCGTGGCATTGCAAAAGTTGCCTCGTGATGCAAGTCCTGTTCGTCAACGTAATCGTTGTATTATTACTGGTCGCCCCCATGGTTTTTTACGTAAATTCGGTTTAAGCCGTAACAAATTACGTGAACATGCTATGTCAGGCGATGTACCTGGTTTAGTGAAAGCTAGCTGGTAATTGGGAGAAATTATATGAGCATGCAAGATCCAATTGCTGATATGCTGACACGGATCCGTAACGGTCAATCAGCAGGTAAAAAATCAGTATCTATGCCTTCATCTAAAGTAAAGTTATCAATTGCTAACGTACTTAAAAACGAAGGTTATGTTTCAGAAATTAACCGTTCTGAAAATGATGGAAAGCCAGAGCTTTCTATCGAATTAAAGTATTACCAAGGTCGTCCGGTAATTGACACAATTAAACGTGTTAGTCGCCCAGGTCTTAGAATATATAAAAAATCAAATGAGCTACCTCGTGTGTTAGATGGTTTAGGTATTGCCGTTGTGTCAACTTCCGCTGGAGTTATGACAGATCGGGCAGCACGTAAATCTGGACACGGCGGCGAAGTTCTCTGTATTGTATCCTAAGGAGAACTGAAAATGTCAAGAGTAGCAAAAGCTCCCATAGCGCTTCCATCTGGTGTAACCGCTGATCTTAATGGTCAACTGATTTCGATAAAAGGTGGTAAAGGAAATCTACAGCAAGATATCCATTCTTCCGTTGAAGTGAAAATTGAAGACGGCGAAATTCGGTTTGCACCAAAAGACGGTGTGGACAAAGCCAATGCTTTAGCTGGAACCATGCGTTCTTTAGTTAATAACATGGTGGAAGGTTGCACAAATGGGTTTGAAAAGAAATTACAGCTAGTGGGTGTTGGTTATCGTGCCAAAGCCTCTGGTAAAGTACTTGATTTAACTTTAGGTTTTTCTCATCCTATAAAGTTTGAAATTCCAGAAGGTATTACGATTGATACACCATCTAATACCGAAGTTATCGTAAAAGGGATCGATAAGCAGTTGATTGGTCAGGTTGCAGCTAATATTCGGGCTTATCGTCCACCAGAACCTTATAAAGGTAAGGGTGTGAAGTACGCGGATGAAGTTATCCGTCGTAAAGAAGCTAAGAAAAAATAGGGCATTGAGATGAATAAAAAACAAGCTAGAATTCGTCGCGGCACTCGTAGCCGGGCAAAAATGAAAGCGTTGGGTGCTGACCGTTTAGTGGTTAACAGAACTCCTCGCCATATCTATGCTCAAGTTGTTTCTGCAGATAATGGTAAAGTATTAGCCGTTGCATCAAGTGTTGAAAAAGACATTAAAGCAGAAGGTAAAGCAACGGGTAATGTTGATACCGCTAAAAAAATCGGTTCACTCATTGCTGAAAGAGCAACAAAAGCTGGCGTTTCAAGTGTTGCATTTGATCGCTCTGGTTTTAAATATCACGGTCGCGTAAAAGCATTAGCAGATGCAGCTCGTGAAAGTGGTCTCCAATTCTAAGGGTGTAATGATGGCTAGACATGAAGCAAATAATAACGGCGATGACTTGGTAGAAAAGTTAGTTAACGTTAACCGAGTAGCAAAAGTAGTTAAAGGTGGTCGAATCTTTTCATTTACTGCATTAACAGTTGTTGGTGATGGTAAAGGTAAAGTTGGTTTCGGTCGCGGTAAGGCGAGAGAAGTTCCTGCAGCCATTCAAAAAGCAATGGAACAAGCTCGTAGAAACCTTATTCAAGTTGAATTAAAAGACGGGCATACTTTACAGCATCCAATTAAAGCAGATCACGGCGCATCTAAAGTTTACATGCAGCCAGCTTCTCCAGGTACCGGTATTATTGCCGGTGGCGCAATGAGAAGTGTATTTGAAGTTGTTGGTGTAGAAAATGTTTTGGCAAAAAGCATTGGTTCAACAAATCCGATTAACATTGTAAGAGCAACCATTCGTGGTTTAAAAGATATGTTTTCTCCAGAAGACGTAGCTTCTAAACGTGGAAAAAGTGTTGCTGAAATAATGGAGTAGATCATGGTTGCTAAAAAGACAGTTAAAGTGACTCAAATTAAGTCATCCATTGGTCGTCTTAAAAACCATAAAGGTTGTTTAACTGGTTTGGGTTTAAGACGTATCGGTCACACCGTAGAAGTTGAAGATACACCATCAACTCGCGGTATGATAAATACCATTTATTATATGGTTAAAGTAGAGGACTAATGTTATGAGTACAGACATGCGTTTAAATACAATGAGTCCCGCAGAAGGATCAAAAAAAGCTGCAAAGCGTGTTGGTCGTGGTATCGGTTCTACTTTAGGTAAAACTTGTGGTCGCGGACATAAAGGTTTGAAGTCTCGTTCAGGCGGTAAAGTAGCACCAGGGTTTGAAGGTGGTCAAATGCCTTTGAAGCAACGTTTACCTAAGTTTGGTTTTACTTCACGTAAATCTTTAGTTTCGGCTGAAGTTCGTTTAGGTGAATTAGCCAAAGTAACTGGTGAAGCGGTAGATTTATTATCATTAAGAGCTGCTGGTCTTATCACAAAAAATATAGAACAAGTGAAAGTCATGCTTTCTGGTTCAATTGACCGTGCAGTAACAATTGGTGACGGTATTCGTGTTTCTAAAGGTGCTCAAGCAGCTATTGAAGCTGCTGGCGGAAAAGTTGGCGTTTAATAATGCCAACTGTATAAATGAGATTAAGCAGGATAAATAAAGATGGCTAAAGCTCCAAAAGGACAAAAAACTTCCGGCGGTGGATTAACAGAACTCAAGCAACGACTTTTGTTTGTGCTGACAGCGATTGTTATTTTCCGTTTAGGATCTTTTGTGCCTGTTCCAGGGATCGATTCTAATATACTTGCTCAGTTTATGGGTCAACAAACCGGTACGTTGATGGAATTATTTAACGTGTTTTCTGGTGGAGCATTAGAGAGAGCTAGTGTCTTTGCGCTTGGTATTATGCCTTATATTTCGGCATCGATTATTCTACAAGTATTAAGTTTTGTTGATCCTCGTTTACAAGAGATTAAAAAAGAAGGTGAAGCTGGTCGAAGAAAAATCAATCAGTACACTCGATATTTGACACTAGTTTTAGCTTGTTTACAAGCGATTGGGATAGCGACAAACTTCCCAAATATGATGATAGGGTTAGTGCCTAATCCAGGATTTAGTTTTTATTTTGGTGCTGTTGTTAGTTTGGTTACTGGAACTATGTTTTTAATGTGGTTAGGTGAGCAAATCAATGAGCGTGGTATAGGTAATGGTATTTCAGTATTAATTTTTGTTGGTATTGTGGCAGGATTACCGACTGCAATGGGTCAAACATTTGAACAAGCAAGACAAGGCGAAATTAATCCATTAGGTTTAATGATTATTCTTGCGGTAGTTATAATGGTAACGGCATTTGTAGTTTTCATGGAGCGTGGGCAACGACGAATTGTGGTTAACTACGCGCAGAAACAACAGGGGAGAAAGATGTATCAAGCACAATCTTCTCATTTACCGTTAAAAGTAAATATGGCAGGTGTTATTCCTGCGATCTTTGCTTCAAGTATTATTTTGTTCCCAGGAACTATAGCCCAATGGGTTGGTCAGGGAAATGAAAATATGTTGTGGTTGCAGAGCTTTGCTCAACAAATGCAACCAGGTGGTCCTCTGTATATGTTGATGTATGGTGCAGGAATTATGTTCTTCTGTTTCTTTTACACGGCACTCGTTTATAACCCACGAGATACCGCAGACCAACTAAAAAAATCTGGAGCGTTTATTCCTGGGATCCGTCCCGGAGAGCAAACTTCCAAATATGTTGACAAAGTTATGACTAGACTGACTTTAATTGGCGCTCTCTACATCACCGCAGTTTGCCTTTTACCTCAGTTTTTAATTTTGATCTTTAATGTGCCTTTTCAGTTCGGTGGAACATCGCTATTGATTATCGTGGTTGTTATTATGGACTTTATGTCTCAAGTACAAGCACATTTAATCTCTCGTGATTATGATTCTGTTTTGAAAAAAGCTAATTTTAAAAACTATGGTTCATCTGGAGTACGTTAAACGTTAGAGTAAAATCTATAGTTTTAATAATAATTTAGAGACCACAACTAGGAATTGGAGTACGAAATGAAAGTTCGAGCTTCTGTTAAAAAGATGTGCCGTGAGTGTAAAGTCATTCGAAGAAACGGCGCTGTAAGAGTAATTTGTACTGATCCAAGACATAAACAACGTCAAGGGTGATTATTTAGAAGTTTTACAGTAATTGTACAAGTTACACTGGTTTTTTGGTCAAGCAAAGCGTGTAGCCCGCTAAGAGTTTGAATTGAATAACTTAATTTTAATATTCGGTTGATTTTTAACCGTTTGAACGCTATCATTGCGCGCCTTTTTGGGAGCCCTATGATAGGTTTAGAAATTTAATTTTGGGAGTAGGTCAATGGCCCGTATAGCTGGTATTAACATTCCAGTCCAAAAGCATGCGGTTATTGCGTTAACGTCTATTTTCGGTATCGGAAATACACGTTCACAGCAGATCTGTGATGCAGCTGGCATCGAGCAAAACCGTAAGATCAAAGATCTTACCGAAGCGGAAGTTGAAGCATTACGTACACAAGTTGCTAAATTCACTATTGAAGGCGACTTGAGGCGAGAAGTTTCAATGAATATTAAGCGTTTAATGGACTTAGGTTGTTTTCGTGGGATCCGCCACAGAAGAAGCCTCCCTGTTCGTGGACAACGTACAAAAACTAATGCGCGCACTCGTAAGGGTCCGCGTAAACCAATTAAGAGATAACGATTATGGCTAAAACTCCTCGTTCTCGTAAGAAGGTAAAAAAGCACGTTGTTGACGGAATGGCGCACATTCATGCATCATTCAATAATACGATTGTGACAATTACTGATAGACAAGGTAATGCATTGGCTTGGACTACCGCAGGTGGTTCTGGTTTTAGAGGCTCTCGAAAGAGTACACCATTTGCAGCGCAGGTTGCAGCCGACAGAGTTGGTGAAATGGTTAAAGAGATGGGAATGAAGAATATGGAAGTATTCGTCAAAGGCCCAGGACCTGGACGCGAGTCTGCGGTTAGAGCTTTAAATAATGCGGGATTCAAAATTACTAACATCACTGATGTTACACCTATCCCTCACAATGGTTGTCGTCCGCCTAAAAAGCGACGCGTGTAACGCTAACTTATAATTAGCGAAACCAATTTGCTGGAGAATAGAAAATGGCAAGATATATAGGTCCTAAACTCAAGCTCTCACGTCGTGAAGGCGTTGATTTGATGCACAAGAGTGGCGTTCGCGCTATAGAGGACAAGTGTAAAATTGATCAAGTACCGGGTGTTCATGGTGCGAGACGTACTCGTCTGTCTGACTACGGTGTTCAATTACGTGAAAAGCAAAAAGTAAAACGTTTATACGGTGTACTAGAAAAGCAATTCCGTAATTATTATAAAGAAGCTGCAAGAATAAAAGGCGCTACAGGTTCGAACCTTCTTCAATTATTAGAAATGCGATTGGATAATGTTGTTTACCGTATGGGATTTAGTAGTACTCGTAGTGAAGGTCGTCAATTGGTTAGCCATAAAGCGATCTTAGTTAACGGTAAAGCGGTTAACATACCTTCTTATAAGGTTTTAGCGACTGATATTATTAGCATTCGTGAAAAATCAAAGAAGCAAGCTAGAATTGTTGCTGCATTAGAATTAGCAGCTCAAAGAGAGCGCCCAGTTTGGGTAGAAGTTGATGATAAGAAAATGGAAGGAACTTTCAAGAACGCTCCAGAGCGTACTGATTTACCTTCAGATATCAACGAAAACCTAATTGTGGAACTTTACTCTAAGTAAAACTGAGAGGATTAACTATGGGCAATGTCGCTGAACTTCTGACCCCGCGTCAGATAAAAGTGGAAACTGTTGGTGAGCGTAAAGCTAAAGTGGTACTAGAACCTTTTGAAAGAGGCTTTGGTCATACTTTGGGTAACTCGCTTAGACGTATTTTGTTATCATCTATGCCAGGGTGTGCCGTTGTAGAAGTAGAAATTGATGGTGTATTACATGAATACACTACAATAGAAAATGTTCAAGAAGACGTAATTGATATTCTTTTAAACCTTAAAGGTTTAGCAATTAAGTTAGAAGACAAAGAAGAAGCAGTATTGATTCTTCAAAAGAAAGGCGAAGGTCCTGTGACTGCCGCTGATATTGAAGAGCAGGCAGGCGTTGAGATTATCAATCCAGAACATCACATTGCAACTTTAACTAAAAAAGGTTCTTTGAGTATGCGTTTGATTGTCAAGAGTGGACGTGGTTATGAAACTGCCGCCTCTCGTAAATCAGATGATGACGAAAGCCTAAGTATTGGTAGATTGCAACTGGATGCTTCCTTTAGTCCCGTTCAACGTGTTTCATATGTTGTTGATTCAGCACGTGTAGAGCAAAGAACTAATCTTGATAAATTAACAATTGATTTGGAAACTAACGGTACCGTTGATCCAGAAGAAGCAATTAGACGTTGTGCAACAATTTTAGCGCAGCAGTTAGCCGCTTTTGTTGATTTACAAGATGAGAAACAAGCAGAGCCAGAACAGCAAGAGCCAGAAATTGACCCAATCTTACTTCGTCCAGTGGATGATTTAGAATTGACAGTTCGAAGTGCTAACTGTTTGAAAACTGAAAATATTCATTACATTGGTGATTTAATCCAACGTACTGAAGTTGAGCTACTTAAGACGCCAAATCTAGGTAAAAAATCTTTAACTGAAATTAAAGATGTATTAGCGTCAAGAGGATTGTCTCTTGGAATGCGTCTAGAAAACTGGCCACCATCAAGTATCTTGAACGAAATCTAAAAAAGCAAATTTTGCTTTAGAAGAAAAATACAAACCCTGCTTTTAGCAGGGTTTGTTTATATAAGTCTTTTGCGCTAATAAGATAGCTCAAATAAAACTAACTCCAAAAGAACAGTACTATCGTAGGCTGTTTAACTGAAAGGAAAAAATTATGCGTCATCGTAAGAGTGGTCGTCAATTAAATAGAAATTCAAGTCATCGTAAAGCGATGTTTAAAAATATGGCAGTTTCAATGATCGAACATGAATTGATCAAAACAACTGTTCCAAAAGCAAAAGAATTAAGAAGAGTTGTAGAGCCTCTAATCACATTAGCAAAAGAAGATTCAGTTGCTAATCGTCGTTTAGCTTTTGCACGTACTCGCAGTAAATCTGCAGTAGGTAAGTTATTTGATGAACTTGGTCCTCGATACCAAGAACGTCCAGGCGGATATTTAAGAATTATTAAAGCGGGTTTTAGAACCGGTGATAAAGCACCAATGGCTTATGTGGAATTGGTAGATCGTCCGATTATTGAAGAAGAGGAAGAACCTGAAGAAGAGTAGATATTATTTTTCAATTATTTAAAAAAGCCGAGTTTATCTCGGTTTTTTTATGGGTGCTGAGCTTTTATGTTCATCTGTTGTATTATTATCAAAATTATCCAAGTATTAATAAGACCATTACAATGTGATAGGATTAGAATAGTAGGTTGGTTAGAAAGCGACCAATTCAGTGATCATATTTAAAGTCATTCTAATCCTGAAACCTAATTTTTATTCCAGTGTTGTTTTGCCCAATCGGCGGTTTTTTGCATAATTCTTTTAGAGTTAACACTCACGTTACCTAAAACTTGCGCATTCAATTTTACTAAATCGTCGGATATTTCAAATGAGTTATCCTTCGTCATTTTAATTAAACCTGTTTTACGCAAAACACTAGTGGTTGTTTTAAACAAGTCTTTATCAAAGGATTCAGGTGCATTAATACTATAAAGAGCGGCCAGTCTTTGGGCTACCTCTTGGCTGTGTTGTTCTAATTCTCTTCTACTAATACTTTTGCCCGCCTGACTCGATAATAACGTTAACAAAATACCATATCGTAATAAAATAGGTTTTATTATTTCAGCCATTAAAAGTAGTTGATCTAATTCATCACTCATTTCATTGGGACGCATAATATGGGTATCTGATTTCGATAACAGTTTAAGAGCAACAAAGCTATCAACTGTTTTTTCTATTTGAATTTCAAACTCATCTGAACTCCAATGGATAAAAAGTTCTCGCTTTAAAAAAGGATAAAATTGTAAACATCTTTTAATCAAAGTAGAAAGTGCAACACGCTTGTGATTAACAAAACAACTAGCCACTAGCGAAAAGGCAATAAAAATATGAATGATATTATTTCGATAATAAGTCATTAATACAGCCGTCTCTTCTGTTGTTGTAATGATATCGCCCATTGGATTTTTCACCTCAAAGATAGTACCCAAATCTTTCGCCTGTTCTATTAGCGTTAGCCCATTCTCAGTAGGTACTAAGGTAGAATCTGAATAAGATACTGATTTCATAAGTGATAATAAAAGGTCTAATTGATTAGCTAGTTCTTTTTTACCAACAGCTATACGCTCTGATGAGAGTAGAACTAGAGCAACTAAACTGATCGAATTAACTCGGCTAGTCGCATTAATTCTTTGCATGATGAGTTCTGCTAATGATGAAACTCTAGGAGTTAACCAGTTTGGTTTAGCACCTATTTGTCCTCGATAACTTTTCCAGTCAGGTTCATATTGGTCTAAATATTGATTTAGATCGATTGGTTGACTAAAATTTAAATAAACTTTTCCAAAATTCTGTTTAAGTGTTTTACGTATCCCTAAAAGTTGACCAAAAGATTCTTTTTTCTTTTCTCCACCTCTTAATTCCTTTAAGTAACTATTTCCTTCAAACATTCTTTCATAACCAATATAAACTGGAATGATTGCAACGGGTTTTCGAGTACCTCTTAGTAATGCTTGCACAGCCATTGCTAAAAGTCCTGTTTTAGGTTGCAATAATCGACCGGTTCGACTTCTGCCACCTTCTGGGAAAAATTCTAGCGGCGTCCCTCTGTTCATCAATTGATAAATATATTCGTTAAAGACTGCGGTATATAGTTTATTCCCACCAAAACTTCTTCTCAAAAAGAATGCTCCCCCCCTCCTTAGTAAGGGGCCTGCTGGCCAAAAATTTAAATTAATTCCGGCAGCGATATGAGGCGGTACTAATCCTTCATGATAAAGAGTATAAGATAGAAGCAAATAATCAATATGGCTTCGATGACTGGGTACGTAAATAACCTCATGAGTTGATGCAATTTCTCTTACAAGTTCCGCATTTTGTACAACAATGCCATTATAAATTTTATTCCAAAGATGAGTCAGCATTGACTCCATAAAACGTACTGCTTTGTAGGAGTATGCGGACGATATTTCTAATGCGTATTTTTTTGCTAGTTTTGTTGCTTTGGCTTTAGACAGTTTTTTCTTTTTCATCTCTTTATTAATTGCTTCTCTAACATTATCGCTGACGATTAAATTAGTAACCATTTGGTTTCTATTACTTACTAAAGGCCCCATGGCAACTTGTCTAAGGCGATGAAAATGAACTCTTAGAGTTCTAGTGAGTTTTCTAACCTGAACATCTGGCTTAGTTTTAGAAAATGCGACGCGGTGTAAATCGACAGGTTTGGTTAAACGAATAAAGGTATTTCTACCTTGAAACAGAAACAGAAAAAACTTCCGGAAAAAACTGGCGCTTTCAGTATCCGTAAAAATGACCTTAAAAAATGAATTCTCTTTACCTGGATTTCTGCCCCAATAAATGGATAAAGGTAAAAGTTGATATTTGTTCTCACTATCCATTCGTTGCTGTTCTAAAAGTTGAAAAAGATTTTTTTGATACCGTTGAATTGGACTACCACCGAGACCCAAAATCATTTTAGATTGAAGAAAAAACACACTACCATTTTCAATCTTATCAGAATGTTTATTAATTATTTTTGGTTCTGGCAACTGTAATGCGTTAGCCTTTTCTTTGAGCATTAAAAAGCTACTAGTTGAATTTCTTTGTAAAACATAATAAATCGGTTGCTTAAGATCGACCTCCAGATCTTTTATTGGATCTTCGGGTAATAATTTACTATTAACAAGCAGTTTAAGAGGGATCCTAACTAATTTTTGATATAAATTTAAAATCATATTTCTCTCTTAAACCAATAATTCAACTGCGTCTGGATGACTTAAAAATTCTCTAGGGCTTGCTGTAAAACCATAAGCACCGGATTGATAAATGACTATTAAATCATTCACTACTATTTTGGGTAAATCATATTTGTTAGCCATTAAATCGAGCGGAGTACAAAGAGGGCCAACTATTTGAACTTGCTCTGTATTTTCAGAAAATAACCGGTTACCCACTGCAACAGGGTAATTCTTTCGAATTACTTGTCCAAAATTACCCGATGCAGCTAAATGATGGTGTAAACCGCCGTCTAGTATAACAAACCTGACTCCGCGAGATATTTTGCTATCAATCACTTTTGTAACGTAAATACCAGCATTACCTACTAAGTAACGACCCAGCTCCATACAAATATCTGAAGATGGGTGTTCTAAATGGAAATCATCTATTTGTTGGTTTAATGCTTCCGAAATAGGCTCAAGTGCTAGTTCCTTTTCTCCCGGAAAATAAGGTATTCCTAATCCACCACCAATATTTAATAGACACATATCTTGATCAATATTTTGTAACAATTTTTTTGCTAATGAAAAGACATTAGATTGATTTTCGATAATAGCTTTACAATTTAAATTTTGTGAGCCGGTAAAAATATGTAATCCTTTAAAATTAAAATCAAATTGTTTAATCTGCTCAAGCGCTTTAGGAACTAATTCGGAATCAATGCCAAATTGTTGCGCACCTCCCCCCATTTTCATGCCAGAGGTTTTAAGTTCAAAATCAGGGTTAACTCGAATTGCGACATTGGCATTTAAACTTGTAAGGTTACAGATTTTATTAATCGATTCTAATTCATTAAATGACTCTACATTGATTGTGATGCCACTGCCAATCGCCATTTCTAATTCAACCTGTCTTTTCGCAGGACCTGCAAAACTGATATGATTTGTATTCATACCAGAGTTTAAAGCAATGTTTAGTTCTTTTCCGCTGGCTACATCTAAACCATCGACCAATGGTTTTATAAAATCGGCTAATGCCGGCATTGGATTTGCTTTTATCGCGTAATGCAACTTGAGTTTATTTGGCATTAGCTTTTTAAATTTTAAAATGTTATTTTGAATAATACTTCGGTCATAAGCATAAAAGGGTGTTTGCCCAGCACGTAAAGCCAATTTAAAAAGAGGAATTTTATTAAGTAAAATTTCGTTATTCTTCTGTTCAAATTGCTCCATGGGCGTATGAAACACTTTTCTAATTATTTTATTTTTCTTATTTAATAAATTTTTCGACATAGGTATTTAAAGTTGACTTATCTCTCTAGAGATTGCTCTGTGAGCAATATCATCTCTAAAATAAACATTATCCCAATGGATTGTTTTAACACGTTCATAGGCGTTAGCTTGAGCATCGGTTACAGCTTCGCCAAGAGCAACGACACATAACACTCTGCCACCAGAGGTTACAATGTTTCCGTCAAGCACCTTAGTTCCAGCGTGAAATATTTTTGAATTTATATCAGATTTAAAACTAGTATTTTCTAAACCTGTAATGATTTTTTCTTTTTCATAAGTGTCTGGATACCCGCCAGCAGCTAAAACGATACCCACAGCAAAGCGTTCATCCCATTCGACGGTTTCTTCACTCAATCTTTTATCAATCGCGGCTAAACAAAGTTGATTTATATCAGACTTTAAACGGAACATAATAGGTTGTGTTTCAGGATCACCAAATCGGCAGTTGTATTCTAATACTTTGGGGATACCTTCTGGTGAAATCATAATGCCAGCATATAAAAAACCAGTGTATTCATTACCTTCTTTTGCCATGCCTTCAACTGTGGGAATAATAACTTGTTGCATAATAGCATCATGCATTTCTGTTGTGACAATAGCCGCTGGAGAATACGCTCCCATTCCACCTGTATTTGGCCCTTTATCACCATTATCCCGTGCTTTGTGATCTTGAGAGGTTGCTAACGGTAAAATATTTTTACCGTCAACCATGACAATAAAGCTAGCCTCTTCACCCACTAAAAACTCTTCAACAACGACTCTATGACCTGCTTCACCAAACTTGTTCCCTGCTAGCATGTCATCAATGGTGTCAAATGCTTGTTGTTGATTCTCCGCTATAATAACGCCTTTACCGGCAGCCAAACCATCGGCTTTAATAACAATGGGTGTGCCCACTGATTTAACATAGCTTTTTGCATCATCAATATTAGTAAAATTCCCATAGGCAGCTGTCGGGATATTATTTCTCGCCAAAAAATCTTTTGTAAAAGCTTTTGAACCTTCAAGTTGTGCCGCATTTTTGCTAGGTCCAAAACATTTGAGTCCTGCATTATTAAATCGATCAACAATACCTAAACATAAAGGTGCTTCAGGACCTACAATGGTTAGCCCTATGTCGTTCTGTTTTGCAAAATCTAATAAACGGTCAATATCCTCGGCACTAATATTAACGTTTTTCACTTTGGCTTCTGTTGCTGTCCCAGCATTACCCGGAGCAACATAAACACACTTAACATCTTTTGCTTGTGCCGATTTCCATGCTAGAGCATGTTCTCTACCACCACCACCAACAATTAAAATATTCATATAGATTAAACTCTTTTCAATTAATTTTTTTAAATTTCTTAATGTTTAAAATGACGCATAGCAGTGAAGACCATCGCAATTCCATGTTCATCCGCCGCATCAATCACTTCTTGATCTCTCATAGAACCACCAGGTTGAATAATCGCTTTAATGCCTGCTTTTGCTGCAGCATCTATTCCATCTCTGAATGGGAAGAATGCATCGGATGCCATTACACAACCTTCAACCACTAAATTTTCATCGATGGCTTTAATTCCTGCTACTTTTGCACTATAAACTCGACTCATTTGACCGGCACCTACCCCAATAGTTTGTTTGTTGTTGGCATAAACAATCGCATTTGATTTAACACTTTTTGCAACTTTCCAGCAGAATAATAAATCATCAATTTGATCTTGTGTTGGTTGCATCTTTGACACAATTTTAAGATCTGATTCAGTAATCACGCCTAAATCTTTTTCTTGAATTAGTAATCCTCCGGTTACTTTTTTGTAATCCCAACAGGGTACAGATCCTAACCATTCGCCACACTCTAATAACCGAATATTTTTCTTTTCTGAAATAACTAACTTGGCTCTTTCTGAAATGTTTGGTGCGATAATAACTTCTACAAACTGCCTATCAATAATCATTTTTGCTGTTTCATGATCAAGTGTTTGATTAAAAGCAATGATACCTCCAAATGCTGATGTTGGGTCTGTCTTGAATGCTAGACTGTAAGCTTCACTAATATTTTTAGCTACAGCAACACCACAAGGGTTGGCATGTTTTACAATAACACAAGCAGGTTGATCAAATTGTTTGACACATTCTAATGCCGCATCGGTATCAGCCATATTATTAAAGGATAATTCTTTACCTTGAATTTGATTAGCTGTTGAAATGGATGCTTCTGATTGCTCAGAGCTGACATAAAATGCGGCTGATTGATGTGGGTTCTCACCATATCTCATAGTTTGTGCTTTGTTGTATTGGACAGAATAACTCTCTGGAAATTCACAAGGCTCATCAATGTTCTCTAAGCGTTTACCCAAATAATTAGAAATAGCAGAGTCGTATTTTGCTGTATGTGCAAAAGCTTTCCAAGCCAACCGGTAGCGAGTTTGGTAGTCGGTGCCTTGTTGAGCACTTAACTGTTTAAGTACATTGACATAATCCTCTGGCTCAACAATGACGGTGACGTCTTTATGATTTTTTGCGGCCGCTCTTAGCATAGTTGGCCCGCCAATATCAATATTCTCAATAGCATCGTCAATCAAACAATCTGGATTAGCAATGGTTGTTTCAAAAGGATAAAGGTTAACCACTAAAAGATCGATCTCCTGAATGCCATGTTTTTTCATCACAGCTTCGTCTGTTCCTCTTCTGGCTAAAATGCCACCGTGAATTTTAGGATGTAGCGTTTTTATTCGTCCGTCCATCATTTCTGGGAAACCTGTGTAGCTTGATACCTCGGTTACTTTGATATTATTTTCCATCAGTAACTTTGCAGTTCCACCTGTTGAAAGGATTTCAATATCTTGGCTCTCTAAGGCTTTTGCAAATTCTAGAATACCGGTTTTGTTTGAAACACTGAGCAATGCTTTTTGAATGGGGCGTATATTTGTCATGTTGTACTCATTTGTTGATTCTGTTGATAATGAAAGCAAAAACGGGCATTAGCCCGCTTATAAAATGTAGCTATTAATAATAGATTAGTTATTTTAATTCAACCCGTAAGCCTTTAATTTTTTTCTCAATGTTCCTCTATTTAGCCCTAAAACTTCAGATGCTTTAGTTTGGTTTCCGCGAGTAAATTTCATCACTGATTCCATTAGAGGAGCCTCAATTTCCGCCAAGACTAAATTATATAGATCGACAGGTTGTTGTTCTTCTAACTGTGAAAAATAGTTTTTCATTGCTATTTCAACATTTTCTCGTAAAGTAGATGGAGGGCTAACTTGGCTCTCCGTTATCGAACTAACACTAGCTAAAGGTGCCTGTGGATTAGTTTGTGGCGGATTAGATTGCAGTCCTTCAGATATTGATGGGTTATTAGAATTAAGACTAACACTTTCAAGATTCATTTTTTTTCCTTATCCAATTATTTTCTATTTTTAAAACTAATCATTCAAAATGATTGTTTAATGATTTTAGTTGGTCTTTTGCGGTATTAATTTGGTTAAATTGTTTTTTAAATATTTCTGTATTTTGTTGTTCTAAATTATCAGAGTTGTTATCCGTTAAATACCAACCAACATGTTTTCGTGCAATTCTTAGTCCTTGAATTTCACCATAAAATTGATGCAAATTTTCAATGTGCTCTAGTAATATGTTTTTTATTTCTGCTCTTTTTATTGGAGGTAAAAATTCATTGTTATTTAAAAAATGGTCAATTTCTCTAAATATCCAAGGTTTTCCTTGTGCGGCTCTACCAATCATCAAACCATCAACTTTGGTATAATCTAAAAGCCGTTTTGCATCAATAGGTGTACTAATATCACCATTGGCAATTACTGGAATACTCATCGATTGTTTTACTAAAGCAACCGTGTCGTGTTCTGCATTTCCTAAGTACTTACATTCACGAGTTCTACCATGAATAGCTAAAGCTTGAATGCCAGCATTTTCTGCAATTTTAGCAATTTGTAATGCATTTTTATTTTCTTTATTCCATCCCGTTCTAATTTTTAATGTTACTGGAACATCAACCGCAGAAACGACGGTATTTAATATTTCTTCTACTAATTTTGGATCTTTCAAAAGCGCTGATCCTGCCGCCTTCTTACAAACTTTTTTGGCGGGACATCCCATATTAATATCAATTACTTGGGCGCCATTACCGACGTTAAATCGAGCGGCTCTGGCTAGTATGTCAGCATCACCGCCAGCTATTTGTACGACTCTTAAACCTGGTTCATTTTCTGGATTAGAATCTTGAGCGATCCGGAGTTGGGTCTTTCGGGATGCCCATAAACTCGGATCAGAGGTCACCATCTCACTAACGACCACCCCAGCTCCTAACCTTTTACATAAACGTCTAAATGGTAAATCTGTGACTCCAGCCATTGGCGCCAAAAATAAATTATTATCTAAATTATAAGAGCCAATTTTCATAAAATCTTCATTGCTACAGCTTCTATTGAATGAGTCTGTTCGATGATAAATAGCAATCTATTCTAATAACCAAACTAGACTAAGCTGTAACCGAAAGAGCCGCAAATTTTACACCTTTTAAGCGGGCATGAAAACGTGTTTTAACGAAAAAGTGGCTTTTTTTTGTACAATTTTGAATAGTGTTTCATACGACTAAATAGCGAGTTTCGCTAATACAAAGCAGTCTATTCATTATATTAAGGTTTGAAGAATTGAAAAGAAATTATTTATTTAGTATTATCAAAGGGTTACTAATATATTACTTCATTGGCTTGCTAATTGCTTTACCTAATAGTGTAATCAAACCAAATATTCACTAAGGATTAATAGGAGAAAATAATGATCGAATTAATAATTGGTATTATCATTGGAGCGACTTTCCATGAGTTTTGGAATCAAGTTTATAAATTTGCCAAGAAAAAGGTGTCAAGCTGGACTTCTGAACAAGAGAAAACAGAAACAAAAGATTAGTAATTAGCAATATGGGCGAATTAAGCTAAATACCATTTATATCGTTATGAAAGCTTTGCTGTTTTGTTTCTTTTTTAGGATAATCATACTCTCGGTCAATTATCTTTCAAACTGAATTATGTCTAATAAAATGAAACTCGTTTGTCATTGTGGCACTATCAATCAATTCTCTATAGAAAAGCTCGATCAAACGCCAAAATGTGGGATCTGTCATCAGAATTTGTTTACCGGTGAGCCTTTAGAGGTTAATTCCGAGCATTTAATAAAGCATATTGAACACTCTGCATTACCAGTTTTAATTGATTTTTGGGCGCCTTGGTGTGGACCATGTGTTAATTTCGCTCCAATATATTCAGAATTTGCTAAAACAACCGGCAACCAACTCCGAATTCTTAAAGTTAATACTGAAGCTAATCAACAAGCTGGTATTGATTTTAATGTTCGTTCAATACCCACTTTAGCGCTTTTCTTAAACGGAGAAGAGAAAGGGCGCATGTCTGGTGCAATGGGGTTGCCTCAACTACAACAATGGGTTGTTCAGCAATTGAGTGGTTAGTCAGATAATAACATCTTAACTTGCGCGTCTTTAAAACTGATTTAAGTCATCAAAACATGAGTTCTAAGGCGTATAATTTGCCGTAAATAGAACCACTTCAGAGATTGCTATGCCTCTTAATATAGAAAATACCAAACAAGCGTTGGCTATTCCTCCGATTTTCCGTTTAGCATTTAGACCATTCTTTCTGTTAGGTGTTCTATTTTCGGTTATTGCTATTGGGTGGTGGGTTAATTATTGGTTAAATTTAGGAATCATTGATTCTGGTAATTGGGTTCCATATGGAGGAGCCATTTGGTGGCATGGACATGAAATGCTATTTGGTTTTGGCGTTGCTATCGTTACTGGTTTCTTATTAACGGCAGTTAAAACATGGACGGGAGTACCTGGGTTAAGTGGAAAATTATTAGCCAGTTTAGTGTTGATTTGGCTGGCTGGAAGAGTGCTTATAGCCTTTGGAAATGGAATTTATCCATGGATTATTGCTGTAGTGGATGTGTCGTTTCTTATTCTTTCATCTTTGGCTATGGCTTACCCTGTTGTTAAAGTGAAACAGTGGCGTAATTTAATATTTATTCCAATTTTGCTTTTGCTTGCATCGCTCAATGGATTAAGTCATTGGTCTATTCAATCAGAGAATTTTTTGTTAGCAAGTCAATCATTACATGCAACTATTATGGCTTTCGTGCTTATCATAACTATTCTTGGAGGACGAGTGATCCCTTTTTTTACCGCTAATGGGACAAGTACTGCTAGACTTCCTAATATTTTATTTTTAGAAGTTATTGCGATTTTCTCTATTTTGCTATTAGTCGCAGTTGCTTTATTTGGATTTCAACAAATAGACAAAAATATTCTATTAGGTATTTCAGCCGTTGCAATTATTTCTAATGGTTGGCGTTTTCTTCGCTGGGGAATTCAACATACTTTTAGTACTCCCTTACTTTGGTCATTACATATATCATTTATATTTATTCCTGTCGGTTTTTTCTTATTCGTCTTGTTTAGCCTTGGGTATGTTAATAGTGTGAGTATTATTCTTCACAGCTTTACAATTGGAACAATCGGAGGAATGATTCTAGCGATGATTTCGCGAGTAACATTAGGACATACTGGCAGGCCATTAAAAGAACCAAAAATAATGAAGGTCGCTTTTGGTCTGATTCTTTTTTCTGCTTTTGTTAGAGTTGTAATACCTATATGGTTTCCAATATTCTTTAATCAAAGTATTGCAATTGCTGGAATTTTTTGGATTGTATCTTTTAGTTTATATCTTTACTTTTACGCATCGATGTTATTGACAACTCGTTCAGATGGTCGTCCTGGTTAACCTAAATTTTGGTGTCTCTAAAAGTGCAGCATGATCGCCACCTGCTAGAATTATCCATTGCTTATTGGCGTTGGGTAAGCGAACAAAAAATCGAGTATGTGATTCCAATTTTGCTAAAGGATCATATTCTCCTTGTAACAATAGAAGCGGTATTGTTATTTGAATAATTTGTTGACTGTTACGTTATGATTAAGGCAGGTATACTATGTACGGTAAACTGAAATGCCTCTAAGTAGGAAGGGTACAAGATGTTAAAAGCAATAAAAATATTTTTTGATCACTTATCTGAAAAAACAGAACAGTCTGAAGCAGACAAACAACATGCTATTCATTTGGCCGTTGCTGTTTTACTGGTAGAAATGATGAGAATTGATGGTCATATAAATGATGATGAAAAATGCACATTAAAAGAATCGCTGGATAAAAAATTTGACCTTACAGATATTGAAAAAGAGGAGCTAATGTTTTTAGCCAATCAAGAATTAGATCATTCAATTGATTATTATCAGTTTACTTCAGTTATCAATCAGAATTTTGATAAACATAGAAAAATAGAAATGATCGAAGAGTTATGGCGTGTAGCCTTTGCTGACGGAAAACTTGATTCACATGAAGAGCATTATATTCGCAAAGTGAATGCGTTAATTCATGTCTCTCACAAGGATTTTATGAATGCGAAACATCGAGTGAAAGGGTAGGTTCTTAGAGGTGTAGTCTAAGCCCTAACCTTTCTTAATACCTT
>Ga0256845_1000453_pt1 | contig 38906 bp, 34 predicted proteins | sample RiftiametaG_FD_189101 | JGI IMG/M metagenome (GOLD analysis project Ga0256845, IMG submission 189101) | Tube worm associated microbial communities from hydrothermal vent at the East Pacific Rise, Pacific Ocean - Riftia | ecosystem: Host-associated > Annelida > Integument > Unclassified ...
CTGCAGAAATAAAGTTTTCTAATGACAGCCATACAAGGTTTAGCTCTGAAGCGCTGGAAATAAAAAGGCTGGTCAATCTCCCTATCGGAGAGCGCACCCCTGTGGGCTATAACTCAGAATTCTTGATGGATTATGTCCCCAATGAAACCTTTTACCTGCCAGAAAGCACTCGTTCTGAGCTAGCTCAGATAGGAAAGGTCGGCATTTCAGAGCTCCCCGCAGGCACCTATCTGAGACAAGTTTTAGACCGCCTTCTCATTGATCTCGCCTGGAACTCAAGCCGGCTGGAAGGCAATACGTATTCACTTTTAGAAACGGAGCGTTTGCTGAAGCTGGGTGAAACGGTCAACGGCAAAGCGACACAGGAAACTCAAATGATCCTTAACCACAAGGCCGCCATTGAGATGCTTGCTGATCAAGCTGAGGAAATCGGTTTTAACCGTTACACGATTTGTAATATCCACGCCTTATTATCCGATAACCTGTTACCTGATCCTGCATCCTGCGGACGGCTGCGGGATCGACCTGTTGGAATAGGGGGTTCGGTATTTCATCCTCTGGAAGTGCCACAATTGATCGATGAATATTTTCAATTGATCCTGATCAAAGCAGAACAGATTCGGGACCCCTTTGAATCTTCGTTCTTCAGCATGGTGCACATGCCCTACCTGCAAGCCTTTGAAGACGTCAACAAACGAGTTTCCCGTCTCGCTGCCAATATCCCGCTGATCAAACACAATCTCTGCCCGCTCTCGTTCATTGATGTCGAAGTCCACGATTATCTTGGAGGGCTCATTGCGGTCTATGAACTCAACAAATTTGAGTATTTACGGGATGTTTTTGTCTGGGCCTATCAACGGTCTTGCCAACAATACAAAGCGGTGCGGCAGTCCCTGGGAGAGCCGGATCCATTCAGGCTCAAGTACCGCTCGGAAATAGGAAAATGTATCCTAGACATTGTTTCTTCCAACCTTCATGGTAAGGAGCGTAAAGAATCCATTGCATTTCACGCCCAACAACACATTGCTAAAGCCGATCAAGATCAATTTTTCAAAGTCATCGATATCGAGCTGAACGCGCTTCACGAAGGAAACATCGCGCGCTATCGCTTACGCCCCCTCGTTTTTGACGAGTGGAAAAATCACCCCACACCCTAACTCACTATGTCCACTATCATCCTCGGCATCACCGGATCAATCGCGGCTTATAAAGCAGCTACCATCACCTCCCAACTCATCAGAAACGGACACGATGTGCACTGCGTGATGACGCAATCTGCCACTGAGTTCATCACACCACTGACACTTCAAGTCATCTCCCGCAACCCCGTGTTGGTGTCCCTTGAAGATGAAAAACAATCGTGGAAACCCGGACACATCAATCTGGCGGATCGAGCTGACCTCTTTCTCGTAGCCCCCGCCACGGCCAACACACTGGCCAATTTTGCCAATGGCCTGGCCCCCGATCCACTGAGTAGCATCTACCTCGCCACCCGCGCACCCGCGCTCTTTGCCCCTGCCATGAATGGCAAAATGTGGCTTCACACCGCCACTCAACGTAATGTGCAACAACTCATCTCCGACGGAGGCCAATTCATCGGCCCTGCCGAGGAAGGCATGCTCGCCTGTGGCTACACCGGCCCGGGTCGACTCATCGAAGAAGAAACCATCATCGCCAAAGCCGAGGAAATTTTAGCCTCCAACTGATCATCTCATGACCAAGGATAAATTAACCATCCTCATCACAGCGGGACCCACCCGTGAGGCGATCGACCCCGTCCGCTTCCTTTCCAATAAATCATCAGGAAAGATGGGCTACGCACTGGCGGAAGCCGCCACCGAGGCGGGACACCGGGTCATTCTCATCTCGGGACCAACCCAACTCGATCTCCCTGACCGCGTCGATTTCATTCCCGTGGAAAGCGCAGCCGATATGTATGATGCTGTTGAGTATTGGATTGGCAAAGCTGACATCGCCATTTTCGCCGCAGCGGTGGCCGATTACCGCCCCGTCTCCGTGCCCGATCACAAGATTAAAAAAACGAGCGATACCATGACTCTCGAGTTGGTAAAAAACCCGGATATTCTTGGCTCTGTGCGTAGCTCATTTCATTTTCAAGGAGTGCTCATTGGCTTTGCCGCAGAAACTGAAAACCTCGAAGACAATGCCCGAGGTAAACTTGAGCGGAAAGAATGCGATCTCATCGTCGCCAATGATGTCTCTCGCACAGACATCGGCTTTAACACCTATAAAAACGAAGTTTTGTTAGTATTTCCAGACCGCACAGAAAAACCACCCAAAGACTCAAAACACCACCTCGCCCACGTTATTTTAGACAAAGCGATAGATCTTCAAGCACCTTAACCCCGCTCAGAGACATGCACAAGCTCACTGAGACGCGCACACTCCCTTTTGAGTGAAATGGGCATCTCCTCGAGCTTCCAAGGCAATCGATAACGCCAATTCTCGCCACCCACCGTTCCCGGGATATTGATCCGCTTTTCGCTATCGATGAGATCCGTGATCATCAGGGCGGCGTAGTCGGCGTTAGACTTCAGCAAAGCTCCAAACAACGCCCACTTCACAACGGGCCCGTATTGGGCATAGGAGTTCCACGTTTTCCCTTTGGGCAAACCTGCAAAATCGCTGAGCAAGGCAAGCCCTCGCATAGCGCCATCGTGCTCGAGCCCACCTAACAATCCAACTAACGTATTCCACAATGCGGGAATGGATTCGTGATCGTGAGTCGCATAGGTAGCAAACGCGCACTCAGGGTATTCACGGCCTTTAACAGCAACCCCATTCCCTTTAGACTCCCAATGGCAGATCTTAAATCCTGCAATTCCGATCTCAGCCAAATGAGGCCGAACATAATCAGGCACGCAGCCCAAATCTTCACCGACAACCTCACCTTTACCCGCAGCTTCCAAAATCACCTTCAGATAGCGATCTCCGTCGGCTAAATTAGCGGCGCAATGCTCAGCCGAATCGTCAGCCTGCGGAAAAAATCCAGGCAGGTGCCCACCGGTCAGCTTTTTAGCCTCAGCTTCAGAAAGCCCGAGAAACTCGGGGTTTCTATCAGGCCTCCAAGGAAAACTAAAAATACGGTAAAAACCGAGAATGTGATCGATCCGGAAAACATGAAAAACATCCGTTAGTTTTTCAATTCTGCGTCGCCACCAGGCATAATCATCCTTCTCCAGAGCATCCCAATCGTAAAGAGGAATCCCCCAATTCTGCCCCCACTGACAAGCGAATGCGTCATCCTTAAAAACCGTCTCTGGCGGCGAACCTCCAGACAATGTTAGATCAAACCACTGGGGTTCAAAAAACACATCAACACTGGAATAGGAAATGCCAATCGGGATATCTCCCATGAGCTTCACATCGTTAGCTTCCGCATAGAAGCGTAACTCACGCCATTGTGTAAAAGCATGCCATTGCACCCAGGCGTAAAAATTTAACTCTCGATCCATCTCCTCCGGATCAAGGCTTTTCAAATACACCTCAGCCTTAGCCGCTGTATTGTATTCTTCTGGCCAGCTGTCCCAGTTCTCGGTTCCTGCCAGCTCCATCAGCCAGCGATATTGACAGTAGGGAGGCAACCAATCCGCCTCCTCCTTTTTGAACGTCTCAAATGCAGGGTCGTTTTTTCTGAGCTCTAAATAAGACGCATACCCCTGCGATAACAAATCCCATTTGGCCTCATTGGAACACGCATAATGCACCAGATCATCATCAGCGGCATCCGTTTTATATTTTGAAGCGGCAGCTCGAATCTGCTTCAGTGACAACCCTGGAATCGCTTCCATATCCAGCAACACAGGATCAAGAGCCACCGAGCTAATGGCATTGTATGGGCTGTTGTCTGAGCCGGTTTCATTAATAGGCAACAGCTGCAAAAAACCAACCCGGTGCTCCACAGCCCAATCAACCATGCCCTGAAGAGCTTTGGTGTCCCCTATCCCCAGATCGTCATCACGTCGCAGGGAAAAAACAGGTGCCAACACCCCCAATCGCCTTAAACGCGCCATTCCAGAATTTGCCATGCGCAAGACTGAAATAATTGCAGGAGATTAGCAACGACAATCAGCCGCGAGGCACGGCCAATCACAGCCCACCACGGCTAAATCACCTACATTGAGCGTTACACACCAAAGCGCGACCAAAACACATCATTCCCAGCCAATGCCTCATCCAGAGAACTCCAGCCCGCCAAGCTGGACTCGACAGTGATATTGGGATCAAAGCTCAGTCTCAGGCGAACCATTCCACCTTTGGATTCTGGTAAAATCTCAAAATTAGCCCCAGCATGGGAAAGTCGGAACAGAGCCACAGAGAGAGCCAGACAATCGCTTGATGGCCCCTCTTTGGTTGCCGAACGGAATGACTCTAAATTCTTGGCCAACAACCTCGATGAAAGCCTGAATTCAACACCGCCCTGCACCTCAGAAACGAGCAACACCCCAGCGTCCTTCATGATGGACTCCAACGCTGAAAGCAACAAACCTACTTCCACTTGCATCGCATCCAGTGAGCCAGGCCAGCCCGTTGTCGAGGCTTCTCCGGCCGACCACTCAAAATAAGCGTCCCCACCCACAAGAGAATCCATCACATCCTTAACTGGGATCGACTGACTGTAATCCAACTCTCCTCCGGTCAGCGCCTTCAGTGACAAACCTCCGCGCAGTGCTCGGAGAAAGATAAGGTGCCTACGGTAAAGCTCACGCCAATTCAACGACTCGTCGATAAGTTCACGGCTATCGCTATCTCCGGCACCGACTTCAGCCAGTTGAACGAGAGCTTTCAAAGCCTCACCTACACGTCTGAGCTCTTCATTGCGAAACACGGCCATCGAGGCGATCGATAAAACTCGGTCTGAAGAAGCCAACATTTCCACGCTGGAAAGCTTTTGCCTAAGCATGCCGTCACGCTCTTTCTGCAGCACATAATGCTCCATCGCCCGCACCAAGGTAACCTCAAGGTCACTCACCTCCCAAGGTTTGGTGACATAACGGTAAATCCCTCCTTTATTGACGGAGTCCACCGCAGCATCAATGTCCGCGTAGGCAGTCGACAACACCCTAACACAAAGAGGCTTCAATTCAGCCACCTTTTCCAAAAGTTCTGAGCCTGTCATATTGGGCATTTTCTGGTCGGTGACCACCAGACCAATTTTATCGATATGCTGGTGAAACAACTCCAAAGCCTCAACCCCGTCCCTAGCGAGCAAAATATTAAATTGATGGCCAAACAAACGGCTGAAATACTTCCTCGTTTTCTCCTCATCATCGACGAAAAGAACCAAATTCTCATTATGTGTGTCTTCGCTCATACTGTGTAGTTACTTGCTGTGAAAGATGGCTCTATTAGATAATAAATCAAGAACTGATTAAAATCTTATAAGAGAAATCACCACTCTCATTCTTTCATTTTTTGTGGTAAATAGATCTTAAATTCTGTAAATTCTCCGAGTTTTGAATTCACCTCAATCCTTGCCCCATGCTGCTCGATAATGCGATAAGTGATGCTCAAGCCCAGCCCCATGCCCTCACCTACATCGTTTTTAGTGAAGAATGGATCAAAAATACGCTCTATATCCTCTTCGCTAATACCACACCCAGTATCCCTAATTTCAACCATCACCTGCTGATCGTCACAAGCTTCGCCAGAAACTGATATTTTTGACTCCTCCCCATCATGTACCTGAATGGCACGCGCCGCATTTTGAAACATATTAACGAATAGCTGACAAAGCTGAACCTCGTTCCCATGGATGATCAATTCGGGAGGAACACTCGATTCAAAATCCACTCCAGACATCGAAGGAGCAAACAGCTTCCGGGCGCTTTCAACAACATCGGCGAGTGCCACATTTTCCATACTCACCGCATCGCCCCGAGTGAAGGAACGTAACCCTTTAACAATATCCACCACCCGGTCAACCCCCTCCTTGGCATCACTCAGGACATCGAGAAAATCCTCACGTTCTTCCTCCGGGAGCTGACGCTCGAAAGTCTTCAGCGCATACAGCGCGGTGTTGGTGTAATTCAGAGGATTATTGATTTCATGCACAATCCCGGCACTCATACGACCTAAAGAGCTCAACTTTTCAGTCTGCATCAAGATAGCCCCTTGCTCTTTGAGCTGCCCATAGGCGGCCTCCAAATAGACGTTGTTCTCAGCTAACTGAGATTCAAACTCACTGCTAGAAAGCAAGTTTTTCACCCGAGCCAATAACTCAACCGATGAGAACGGTTTAGTTAGAAAATCATTAACTCCGGCCTCAAGAGCACTGAGCCTAGCAGTCTCTCCAGCCTGGGCCGTTACTAAAATGATAGGGATACGGGCAGTAACGGGATCTGATCTGAGCTTAGACGTTAGCTCCACTCCATCAAACCCAGGCATCATATAATCCAAAATCATCAAGTCAGGCTGCACCTTAGAAGCCAAGCTCAAAGCCTCCGCACCATCTTGAGCCTCGATCACTTCGTAACCTTCTAATTGCCGGACAATGAACGAGCGCATGGCATCCTCATCCTCAGCAATAAGAATACGCTTCCTCATCTCGATGCCATCGCTCGGAGCCGCCTCTGCTAGCTCGAGCCTCTCAGGATCATCACCACCCCGATCAAAGGTCTCCAACCGTTCCCCGCTAGCCTGGAGAATCCCTCTCAACTTTGCCTGCTCATTAAATCGCTCCAGCACATCGTGCTCTTGTTCGATCTTGCCCTTCTCAACTCCCGCTCCAGGTTTCGGCGCGGGGATGACGACTGTAAATTGAGATCCTTTGGATATTTCAGATTTCACAGAAATTTTTCCCTGCATACTTTCGGTAAGGCTTCTCACCAAGGCTAGGCCGATCCCAGCCCCTCGGTGTTTACGCTTGGCTGACATATCGGCCTGCCAAAACCGCACAAAAACATTCGCTAAAACATCCTTACTCATTCCCACTCCAGTATCGGAAACAGTCAGCTTTAATTTCCCATCGTGAGTTTCAGCCCCGAGTGTGATCTCACCTCCTGACGGTGTAAACTTCACCGCATTCACCGCCAAATTGAGCATAATTTTCTCCAACCGATCTCGATCAAGCCAGACCGTCTTTTGCTCCACCACATCACAGCGACAGGAAAAGTTGATATTCTTGAGCGAGGCAATCGGCCTGAGGTTTTTTGTCAGCCCTAAAATCAAATCCTCCACATCAACTAACTCGGGCCGTGGAGGTGACTCATCACTATCTAATTTCACCAAATCAAGGATATCGTTAATCAACCGCAACAAACGCATCGCATTATCCTCCATCATATCCAAATGCTCAATAACTAGGGTGTCTTTACGGTATTTTTTATGAAACCGGAGATTCTCCAATGGCCCGAGGATGAGGGTGAGGGGCGTTCTCAACTCATGGCTAATATTCGCAAAAAATCGGGCTTTCGTCTCATCCATGGCCCGCAATTGCTGATTGGTTTCCTGGATCTCCTTCACCAAACAAAATTCACGAAATCGGCTAGCGTCATTGTAGTAAGCCGCCAGCACAGCCACCACCCCTGCAACCAACACAAAATAGCTTGGGATGATTCCGCCGCGGTAAGTTAACCCCGCCGAATACATCAGAACAAAAAAGCTCAATACGCAAATCGCCGCGTTCAGTAAACTATCCCTAGGCCGCCAACGTAGTAGCAGCGCCGCCCCGACAAGCATGATATTGATCCCCCCGTAATAGGAAGAAGCCGGATCACGAACCTGATAAATCATCAACTCAATACAAAAAACCGGCACCAGTATCCACAGATGGGTCACAAGCCCTAAAAGCCATTGTTGCTTCACATGACCAGCAATAAACCACCCGGTGACCAAAATCGATGCCACCACCAAGCGATACTGCAAAAACTGACCTGAAACATAGGGGTAAACCCATACATCTACCCCAGAGCCACCCAACATAAACAAGGCCGCCGAGAGCAACACCATCCTGACACTCTTCCTCCGAGGCTCGAATTCCGACTCCTCAAATAAGGCTCTCATGGATTTTACCTGCACAATCATCTCTCTAATAATATTAACTTTGTTACCTTTCGACTATTTGACATGTCCTGATAGCCCGCTGTCATATTCCACCCGAACATGGACAACACACAGCACGCGGACTCTATCGAAATAAATGACATTTGTATCGCATAAAATGAACAGCCCTCAAAAAAAGGTGACTTAGTGAGAAAAATAACGTGCCAGATTGTGATCCCTGCCGTATACTGTCCCCGCAACTATAACTAAAGCAATGAGCCGACCTGTCACACCCACACCGTTCCATCGCAAAGGCGACCGCGTTTATGATCAATCTGGCGTAGATCTCCTCACACTTGCCGAACAAAACGGATTCAACGTGAAAAAGGTAGCCTCGTCACTTGGATTTACTTCCATCCAATTTCAACGCCACGTCGAAGCCGCCATCGGTCTCAAACCCAAAGACCTCTTCTGCAACCACCGCGCCCTGCTAGCCAAACGCATGATCGCAGAGGGAATGAATTTACACGACATCAGCGAAAAACTCGACTACCTCTACTACAGTCACTTTTGCACCGATATCAAAAAGTTCTACGGCATCCCGCCCAAGCAATTGGAAAAAAAACTGCGCACGCCTAAAGACTGAGAAGGAACACTTGTTTACCCTTCCCTACCTGCATGAGATCTGTCATCCAAGCGGCATGCCTACTCATATCGACTTCATCCACCTCGACTGCCTCGAGGGCATGCGTGAGATGGATGCCGCAAGCATCGACCTCGTGGTCACCTCGCCTCCTTACAATCTAGGGATCAAATACGATACCTACAAAGACAATAAGGACCGGAACGCATTTATCGACTGGTGTCTCGACTGGACGGCCGAAGTAAAACGTGTCATGAGCGATGAGGCCTCATTTTTTCTCAATGTAGGAGCCTCTGCCAAAAACCCACTGCTCCCCCATCAGCTGCTGCTTGCACTCACCGCTCCCGCAGACGGCTCAGACCCGCTCTTCATTATCCAAAACACCTTCCACTGGATCAAATCCATCTCCGTGGACACCAAACAAGGCGACACCATCAGCGCAGGCCACTTCAAACCCATCCAAAGCAAACGCTACGTCAACGACTGCCACGAATACGTGTTTCACTTGACCAAATCCGGCAGCGTCCCTCTCGACCGCAAAGCCGCGGGCGTCCCCTACGTCTACAAATGCAATATCGACCGCTGGGGCCACACCGGCGGCGAAGACAAACGCTGCCGAGGCAACAACTGGTTCATCCCTTACGATACCATTAAAAACCGCAACAAAGACCGACCCCACCCAGCCACATTCCCCATCGGCCTGGTGGAGCAATGCATCCGCATCCACGGAACAGGTGAGGACACCCGACTGCTCGACCCCTTTAATGGCATCGGCACCTCAGCCATCGCCGCACACCGGATGGGCATCGCATCCTACACCGGATTTGATATCGATGAAGGATACCTTGCCTCCGCGTGCGAACGACTCAAAACCGAGCAACAACAACCTTTAAAACTCTTCTAACGCGCCTTGAACCTCCGCCCGTCACCCCGGCTTGCGCTCGCCCCCATGCAGGCGATCACGCACCTACCCTTCATGCGTGTCATGCAGCGCTTTGGCGGCCCTGACTACTACGTCACGGAATATTTCCGCGTCCATACCGACTACACCCTAGAAAAGCACATCCTGCGCAGCATCACGGAAAATGCCACCGGCCAACCCATCTACGCCCAACTCATCGGCCAAGACATCCCGGCACTCGTCAGAATAACGGAGGAGCTTTTGAAATACCCCCTTGCGGGAATCGACCTCAACCTCGGCTGCCCGGCTCCTGTCGTCTGCCGAAAAGACGCTGGAGGAGGACTCCTGCGTAAAAAAGACCACCTCACTGACATCCTCAAAGCTCTCCGCGATGTGATTCCTTCAGGAAAATTCACCGTCAAAACCAGACTCGGCTACGAACACCCGGACGAATTCAAAGAGCTGGTAGAAATTTTCCAGCACCATCACATCGACCTCCTGACCATTCACGGCCGCACCGTAAAGGAACGCTACCAAACGCCCATCCACACCGACTTCATCAGGTATGCCGTCGAACAAATGGACTGCCCCGTGATCGCCAATGGCAACGTGGTCGACGCCTCCACAGGCCGGGGACTCCTCGCTCATACCAACGCTGCAGGACTCATGATTGGACGCGGAGCCATCCGCAACCCCTGGATCTTCAACCAAATCCGCGACACCATTGTCGGCAAACCACCACACACCGTCACCCGCGATGATCTACTCAAATACATCACCTCACTCTACCAAGAGATCGCCAGCCGCCAAGACGACTTCGATGAAGCCAAACACATTCAGCACATGAAAAAATACCTCGTCTACATCGCCCAAGGGTTGGATACTGAATTTGAACACCATATCCGCCGCGTCAGCACCGCTAAAGAATTCCACTCCACCTGTCAGAATTTCCTCCACTCCGATGAGCCAGTGCCCATCCTCCCCCCCAATAACTCAAAGCTATTCTGTGGATTCGAGGCATTGCGTTAGTTTTCCTCTCATGTTATGGATGCCCCGTGCCTGACGCATCCACACCTTCCACCACCGAACCTCCACTGATCCGCGTCCGTGGTCTGCATCAGTATTTTGGAGAAAATCATGTTCTGCGAGGAATCGATCTCGATGTCCACCGTGGAGAAACACTCTGCCTACTCGGCACATCAGGTGGCGGCAAAACAGTGCTCACCAAACACATGCTCGGACTCATGAGCCCAGCAGAGGGCAGCATCCAGATCGATGGAGAGGAAATCGCCCACATGAGCGAACGAAAACTCGGCCCAGTGCGCAAGAAGTTGGGAGTCATGTTTCAGAGCGGTGCCCTCTTTGACTCCATGAGCGTCGCTCAAAACATCGCCTTCCCCCTAATCGAGGCAGGAATCAAAGATACCGACGATCTCAACCGCCAAATTTCAAAGGTTCTTGAAATTGTCCGCCTCCCCGGCCAAGAAGACACCATGCCCTCCGCGCTCTCAGGAGGGATGAAAAAACGTGTCGCTTTGGCCCGGGCCATCGTCGATCACCCCGCCTGTGTATGCTATGATGAGCCCCACGCCGGGCTAGACCCCATCACCGCAGACTCCATCGATAAACTCATCAAATGTCTGCAAAAAGAACACGGCATCACCAACATCGTCATCACCCACGAGCTCAGAAGCGTGTTCCGTATTGCAGATCGTATTATCTTCATGAAAGACGGTCGCATCCACTGGCAAGGAACCCCCGCAGAAATCAAACTCTCTGAAGACCCAGATATCCAAGCCTTTATTGACGGCGCTGATTACGATACATCCAACTGGGATTGCGGCTGCTAAATGGCTTAATCACCGACTTCGACACTTGCAACCTACCCAAATCCAAGAGAAACTACCCCTATGCCCGCCCGGGAAAAACGACGCGAAACCACCGCAGGACTCTTTGTCCTGATCGGACTACTCTTGCTTGGGGTTCTGATCGTTGAATTTGGGCGCTTCGGTGACCGCTTCAGCAACCACTACTCACTCTTCATTGAATTTTCCGACACAGCGGGCATCATCAAAGGAAGCGATGTGCGCCTACGCGGAGCCAAGATCGGGCGAGTCGCCACCCAACCCGAACTCATCACAGCCATCCCCAGCGGCAGTGTTGTCCGCATGGAAATAAGCATTCGCAATGATATCAAGATCCCCCATGGCGCGATGATCAAAATCGGAAGCTCGGGCATCATGGGGGACACTTTTATCCAGATTGTGCCTCCCGAAAAAGAAACCGGAGTTTTCTACAAAGACGGAGACACCATCACAGGCGCCGGCGCGGGTGGATTTGACGCCATCCGGAGCGATGCCGAAACCATCGCCCGCGAAGCCAGCCTACGGCTTAAACAAGCGGAAGAAACATTCATCAAAATGGATGCCGCCCTGACGGAAATCAGAGAGGTGGGGCAAAACCTCAACATCACGATCCAGAAAGTAAATACCCACTTCCTTTCCCCTGAAAACCTAAACCATTTCAGCCAAGCCATGGCCAACTTTGAAGCCGCCAGTGAAAACATCAACACAGCCTCAAAAGAACTCAAACCCACCGTCAAAGAAGCCCAGGCCACACTCGCCAGCATCCGCAAAGCCGCGGACTCCGCCGATACCCTGATCGCAAATGCCCAGCAGGAAATGAAACACATCGAACCCGCCCTGCGCGATATCCCCAAAGCCGTCCGCAGCATTACCAGCGCCGCAGAAAAAGCGGAAGACACGATGAATGCCCTGCAAAATAAAGACAGCCTAGCAGGCACTCTGGCCTACGATACTGACACCGGCACCAATGCCAAAGACTTCATGCGCAACCTCAAGCGCTACGGCATCCTCCGCTACCGCGACGACGAGTCGCCCGAAGACAACGACCCCCGCAATAAATTTCGCGGCAGCCGCCGCTAGCCAAGCCTCCCCAACTTCAAGACTTCCCGACTTCAAGACCCCCACCCATGAACCACTCCGAACCTCGTATCTACCTCCTGCCCAACCTCATGACGGCGGGCAACCTCTGCTGCGGATTTTTTGCCGTGCTAACCATTTTCAAAGGCATGGAAATGAATGATTTCTCCTCCGCCTACCCCTTCTATGAAAAGGCCATCCTACTGATCTTTGGATCCTGTATTTTTGATCTGCTCGATGGTAGACTTGCCCGAATGGGAGGGCAAGAATCACCCTTTGGTCAAGAATTTGACTCCCTCGCGGACATCGTCTCCTTCGGCATGGCTCCCGCCTTATTAGTATCCAAAGCTGTCCTCTTTAATCTTGAAGGTCGGATCGGCTGGGCCATTGCCTTCATCTACCTCCTATGCGGAGCCATCCGCCTAGCCCGCTTCAACTGCATCGCCAATATGCCCAAACAAAAAGGAGCCTCCTCCAACTTCCAAGGCATCCCCATACCGATGGCGGCTGGATTTATTGCCTCAGTCACCTTTTTACTGATTAACTTTGGCAAACAAAATGACTGGGGTAATGACCTCGGATATTGGAACTACGTCCTCGCCGCCGGCATGCTCGGACTTTCCATCTTGATGATCAGCAAAATTGAATACCCAAGCTTTAAAAAAATCGACTTCCAAACCAGAGGCACCGTCTGGGGAATCCTCGCAGGAGCGCTCGTCTTGGTCATGTTACTCAACGAAAACACCCGCTGGTACACTCCAACTGCAATCTTTTCCCTCTACCTCATCTACGGACTCGTCCGCCCCATGCTCTCGAAAGACTGGCGTCGCAATATTGACCACGCCCTCGATGGTGAAGACTCCGAGGCCTAATCGCCCTCCCAACTATTCACTCACTCCAAAAGCATGAGACATAATTGCGTTACCCACCGCTTCCTTAGGCGCGCGCTCTACTCTCTCCTGCTCATCAGCCTTGGCCTCTGCGTGCAAGCGCAAGCTCGCAATGTCTCACGCGTCATCATCGACCCCGGCCACGGCGGAAAAGACAAAGGCACACACCGGGGTAGCGTTTACGAAAAGACCCTCGCCCTTAAAGTTGCGCTCAAGGTGGAAGCCCTGCTCAAGAAAAAAGGCATCCCCGTGACCATGACGCGACGCACCGATAAGTTCGTCACCCTCACGGGCCGCGCCGCCATTGCCAATCGCTACAGCAATGCCGTCTTTGTCAGCATCCACTTCAATGGCCACACCAATCACAAATACCACGGCGTAGAAACCTACTACTTCGGTAGCCAAGGCCAAAAACTCGCCGCCCACATCCACCTCAGACTGCTCAGCAACCTGAAAATCCGCAACCGCGATACCCGCCAGCGCAAAGACCTCGCCGTGCTACGTCTCACCAACTGCCCCGCGGTCCTCGTCGAATGCGCCTACCTCAGCAACACCTACGAACGCCGCCGCGCCCAGCGAGGCGGCTATCAAGACGCCTGCGCCAAAGCCATTGTCGATGGCATCATCGCCTACAAAACATATCGTTGAAAAGTTGCTTGCCGCGCCCAAAGGCTCCTGCCATGATGGGCGCATGACCTTATCCAAATTCATCCCACTTGTATCAACGGCCGCCATTGCCTGTCTCGCCTTGAGTTCCTGCTCCACTACCCCAACCCGCAAAGGAGGAGTCGGCATGAGAGCTTACAATTCGTTCGACGTCCCTGCGACACTTCCTACGAATCCATCCAACGTCCGCGTCAAAGTCTCGACGAACAATCAAATGCTGTATGTCTATGAAGGTTCAAAAATCCTCATGGTGACACCCGTTTCCGTAGGAACCTCAAGCACTCCCACCCCTAAAGGAAACTTCCGCATCTTCAAAAAAGATCACTACCATCGCGCCAACAGCCATGGATTTGCCTACAGTGGCAGCCGCATCAAAAAAACCTACCTCAACCAAAAGCCCTCCGGCTGGAGCTTCAAAGGAACACCCATGCCATACTGGTGTGAGTTCAAGTCCAATTACGGAATCCACGCTGGCTGGATGAAACACCGCCCATGCACTCACGGATGTATCCGCATGCACGTCAACGTAGCTCCTAAGTTTTTCCGTCTTGTCAAAAATGGCACTCCGGTATCGATCGCCTATAGTCAGCCTGAAGACTCCACCATCGGCCGCAATGTCAAACGCCCAATCGACGCAGGCCCGCTACCCGATTATCCCGCTTCAGATATGCTCAAAAACGGAATCTTCACCATGCATAAGACTCCAACTTATCACTAAAGACAAACCCAACAAACATTCCCATCCATGTCGCCATCCGTCTCTACGGATCGGCGGCATGTTTCGTTAAGGGTCTATAGATTCGGCCAGCCTCATCGCCTGCACATTAGCTGAGACGTCATGTACACGGTGCAGCCGAATCCCTTCACGGCAGGCAAGGGCCGTCACCACCGCAGTGGATACATCACGCTTGGCTGGATCCGCCTCTCCGGTGAGACTGCCTAGAAACGACTTGCGGGAAACACCTAACAACATAGGCCGATTGGGCTGGATCAACTCCTGCATAGCCCCTAGATGGCGAATCAAAGCGAGGTTGTGCACCAGCGTTTTTCCAAATCCAATCCCAGGATCAAAACACAAACAATCAGGATCGATCCCCTGAGCGGAAAGTGTGGCCAGACGCTCTTCAAAAAACGCCTGCACAGCAGCGATCACGCCTCCACTCATCCGATAATTTGGCTCGCTCTGCATCGTCTTCGGAGTTCCCTGCATGTGCATCACCACCACTCCAGCACCATAGCGAGCGCAAACCTCCGCCATCGCCCTGCCACTGTCGGGCCCCGTCAATCCAGTGACATCGTTCACGATATCCGCACCGGCCTCCAGAGCGGCTCTAGCAACGGATGCCTTGGAGGTATCGATAGAGATAAAAACATCAGACCGCTCCCGCAAAGCTGAAATCAAGGGGACGACTCGCGCCACTTCCTCCTCAGCACTCACCGCAGGAGCGCCAGGTCGGGTTGACTCACCGCCAATATCAATGATTCCCGCACCGTCCGCGACCATTTGTAGGGCATGCTCAATGGCGGGAATGCCAGCGTCGTATTTTCCCCCATCCGAAAACGAATCGGGCGTGGCATTGAGAATACCCATCACCACACCATGGTCGGTGAGATTCAGGGATCGGCGTCGGGTTTTCCAGATCATCATGAGGTGGGTTGAGCGATGACCCTTGACTTATTTAGACCAGTTCTTTTTACGGTTTCCAAACACCCACAAGGTATCATCTCGATAAGAATTCAACACCATCTTATCCCCCGTAGCGAGGTAATACTTTCCTAGAAAAAACCCCCTGCTTACTGATGTTTTTCTCCTCATAGAGAGCGCTCACCCGCTGTTTGAAGCCGTTATCAGCCATCGACACCTTCGCCCTCAGATCCGGGCTATCCAAGACAACGACTTCTATTTCACCTTGCTGAAAACTGACAGGTTTAGCCAGATGGCCGGATTCCATTGCTTGGGGTGCGGCCCCCTTTTGACTTTGGTAATCCAATGCAACATGAACCGAAATCTCAGTCGGAAACGCCCGCTCCGGCACATCAGTCCAATTTTGAACCAACTCCTCAAGTGGTTTGTAAGATTTCACGTAAAAAATTCTAATCTCTCAGAAAATAAATGTCGAGGCTCCATCTCATGAATTCACGCTCTAATGCGGGCGAACGGGCCTTATAAATGATAGATTGAAGAATTCCTAGGGTCTGATACCCTCGCCAACACACCTATGAACACCATCCTAAAATCCTACCTTCTTCTGGGCGCCGCAAGCTTCACTCTCGTGATGCCCGCACAGTCCGCCGACCAAGGTCTTGGCCACACCAAAAACCACAATGTGCGCATCATGCGCAATGAAGACGGGTCCTTCACCGAGTTCAGCAAAAGTTCAGATGAACGAGTGATCACTCGCAAAAACTACAGCGATAGCAACAAAGCCAATGGCGAGCGGGTGCTACGCATGAGCATTATTTACCGCAAAGATGTTTACGGTAAACTCCGCAGTGGCCGCATCCACGACGGCACAGGAAAAATCCTCTACCGCGTTGTTTACGGGTATCATAAGGATACAGGTCGTCTGGTTGCCGAAAACATGTTTGACGCCCGGGTCAAACGCACTGAAGTCGTTACCGATCCAATCACTGGCAAACCCAAAGCGGTTGAAATGCCCGTTCGCAAACTTTTCCACCGCTACGATGCCCAAGGACGCCGGGCAAAACCCATCGTCTTCTGCCTCCCCGCTGGCAAACGCGCGGAAGAACTTTTTGGTGAACACGGATCGAGCTACCTCGACAAAGACCCCTTTCAAAAGTAGGCCCCGCTTAACGGCTTCGTTCCAGCCCCCTTCTACTTCCTACTTCTTCAAGTAGTTGGGAAACTCTTTATTGAGCATGTCCAAGTAGTGCTTGGCTTGATCAGCCTCACCTTTTTTGGTCAGCGCTTGGTAGGATTTGTAAAGCGCATCAGGTCGCAGCTCTTTATCATTTCCAAGAAACTCGACCACCAGCACGTAGGCTGCTGCCGCAGTGGTGTAATCCTCAGCTTGGAATGCGATATCACCGAGCACTAGGCGAAGCTCGGCATTGATGCGCCCCTTGGGGCGAAGTTTCAAACCGTCTTCCGCAGAAACTTTCGCTTCATCCAACTTAGAGAGTCCTAGATAGGCCTTGGATTGATCCAGTAACGTCTCGGCTTTCCAAAATGGCTCCTCGACCACATCCAGAAAATGGCTAATCGCCACAAGGGCCTCTTCGTTTTTCCCTATCTCCACCCGCGCGCCGCCTAGCATTTTCCAAAATGCCTTCGGGGTCTGGCGAGGTTCGTCTGGAGTCGCGCCCATAGTGAGATAACGCTCGGAGTCCTTCATCTCACCTCCATTATAACATTGCACCCCAAGCCAAAGGTAAATTTGCGGCTGAATTTTATCACCCTGCCCTTTCTCCCTCACTGCGTCCACCGCAGCCTGAAGGCGGGCCTTATCTTTCAGGGCATAGCTGCAATAAATCAATAACACCTGAGAGTTCAAACCATATTGATCAGGAATAAGTTGGCTTGCCTGCTCCAGCGCCGGGATCGCTTTTTCATAGTCCTTGAGCTGGTAGCTCCCCCATCCGATCCAGTAATGCGCATTGGCCAAAGTTTCCTTGCGAAGCTTGGGGAAGCTATAAAGCATCGATTCATACCGCCGGATCATCTCCGGATAATCCTGAGCATCTTTCTTAATCCGGGCGCTGTTCTGCCAGGCGAGGGCGGCTAATTTATTCTGAGGATAGCGCTGAATGAGCAGGTCAAAATCACGCAGTGCCTTGGGCCGATCCCCCAGTGCCAAATAGGATTTCCCACGACGCGCAATCACCTTGGCCGAACGTTCATCATCGGGGTATTTCTTGAGAAATTCACCAAAACTACGCACAGCCCCGTTATGATCGCCTGATTCAGAGAGACACCAGCCACGTTTGAAGAGCAAATTCCCTTGATTGTCCTCTCCCACAAGAACGGGATTGATCTGATTGTAAGCCGCAGCAGCTTCGCGGAACTGACCAGCATCAAACAAGGTTTCAGCCTTCATCAACAGAGCCTTGTGGATTTTAGGCTGTCTGGGAAAACGAAGCTGATAAACTTCGAGAAAAGCATCCACCTGCTTCGGAATGTTCGTCCCCTTGATATTGAAAAAACAGAGCAAGCGGTAATAACCAGCCTCAAAGGCCTCCATCGACAGCGGCATTTGCCCCTCAGCCTGGGCAAAGAACTTAATCGCCTCATTGTATCGCTTCAGCTGATAAGCACTCCTTCCGGCAAGGATGTATTTGATGGCTTCGGTGGCGGGCTTCCCTTGGTAGCTCCCCCTCTTCATCACATCAAACACCCCTCGGTAGTTCTTGCCCGTGTACATGCTGTTCATCAATGCCGCCTGAGCCCGGGGCTTGAATTTATCTTCCTTGGAAAGAAGAACCGTCTTGAAATATGCCTCCGCATTATCCGTTTTTTTAAGCTGCAAAGAAATCAACCCTGCATTCAATGCCGCATCAGCCCGGATATTGGCCGCTACTCCCGGCTGCACCAACGAGGTGAATTTTTCCAGAGCCTTGTCTAATTGTTTTTTGCCAAAATAAAGATATCCGAGACGCAGTTTGGCATTTTCACGATACACCACAGGGGCGTCCTTCGCCGCTTCAATCGCTGAATATGACTTGATCGCACGTTCCGTCTGCCCGGAATATCGGTAGCATGACGCCTCTTGGTACAGGCCCCGATTTCGCTCCTCAGCCGTGGATGCCATGGTCGCCACACGCTCAAAATAAACGGCAGCCTGATTGTATTTCTTACTGGCAAAAGCATCAAAACCCAATCGATTCGAGGCTAAAGCCACGTAGCGCCCGGTCTTGTATCGGTTAATCACCCGATGAAACATCTGCTTGGCCTCATTGATATAGCCGGCCTGATAATAGCACTCCCCCAGATAATAACTGGCCGCCGGCGTATTGGCATGATTGGGAAAACGTTGGAGATACTGCTGCAAGCGTGGAGCCGCCTGCTCATACGCCCGCACCCGGTCGCCGCGATCCTGCAGCCCGTTGGCATGACGATAAAGCTGTTTACAAAACTCAAACTGATCTTGGCCAGGATCTGCCACTAATGGCGCATTCTGAGCCAGCACCGATGACGCGGTGAGCAATAAAGCGAGAAATAGGGAAATGAGACGCATGATGGGACTTCTTTATTTTTTCTTCCGTTGCACTTGAGTGGCAAAGGAAATGTTCGGGATACCTGCTTTTTGGCAAACATCAATGACTTCGACAATTTTTTGATACTCCACCTTGCCGTCACCTCGGATGCGGATCGCCTGATTACCATTAACCAACGCGATGCGTTGCAGCTTAGCAAAAAGCTGTTCTTTATTCATCAATGACTTATCGACCACGACCTCGCCGCTTTCGCGCACATTGATAATCAGCTCATGAGCCGTCTGCCTAGCATCTGCCCCCTCTTCCGCCACAGGCACAGACACATCCAATTCCCGCTCATCTTGTGAATATTTCATCGTGGTAATAAAAAAGATGAGCAACAAGAAGACAACATCCACCATCGGAGCCAATGGCAAATCGGCTTTTACTGGTTCTACGTTCTGAAACTTCATGATGGCTTAAAATGCTAGCTATTTGTCCCTCACACACCGTGAGTCTCGGGCCGATCATTAAATGGACGCTCGCCTGCACGCTCACGGTGATCACGCTCGTCATACTCGTCCCCCTCCGCATAGATGGGCTGCGGAGCTGCGCCACGGCGGCGATTATATTGCGCTGCCAATAACGCCATCAAATGGGTGCTCGCAGCTTCGAGTTCTGCAATATATTTCTGCACCCGCCCTCGGAAAATAGAATAGAACACCACCGCCGTGATACCGATCACCAGACCTGTAGCCGTAGTCACCAGTGCCTGATAAACCCCCTTAGCTAGCTCATTGGCCTGAGCGCCTTCATGGCCACCGCTAGAAATTTGCATAAATGAATTAATCATTCCAATCACCGTACCCAATAGCCCCATCATCGGGGCAATCGTTCCCACATCCGCCAAATAGCTAATGCGTTGGGTAAGCATCCCCGCCTGACGCGAGCCCTCGGCCTGAGCGACTTCACGCACCTCCTTGAAGGTCACTCCTGTATTCTTCGTCATGAAATCCAAGGTTTTTTCTGTAATGCGGGCCACACTTTGATTCTGCCTATTGCAGTGGGCGATAAGCCCCAGGTAATCGCGCTTGCGGATCAAAGCCTCGGCAGCATTCATGAATTTATCACTGACCACGGAATTGCGCCTGATGGTAAAGGTATAAAACAGAATCAGCACCAAGGCGATCACCGAGAGAACAGCCAGCGGATACATCATGAATCCCCCCTTCTTGAGGATATCAACAATATCCATCGTCTCCGAAGGTGGCATCTCAGCGGCGAAAATGTAAGGGGCTGTAGCCAAAAACAGGCCAATGGTCAGAATCGTAGATTTCATAGAGATAGGGCGCGGTCAGTGTAGCCTGATTTTCCACAGGCGCAAGTGTAGGAAATGGCGGATAATTGAAGATCAACGCGGGGTTACCAACACGACACCACTCATTTACGATGATCTCTCCATCATTCTTTCCCAGCGACCATCAAAAAAAAATGATGATCACATAGAAAATACTCAGCTATTTCAGGCAGATGAAATAGAGTGAGCTGAATCTAAACGTCTCTTCAAACTCACGCATCAAGCTCGCCAAAAAGGAATCAGGAAGAACCACGCAGTCATGCTCGTATACAAATGATCCAATGCTTCACCCTTGCCAGAGAGAGTGAAAATTTGTTTCTATCGTCCATCATGAAAAAAATCCTAGCCGCCCTCATTTTCCTTTCCGTCCTGACAGACTCATCTACCCGTGCCGCTGACCGACCGAACATCCTCTGGATCACGGCGGAGGATTACTCCAGCAACTGGCTGGGGTGCTACGGAAATAAGCAAGCACAAACACCCCATATCGACGCGCTCGCCGCGCAAAGCATCCAATTCACTGCTGCATATTCCAATGCCCCGGTCTGCGCCGTTGCTCGCTCTACCATTCTTACCGGAGCCTACGCCCCAACGGTCGGCTCCCAGCACATGCGCAGCCGCAAACCCGCTCCCAGCCTCTACAAGCCCTACGTCACCTACCTCCGCGAACTCGGATACCACTGCACCAATTACGGAAAAACCGACTACAACATCAAGATGGACGACAACTCCATCTGGGAGAAAGGCGATAAAAGAAAACCATTTAACAACCTTTCCGCTCAGCAGCCCTTCTTCATGGTCATCAACCTAGGAGAAACCCATGAAAGCCGACTCTTTCCTCAAAAAATCGCCGCCAATCGCAAAAATGGCATCATTCCAAAAAAGCCACGCCTAGACGCGGAAGCGGTTACCGTGCCGCCCTACCTCCCAGCCATCCCTGGCATTCGTCACGACATCGCCGTGTATCACGATAACATGACGGCCATGGACACACACGTAGGCAAACTCCTCTACGAACTCAAAAAGCAAGGCTTCGCCGACAACACCATCGTCTTCCACTACTCCGATCACGGCGGTGCCATCCCGCGTGGAAAGCGCTATCTCAAAGACACCGGCACCCGCGTGCCGATGATCGTTTATTTTCCCAAAAAATGGCAACACCTCAGCCCATTCAACCCCAGTGAAAAAGTGGATGAGCCGGTATCTTTTGTCGATCTCGCCCCCACTCTACTGTCATTGCTCGGCGAGAAAAAACCTGTGCAGATGCTCGGCCGGGCATTTTTGGGATCAAAGCGCATCCAGCCAGCCGAGGATGAAGTCGAGTTCCTCTACGCCGATCGGTTTGATGAAATCTACGGCATGCGCCGGGGCGTCACCGATGGCCGATGGAAGTATATCCGCCGCTTCACCCCGCACCTCAGCGCGGCCCCATACAGCTTCTACCAATTTGGCCAGGTCGGCTGGCTCGACTGGGAAAAACGCTGGAAAAACAACAAACTCAAACCCGAATTCAATACCATCTGGCAGCCAGGACAAATGGTGGATGAACTCTTCGATCTCAAAGCAGATCCATGGGAAATCCACAACCTCGCCGCCGACCCCAAGCATGTGGACAAACTCAAACGCATGCGCGCTCAGTTAAAAAAAGAAATGATCCGCGCCCGCGATACCGGACTAATCCCCGAAGGTATGTTTGCTGAACTCGTGCCCGAGGGAGCCCCCGCCGCCGATTATTGGAATACGCACGCCGATGAACTCGCCGCACTCATCGACCTCGCATTTCTCGCCTCCGCCCGCGATCAAAACAACCTTCCGATGTTGCTCAAAAAACTAAAATCCACAGATGCCCTCACCCGCTACTGGGCGGCTCAGGGGATACTCATTCTCGGCAAAGATGCCACTACGTCTGAGGAAACGGAATCCACTATCCACCCCCTCCTTAAGGACAAACACAGCAATATCCGCAGCACTGCCGCCCAGGCCCTCATCGCTCTTGGCAAAAAGAACGAAGGCATCGCTTTCCTGCTCAAGGATCTTCAAGCCGACAACAACGAATTCGCCCAACTCTACCTGCTCAACGGCCTGATCCAAGCCGAGGCATTTGATCAAATCCCGGCCGCCTGGAAAAAGGAACACACAAAAGGCAAAGACTACGTCTCACGCTGCATCAGCCGCGCCGATAAGCACCTCAAACAAACACAGCCATAACCGCCCCCCCATTCTCATCATGATCAAATCACTCATCACGACACTCATCACGACACTCATTTCGCTCTCAGCGATCAGCACTGCCACCTCGGCGGAAACGCCGAACACCCGGCCTAATATCATCATCATGATGGTTGACGACCTCGGCTATTCCGACTTCGGCTGTTACGGCAGCGAAATCAAAACGCCAAACATCGACAAACTCGCGAACACTGGACTCAGGTTCCGTCAATTTTACAACACCGCCAAATGCCACACGTCACGCGTTAGCCTACTCACCGGACTCTACAGTGACCAAGCGGGCGACTCAAAACTCAACCGAGGCGTAACCATCGCGGAAGTACTCAAGAAATCGGGCTACTCGACAATGATGGTCGGCAAGTGGCACCTCAAAAAAGAACCCACCGACCGTGGATTCGAGCAATATTTTGGCCACCTCTCAGGCGCTACTAATTTTTTCAAAGGAGACAAAACGTTCCGGCTCAATGGCAAACCATGGAATGATTTCGATGACGAATTTTACACCACGGACGCCAACATCCGCTTTGCCAAACAATTCCTCAACAACGCCCTCAAGCAATCGCCCGACAAGCCATTTTTCCTCTACATCGCCCACAATGCGCCGCACTACCCACTGCAAGTTCCTAAAAAAGATTACGACAAATACAAGGGAGTTTATGATCGCGGCTGGGATGAAATCCGCCAAAATCGATACAACAAACAACTCAAGATGGGACTCATCCCGGAAGAGTGGAAACTCTCAGCCCGCCCGGATCTTGTTCCCGCATGGAAAGACCTGAACGCAGAGGACAAGGCATGGGATAACCGACGCATGACCACCTTCGCCGCCATGGTGGATAGAATCGATCAAACAACCGGCGAACTAGTTACATTCCTCAAAGAAAAAAACATTTTCGACAACACCCTCATCCTCATCTGCTCAGATAACGGAGCCTGCCCATTCGACCGCACAAAAGGAAAAAACCTAGACCCCTGGGACCCGGAATCCCACTGGTGTTATGACACCGGCTGGTCGCACGTTGGCAACACACCATTTCGCCTGCACAAGCAAAACCAACACGCGGGTGGCATCTCATCGCCACTCATCGTCAGCTGGCCAAAAGGGCTCAAAACCAAAGCCAATAGCATCACCGCCCAGCCAGCCCACCTCATCGACTTCATGGCCACCTGTATCGAACTAGCAAAAACCCGCTATCCAGCCAACTGGCCAAACATCGATCTCCAACCGCTGGAAGGTCAGTCACTCGCTCCTATTTTCAAAGGAAAACAACGCAAGCCACACGACTCATTATTTTTCCGCTTTGCTACCAACCGTGCTATCATCCAAGGCGACTGGAAGCTCGTCACCCACCGCATGGCACGCTGGGAGCTCTATAACATCGCCAAAGACGGCACCGAACTCCACGACCTCGCCAGCCAATACCCGGAAAAAGTCAAAGAACTCTCCCGCCTCTGGCACCAGCAAGCCGAGGAAAAAGGCCAACTCAAAGGAAAAATCGTCAAACCCGTATCCACCCAAACTCCACCCCTCCTCAAAAAATCCGGAGTCCCCGCTAAAAAACGGTAAACGGCGGACAGTGAACAGTGAATCGTTGATTAACATCAAAAAATCAAACGCTGCAATCAGCTTGAACCCGTAATCAGTGGCAGATCTCCTATAAAAGGCCTGTCCCTATACAATAAAAATGTAGACTTGCTGTGATTTGCTGTTATATTGTTCGAACCATGAGACAAAAACGCTTCATCTCTCCCTACGCCGAGAAGTCTTCGGCGCTCTATCACTGCATTTCGCGAGTGGTGGATCAGGACTTTAAGTTTGGGCCTAAGGAGAAGGATGTCTTTGTGCGCATGATGCGAGATTACGAGGCATTTTGCGATGTGCAGGTGCTTTCGTATTGCGTGATGAGTAACCATTTCCATGTCCTTGTTGAGGTGCCGCCTAAGAAAAAGGGGGCTTCTGTCGCGATGACGGATGAGGCTTTTCTAGCGAAGATTAAGGCGATGTACTCACCACTGCATTATACAGATGTTCAACAAATGCTGGAAAGATTCAGGGCGTCAGGTTCAGATTTGGCCGCTCTGGAGTTAAAAGCAAAATATACTCGGCGGATGCACGATCTTTCGGAATTTATGAAGGGCCTGAAACAACGTTTTACCCAGTGGTTTAATGGCTATCACGAGCGTCGAGGCACCTTGTGGGAAGGTCGATTTAAGAGTGTATTAGTGCAAGATGGATACGCAGCTCGAGTGATCTCAGCTTACATTGACCTCAACCCCATCCGGGCAGAAATGGTGAAGAAGCCGGAGGATTATAAGTGGTGTTCTTATGGCGAGGCTATGCGCCCTGGACAAAACCAGCGAGCAAGGGCCGGCTTGTGCCGGGCGCTTGAAAAGACAGATGCAGGAAGCGGTAAAAAAATGAGAGGATTAACATTGAAGAACCCTGATAGTCACGAGGGCTTGAACGAGATATGGAATGGCGGCGTGGCAGAACGGTATCGCATGATGTTGTTCTCCGATGGTGAGGAGGTATTTATCGACACGCCGGAAACAGGTGAGGTTAACCAGCGGGTAAGAAAGGGTTTCAAGCGCAAGCTGGTCAAGAAGGTATTAGCTTCGGGTGGAAAACTAAGCTTTGGAGAGGTTTTGCGGTGCCGAGTGCGTTACTTCAGCGATGGCATGACAGTGGGGCGCAAGAGCTTTGTGGATGATTTGTTTAAGTCAGCTCGAGAAAGGTTTAGCGCTGGACGGAAGAGCGGGGCGCGTCCGATGCGAGGAGTTGGGTGGAAAAACAAAAAATCCCACCTCTATACGATGCGACAGCTCGGGCCCAATAGGTTAGGCTGACAAACAGTTTAAAATCTGAGTAATCAGTGGCAAAAAAAACAGCCTCCAAAGAAACAAACATGAGCACCCCCGAGATCCAACAGAAACTCAGAGAAACCCCTCACAAACCGGGGGTTTATCTGATGAAGGACCGACTCGGCGGCATCATCTACATCGGCAAAGCCCGCGACCTCAAAAAGCGCGTCGGCAGCTACTTCATGCCCTCGCGGAAAATGCGCGCAGATATCAAAACCCGCGCATTGATCGATAGCATTCACGACTTCGACCTCCAAATCGTGCGCAACGAACAAGAGGCACTCATTCTCGAAAGCAAACTCATCAAACAATACCGCCCACGCTACAATGTCAGCCTCCGCGATGACAAACGCTTCTACATGGTCAAAGCCCAGCTCGACGCCCCCCTGCCCCGCTTCGTGCTCACCCGACTCAAAAAAGACGACAGCGCACGCTACTTCGGCCCATTTGTCCACTCCACAGCACTTAAAGCCACCCTCGAATGGATCAACCGTGAGTTTGGCCTCCGCACCTGCCACACCCGCATCCCCGGAGAAAAAGACTACCGCCACTGCCACGCCGATGTCATCCGGAAATGCTCAGCCCCCTGCATCGGAAAAATCTCCGAAGAAGACTACCGAGCAAACGTCGAAGAAGCCGTGCGTCTGCTCGAAGGCAAAGGCCGCCGCGATCGCATCCAATCGCTCCGCGACCAAATGGCTCAGGCTGCCGAAAAACTCCAATTTGAAAAAGCCGCCAAACTCCGTGACATCATTACCAACCTTGAAAAAACCCTCAGCCCGGCCCGCAGCTTCACCCGAGGCCACAAAATCCCAAGCACCGTCAATCCCACCGAAGACGTCGCCGAGCTTCAAGACGCTCTCGGCCTCCCCGATCCCATTCACATCATGGAGTGCTTTGACATCTCCAACGTCTCCAGCAACCACATCGTGGCATCGATGGTGCGCTTTATCGATGGGGTCCCAAACAACCAAGGCTACCGCCGCTACCGAATCAAAACGGTCCAAGGTCAAGACGACTTCGCCAGCATGGCGGAAGTCGTGCGCCGCCGCTACTCACGCATCATCTCTGAAAACAACACCATCGATTCCGAGCACTCCCAAGAGTCGCCGCTGCAAGCCCTCCGCCGACTCGCCCGCGAGGGCAAATCCCCCCTTCACCTGCCGGACCTCGTCATCGTTGATGGAGGAAAAGGCCAACTCAGCATGGCGGTCAAAGAACTCCGCGCCCTCGGTCTACACGACCTCCCGGTGATTGGACTAGCCAAACAACACGAAGAGATTTTTCGCCCCGGCATCAGCGAGCCACTCCTCCTCCCGCACGATACCGGCGCGCTCAAACTTCTCCAGCGCATCCGCGATGAAGCGCACCGATTCGCCAACAACTACAACGAACTCCTGCTACGCCGCCGCATCCGCGAAAGCCTGCTCGACGACTGCCCCGGCATGTCGCCGAAACGAAAAGAAGCGCTTCTCCGCCGATTTGGATCGGTCAAAAGCATCCGCAAAGCCACCATCAAAGAACTTGAAACCGCGCCCGGCATAGGAAAAAAAACCGCCGAACAAATGCATTCATGGTTGCAGAAATAAATATATTCTGCTAGAGAGTAAAGCGATATGAAACCCGCCATTACTCTCATCCTCTCCTGGGCCCTCAGCCTTTGTCTATCGGCCGACCCATTCAAATGGGAGCCAGTTCAAATCAATGACACCTCATACATTTCATTTCAACAGCTCAATGAATTCTACAAGCTCAGTGAAAAAGAGAGGGCTGGCGACAAAATCACGTTAGAAAATCAACGGGCGCAAATAAAGTTCATCATCGGCAGCCAAGAATTCACCATCAACGGCGTCAAAATATTTCTCTCTGAACCAATCCGTGAAAGAGACGGGGCCGCGCATCTTTCCCAACTTGACCTCTCCTCACTGCTTGATCCCATCTTGGGGCCCACACACATCAAGAACGCGAAACCATTCAACACCATCATCCTCGACCCCGGCCATGGAGGAGAAGACAAAGGCGCGGCCAATCTCGAAGCCCAACACACACTCGCCATCATCAAAAAAACGCGATCTCTCCTCACAAAAAAAGGATTCCGTGTCATCCTCACCAGAACGGATGACACCAACATCCCACTGGAAGAACGTGTCAAAATCGCTAATCAAGAAACCCACGCCATCCTGATCTCCCTCCACTTCAACTCAGGAGATAAAAGCGCGCATGGTATGGAAACCTACATTATCAGTGCCAAGGAACCTCACGCCACAGGAGCATCAAGCGCAGCCCTCGCCACCGCCATTCACTCGCGATGTCTGCTCTATTTTAACAACAAACAGCACGGGCATGAACTCGGCATCGAAGATCGCGGCATTCGTCACGCCAAGTTCCGCCTACTTAAAGACAGTCAGAACCCCGCCATCCTCATCGAGGCCGGATTCCTCACCAACACAGAAGAAACCGCAAAAATCCAAACCCAAGACTACCAAAACACCCTAGCCCAAAGCCTCGTCCGAGGCATCCAATTTTACCGAACCGCGATCAAAAAGTAGGGTAGGCCTCCCGGCCTGTCATCTGCCTATCGCTGATCAACCGTGGCGGCGGTTTCCAACCGCCCTACCCAGATCTACGCTGGCACCTTGGCAGAGGAAAAGGATTACAAATCGGTCCTACTTTACAGCATGCTCAAGCGCACGCTGCTTCATCTGAGTGGCCATCAGGTTCAAGGCATTGGCTCGCGTCGGAGCGAGATGCTCTTTCAAACCAGTCTGATCAATAAAGCTCATATCCGTTTTTAGGATAACATCGGGAGTCTCACCATCGAGCACCCGGATAAACAGGGCAATCATGCCCTTGGTAATCAAAGAATCCGAATCGGCCTGATAATGCATCACGCCGTCGGAATAGCTGGCATCAAGCCAAACTTGCGACTGACAACCTTTGATCAGCTTGTCAGCCGTTTGTTGTTCAGCAGGCATCGAGGGTAGACCTTTTCCCAGACCGATAACGTATTCGTATCGTTCGGTCCAGTCCTGGAAAAAGCCGAGTTCCTCCAGAAGATCCTTCGTTTTTGCCTCGATGTCCATTTTGACAAAATATGCTTAAGAAGCTGCTTGCTGAATCATGGGAAGGATGCGGGCAACCTTCTCCTTCATTTCCTTGCCTGGCTTGAACTTCACCACAGCGCGAGGTGGTATCTTCATATCAAGACCTGGATTTTTAGGGTTGCGGCCAATTTTCCCCTTCATTTCACGCACCTGAAACGATCCAAAATTGCGAATCACCACGGTATTGCCCTCGGCCAGCTCGCCGGTTACCGTGCTGAGGAATGATTCAAGCACCTCAAGCACCTGAGACTGCCCCATATTTGTTTTGTTGCTAATTTGAGTAACCAGATCGCGCTTTGTAATCGTCTGCATAAAATGTAAGAGTGTAAGAGTGTAACCGCCGTGAGATAAGCGGATTGCTGGCAAAGGAAAAACCACAGACCCGTGTCATTGTCCCGAAAAAAATTGCTTAATTTTTCAACCGACTGTCGATTTCGCCCAGTAATCTCGTGATCTCAGGCACGCTGACACCCAGCTTACGGGCACGGCGCAATGGCTCGCGCCAGATAGCATCGACCTCGACCTCCCGCCCTTCCACGTAATCAATCATGCTCGACGGCTGGTAGGCATTCATCGTCCGAGTCACCGTCACTTGCTGCTCGATAAACGAATCTTCAATGACATGCCCCAGCGACGCAGCAACCGCCTGCACTTCTGCCATAATTCGTCGGACCCTCCCCTCCATGTCTGGAATGGCCAAGAGAGCTTGAGTATCCACCCCACCTTCGGAAATAGCCAATCCGTTGAACGGAATATTCCAGATCAATTTGGTCCACTGCGCGCACTCAAGATTATCCACCCCCCGGCAATCGATCCCCCCATCGCGGAGGCTCGCCACCAGGTCAGCCAATCGATCGCTGCCGTCCGGCTGATACTCCCCCACCCTCACTTGCCCGGATGCCGTATGTCTGATTTGCCCAGCAGAAATTCGGTTCACACAGACAAAACAAAGCCCACCAAAAACACGGCGCGCCCCAAATAACTCGGCCAAAGCCTCACAGTTCCCCAAACCATTTTGCAAGGTAAGGATCTGAGTGTCCTCATGCAGCAGTGGCCGGATCACCTTTTCATAGTGCCTATTCGAAGTGGCTTTCCACGCAATCACCACCAGATCCACCGGCCCAATATCAGCACTATCGCGGGCACAAGCAACCTCAGGAAGCTGAAAACCCCCTGCCACACTTTCCACATTGAATCCATGCTGAGAAACATACTCATAGTCACTACGAAGCAGAAAAGTCACCTCCTGCCCAGCTTCAGCCAAGCGTGCCCCGTAGTATCCGCCAATGGCGCCCGTGCCAACAATGGCTATCCGTTTTGATTTTACTGACTTACTCATGCGAAGGTAGGTGGTTAAAAAATATCACCAAGCGCCGACTCAACAGCCTGACACATCAAACGGATCTCATCTTCCGTGATACTCAGCGGAGGCATCAGCACAATCGTATCGAGCACCGGACGGATCAGTAGCTCATGCTTGCGCGCAGCTAGACATACATTCTCACACACATGCTGGGAATACGCAAATTTCTCTCCATTGGGCTGCCGCAGCTCAATCCCCGCCACCATACCACACTGGCGGATTTCATAAACGTTGGGATACGCTTGCCTCATCTCCGCCAACAGCCCTGCGATCAAATCCACTTTGACAGGAAGCTTCTCCAGCGTCTTCTCCTGCTCAAACACATCTAGGCTAGCCAGTGCCGCCGCACAGCCGAGCTGATTAGCCGTGTAGCTATGACCATAGTAAAACGCCTTGTCCGCACCTCCGAGAAAAGCTTCATAGATCTCCTCCTTCACCATCGTCGCCGCCAGCGGCATGTAGCCGCCCGTCAGCCCTTTCGCGCAGCAAAGAAAATCAGGGATCACCTGCTCACGCTGACAGGCAAACATCGTGCCCGTCCGACCAAACCCAGTCATCACCTCATCGAGTATCAAATGCACACCGTGGCCGTCACACCATGCTCGCAGCTCACTCAGCAACCCCTCAGGCCAGACGTTGATTTGATTCACCCCCTGCACCAGCGGCTCAATAATCACCGCCGCCGTGCGCCGGATTTGAGATTCATCCAGACAATGCAAGGCGGCCATCCCCGCCAAATGATGCACGGGGAAACCAAACTTTCGGAATCGGGCAAAAAACGAACTCACTCCACCTAACGATGCAGCCCCCATGGTATCGCCATGGTAAGCCTGATCAAAGGCCAGAAACTCCGTGCGCGCAGAATCACCCGTCTGAATCCGGTATTGAATCTCCATCTTCACCGCGCACTCAACCGCCGTAGAGCCATCGTCAGAATAAAAAACACGTTCTAACGTATTATCAGGAAAAATACCGCATAATCTTTCCGCCAACTCACTCGCCCTCGGGTTGGCAAATCCGAGATAACTCGTGTGCGCCACCTTCCCTAACTGATCAGCAATCGCCGCATTAATCACAGGATGCTGATGCCCATGCACGTTGGTCCAGATCGATGCATTCCCATCGATATACCGACGCCCCTCGGAATCCGTCAACCAAACGCCCTTGCCCTTCACCAAAACCAACGGTTCACCCGCCACCCACTCAGCCTGACGCGTAAACGGATGCCAGCAATGCGCCTTATCAGCTGCGATCCACCGTTCCGTATTCATATCAAGCTCTTCCTTCTTACGTCTTCCCTCTTTCTTCTAAAAATCTACATCCTCTCAGGAACTTCGATCCCGAGCAGCCCCAGACCTTTCACCAGCACTTGGCTGGTAAGATCACAAAGCACCAATCGGGTATTCTGAGTGGACCCTTCCGATTTCAATACCGGACAAGCCTCGAAAAACGAGTGGAAGGCACGTGCCAGATCGAGCAAATAATTCGCCAATAAGTTAGGACGAAAGTCATCCAGCAATGACGGCACCGTTTCACCAAAGCGAACCAGCATACGCGCCAAATGGATCTCAGCATCCGCTTCAATCTGTAAATTTGAGCCATCGAGTTCCACGCCCTCATCTAGCTTTCGGAAGATCGAACGCACCCGCACGCAGCTATACTGCAAATAAGGAGCGGTATCCCCCGTGAGGGCTAACATCCTATCCCAACTAAAGACATAATCCGTCATCCTGTGCTGGGAGAGCTCGGCAAACTTCACGGCACCAAGACCGACGATCGTCGCAACCTCCTTTTTCTCGTCCTCAGGCATCGTTGGATTTTTCTCCTCGATCGCCTTGGCCGCGCGCTCCACCGCCTCGTCCAGCACATCAACGAGTTGCACGTTATCGCCGCTGCGGGTCTTCATCAGCTTGCGATCCTCACCGAGAATCGAGCCAAACGCCACATGATGCATGCTAGGGCTCAGCCCCCGCATCCGCGTGGCTTCAAATATTTGCTGAAAGTGCAACTGCTGGGGCGCACCCACCACATACCAGATTTGGTCGGCATCCCAGGTCTCAACGCGAAAATCGATCGTCGCCAGATCCGTCGTAGCATAAAGAAAACCACCATCGGCTTTACGCACCACGGTGGGTTTATCAGCCAGCTTCGAGTCATCATCAAAGAAAATACAAATCGCACCCTCACTCTCGCGGGCGACACCTTTTCCGATCATGTCATTCACCAGCGGCGCCAGACGATCATTATAATAGCTTTCCCCATACCAGTAATCAAAACTCACATCCAGTCGATCGTAAATCCCCTGCAAGCCCTGCTTGGAAAGCTCCACGCAGCGTTCCCAAATCTTGAGGTTCTCGGCATCGCCACCTTGCAGCTTCACCAGCTCCTGTTTACAGATCTCACGAATCGACTCATCTTCGCCGCACAGAGCATTCACAGAGCGATACACACGTAACAGCTCCGCCACCGGATCAGTCTCCAGATCAGCTTCATTCAAAACGGTTTTCCAACCGTGAATAATCATCCCAAACTGCGTTCCCCAGTCACCAATGTGGTTATCCGTGATCACGCTGTGGCCTAAAAATCGGGCGATCCTCGCCAAACTCTCACCAATAATCGTCGAGCGGATATGCCCAACATGCATCGGCTTCGCCACGTTAGGTGCGGAAAAATCCACCACAATGGTCTGCGCTGGACTGGCCAGCGGCACCCCGAGTCGATCATCAGCTAACAAACCAGAAACCACCCGACTCCACGCCTCATTTTTGATTTTGAAATTAATAAACCCAGGACCGGCAATCGAGCACTCAGCCAAATCATCAAGCTCCAGAGCCTCCACCACCTTAGTCGCCAGTTCACGTGGGTTGGTTCTCACCCGCTTGGCGAGCACCATCGCGGCATTACTTTGATAGTCTCCGAATCGAAGGTCAGCCGAGGCATTCACCTTCACCTGAAATCCCTCAGGCCACTCCACACCCGCAGTCGTTAGAGCCGCGGTTAATGCTTGTTCAAGTTTCTCAATCATAAAAAATATAAAATAAAAAGGTTACAGCCCCCATTGATACATCATGCCCATAATACCATCCACCCTACTTCTCACAGTGGGTTCGGGAAGGACGGGAGGCAAAGATATCGAGCACTTCCTCCGCAGTAGTCACTTCAGCCAAGCGCTTTCTCACCTCACAGTTATTAAACATCTTGGCAATCGCCGCTAGAGTCTGCAAGTGCATGTTGTAGGCCTTTTTGGGCACAATAAAAAGCACGATAAAATTCACCGGCGCGTGGTCGATCGACTCAAACTCAACCCCCTCTTTCGAACGGGCGAAGGCCGCGATGACATGATCAACTGACTCCGAAAAAGCATGCGGAATCGCCACGCCGTAGCCAATACCCGTGCTGATTTGCTGCTCACGCTCATACAAAGCCTGATACACCTCGTCGCGTAAATCCTTATCGAGGAACTTTTTCTCAATCAAATGATCAAGAATACAAGCCATCGCATCCACACACACCTCGGCCTTCAAATCGAGGATAACCTGATCCGGCGTCAACAAACTTGCTAATTTCATGGGTGGGTGATGAGTTGATGTTGCTGGTGAACCAAGCGCGCTCAACTCAGAGGGGGGGAGAATCTCGCGAGGGAGTTCACGCTAGCCACGCCTCACGATTCTGGCAAGCCAAATTCAACACAGCGACACGCCACGACAACATAAATACAACATTCAACAAATACCTAAGTATTGGCATTGACGAACATGACAACGGATCAAAGATGACAGCTTTATGAAACTGATGCACCTGACCCCGAATACCCTCGCCATCATCTGCACCCTCTACGGAATTTTTGGAATGGATGCCACTCAGGCAGAAGAACCACCCGCGCAATCGAGCACCCGTGAGATCATCCAACATTTACTGAGCCAAGACCTAGGCACGCGTAAATTCAGCTTCCCCGGTGTGGTTCATGCCGCCTGCGGCAAAAAAGTGATTGCCTCCAGCCCTGAAAACCCAGCCCATCAGCAAATCCTCGAAGCCATCAGCCAAGCCGCCGATGAAACCCTCACCGAGCTCAGCCAAAAAGACTCCCCCGTGCACCAGCTTCGCCGCATCAACGAAGCCTCACGGTTCTTTGAAGACCTGCTGCTGAAAAAAATCAACACGTCAGCAAACATCAGTTGCCAAATCCCCAAAAATGCCCAAGGGAAACACCAACGCTCCGGCTACCCCGACCTCCACCTCATCCACACCGCCCCCGATGGGACCCAAACCCACGCCTACCTCGACCCCAAACTATTTGAGAACAAATCTCGCGCATCCTCACTCCGCACGTTTTATTACGAACCTCGCTCGCGCACCAACAAGATTCAACACAACGCACTCCACCTCTTGCTGGGCATTAGCCACGATGGCCAACAGGGAGCCTGGACATTCACCACCTGGGAACTCTGCGACCTCTCCCAATTCCAAGTTCGACTCAAAGCCGAGTTCCAAGGCTCCAATCGCGACCTCTACCGTAAAAACACCATCATCCGCAGCTCAAAAAACTAAACCTCACATTCTTCTGTCTTGCTTCTTCCATCTCACCCCTTATTTCTACCTGCATGCCTGCCTCTGCCCGCACCAGCGGTTCCACCGCCCGTGATGACTATCTCGAACAAATTTTTCATTTGATCGAAGACAAAGGCTACGCCCGCCCCATCGATATCTCTAAAAAACTCGGCATCTCCCAAGCCAGCGTCACCAACATGCTCCAACGGCTCGATGCCGAAGGACTGGTCAAACATGAGAAATACCGAGGCACCATCCTCACCGAAAAGGGACTCCTCATTGCCAAGGCCATCGTCGATCGGCACGAAACCCTCACCCGTTTCCTTGAGCTCTTCGATATCGATGAAAAAACGATCTACCGCGACGTCGAGGGCATGGAACACCACGTTTCCCGGGCCACCCTGGAGGTCATTCGCGCCGTCGCCAACCACCTCCAGTCCCACCCGGAAACACTCAAAGCGATCAAAAAAAACTCCGCTGAGTAAATCGAAGCTGCTATTCAATCCATTACAAGTATTGACAACTGTCTCAAAAAACACCAATTTTGCCACCTGCCAAACCGCAGGGAGCCCTGTTTCGGCAGGGCATTGTATAGAGGTCTTCGGCTGCTCCGCCGAAGGCCTCTCATTTTATCCTTCGCCCTAGCTAATCCCCTTGCCAAGGTAGCAAAGCGGGTGTATGGAGTCCACCCGCGCGAGTAACCCCGCGCCCTACCTTTCTATGCTTAAGTGGACTCTCCAGAAAATCGTCGGTAATAAAAACCAACGCGAAGTCAAACGACTCCGCCCTATCGTTGCCAAAATCAATAGCCTCGAAGAAAGCTATCAGTCGCTTTCCGATGATGCGCTTCGTGAAAAAGTCACCGTCTGGCAAACACACCTGCACCGCTACCTCGAGCTTGAATTCCCCGCCGTTCATGAACTTGAACGCATGGATGACGAATCACTCGCCGCAGCCGCAGCCACACTCAACGAACGTCTCGACGCACTGCGCGAAGAGTTCCCCACTCTTCCGACCGCTACCACCGACGTGGAATCCCTCGAAGCCGCGAAGACCGCTTTCCGCGAACTCGAAGAAACCAGCTTCGACAGTGCCCGCTCGAGCTACATCGAAAAAATTCTCCCCGAGGCCTACGCCGCCGTCAAAAGCGCTGCCCGCCGCCTCTGTGGCCAGACCATTCAAGTCTGCGACCGCCCACTACCCTGGGAAATGGTTCACTTTGACGTCCAACTCGTAGGAGGCATGGCCCTGCACAAGGGCATGATCGCAGAAATGCAGACCGGTGAGGGGAAAACCCTCGTCGCCACCCTGCCCGTCTTCCTGAACGGCCTCACCGGCAAAGGTGTGCACGTCGTCACCGTCAACGATTACCTCGCCCGCCGTGACTCCGAATGGATGGGAGCCGTCTTCACATTCCTCGGCCTCACCGTCGGCTGTATCCAAAGCCAGATGCCTCCACACGAGCGCCGTGCCATGTATAACAGCGATGTCACCTACGGCACCAACGCCGAATTTGGCTTCGACTACCTCCGCGACAACGGCATGTCATCATCCAAGGACGAGCAAGTCCAGCGTGGCCACTACTACGCGATTATTGATGAAGTAGACTCCATCCTCATCGATGAAGCCCGGACGCCACTCATCATTTCCGGCCCGTCCACCATCTCGAACGTCGAGCAATACGGTCGCTATCGCCCACTCATCGAGCAACTGGTCAAACGCCAGAACAACCTCTGCAACGAACTTGCCGAGGAAGCCAAAAAGGCCAAAGAAGAAGGTGACGAAGTCACCGCTGGCCGCGCCATATTTAAAATCAAAATGGGCAACCCTCGTAACCGCCAACTGATGCGATTCATGGAGGACCCCGACACTCGTCGGTTAGTTGAAAAAACCGAACTCTCCATGTATCAGGACGCCCAGAAGCGCGACCTCTACGAAATCAAAGAAGAGCTTTACTTCACCATCGATGAAAAAGCCCACGACGCCGACCTCATGGAGATGGGCCGCGAGCTCCTCTCCCCCGGTGATTCCGATGCCTTCGTTTTACCTGACCTCGGATTCGAATATGGTGAGATCGATGCCGACCCATCTCTCAGCGATGACGAACGCGCCGAGAAAAAAGACGTCCTGCAACAACGTCTCGATACCCAGGGCGAGAAGATGCACTCGATTTCTCAGCTCCTCAAAGCCTACTGCCTCTACGAAAGAGATGTCGAATACGTGCTCTCCGACAACAAGGTGATCATCGTCGATGAAAACACAGGCCGTGAGATGCCTGGCCGCCGCTGGTCCGATGGACTGCACCAAGCCGTAGAAGCCAAAGAAGGTGTGCACGTCGAAGAAGAAACTCAGACCTACGCCACCATCACCATTCAGAACTACTTCCGACTCTACAAAAAGCTCGCAGGCATGACCGGCACCGCCGAAACCGAAGCCGCTGAATTTCACGATATTTACAAACTCGATGTTCTCCCCATCCCGACCAACGTCCCGAATATCCGCATCGACCACAACGACCAAGTGTTCAAAACACGCCGCGAGAAATACAACGCCGTGGTCGCTAAAATCAAGGAAGCCCACGAGCGCGGCCAGCCTGTGCTCGTAGGAACCGCCTCCGTGGAAGCCTCCGAACTCGTTGGCAAAATGCTCAAACGCGCCAAGATTCCCTGCAACGTCCTCAACGCTAAGTATCACCGCCAAGAGGCCGAGATCGTAGCCAACGCTGGAGAAAAAGGAGCCGTCACCGTCTCCACCAACATGGCGGGTCGAGGCACCGATATCAAACTCGCTCCCGGCGTCCCCGAGGCAGGCGGATTATTTGTCATCGGCACCGAGCGCTACGAATCCCGCCGGGTCGACCGCCAGCTCCGAGGCCGTTGCTCACGTCAGGGTGACCCCGGAATGTCCCAGTTCTTCATCTCATTCGAAGACGACCTGATGCGCAACTTCGCCGCAGCCGACCGCATGACCAACATGATGGAACGCTTTGGGATGGAAGAAGGCGAGGCACTCGAGCACAAGTGGCTCAACCGCTCCGTAGAAACCGCCCAGAAACGCGTCGAACAACGCAACTACATCTGGCGTAAGCGCGTGCTCGACTTTGATGACGTCATGAACAAGCAGCGCGAAGTCGTTTACGGCTACCGCAATGAAGTCATCAGCTCAGAGAACCCACGCGAACTCATCTACGAAGTCATCGAACGAGCCATCCCACAAACAGTTCACGGCTACATGGAAGATCGCGACGAGGGAGCTCCCGACTACGCAGAGCTTCTGAACTGGACAAACACCACCTTCCCGCTGCAGTTGAGCATGGAGCAAAGTGGATTCCAAGATCGCGATGCCGAAGGCAACTCCGAGTTCCTTGTCGAGAAAGTCAAAGCGGCCTACGAGCTGAAGATGAAACACGAAGAGCCAGAACTCCTCGATATGCTCGAACGCCATATCATCCTCACCGGCATCGATAAACTCTGGCAAGAACACCTCTACAACATGGACGCCCTGCGCGAAGGCGTTCATCTCCGCGCCCAAGGTCAGAAAGATCCGTTAGTGGAATACAAAAACGAAGCCTACGCACTTTTCGAAACGCTAATGGCACACATCGAAAGCGAAAGCCTCAGCAACCTATTCCGCTCCACCACCAACCTTGAACAATTTGAAAACTTCATGCGCGGCCTTCCCCAGGAACTTTCCAGCGATGCCACGGCAGGTGGCGGCAACGCAGGCAACACCCCGATCCCGCAAGCCAACATCGCCCAAACCGGCAATCAGGCCAACCTCGCCATGACCCCAGTGCCGGACGGACAGAAGATCAAAATCAATCTTCCCAAGCGCCGCCCCACCGTAAAAATCAACCGCAACGAAGATTGCCCCTGCGGATCAGGCCAAAAGTTTAAAAAGTGCTGCGGCCGCGAGGCATAAAAACCAAGCCCGCCAAACTCAACCCACAAAAAACGTCGAGCCTACCAGCTCGACGTTTTTCTGTGTCCATGAGATCCCGCAAGACCCCTCCTCAATAAAGCCGCCAGCAATGGCCATTAATTAAATGGGAAACACCCCCGCCTCCAACACACATCCCAAAGGGATGACGGACTCCAGCCCAGAGTCAACGACCCTGGGTCTCGACAGAAACACCACCCGTTATCGATCTTCCGCACCAACGGTGCTATCTATCGCAAGCCTAGGGCAACGCCCTGACTTTTATACATAAGTTTTCGTAATCGAAAACAACGGGTTGCGAACA
>Ga0256845_1000455_pt1 | contig 38832 bp, 33 predicted proteins | sample RiftiametaG_FD_189101 | JGI IMG/M metagenome (GOLD analysis project Ga0256845, IMG submission 189101) | Tube worm associated microbial communities from hydrothermal vent at the East Pacific Rise, Pacific Ocean - Riftia | ecosystem: Host-associated > Annelida > Integument > Unclassified ...
TCGCTGTACGTGGGCGTCAACTTCAGATTTGGTTCGTCTCGGCCTCTTGTCCGGTTTCTCATCCATCTCTCGCTGCTACATCAAGCGAGGAGTCTGGACGGGGAGGCTGTTCGTAGGGTGCTTACCTCTCTTCGGCACCGAAGACATCTATCGTCTGTCGACGGCGGTCGTTGGTTTGAATCCCCACGAATCCGACTGCGACCGTCCTCATCCTCCCGGATTTGAGGAACGTGAGTACGACGAACCACCGGGCCTGAGCTCCGATATGGGTATCAAACTTCGAGCTAGCGAGGCGGACCTTCGTGTATGTCTGCACAGGAATGGAGTCTCCGGCTTGCACGGTATCCATCTGTATGGTTACACCTGCAGAGATGGATACACGCCCAGCCCCAGTGCTCGGCTTCACCAACTTCTCGATTTTTCTGTCGCCATTTGCATGGTCGAACGTATTCGACCGATGGACACATTGACACGTGATGAGCCTGTCCGGTGGTCGAAGTCGCTGTGGCTCGACGGCCACAGTGAGCTCTCCTTCATATATCCAGACCCTTTTGGGTCGAGGGAAGGATCGGAGTCCCCGTGACGGACAAGCATACTGTCCAGCTAGATCAGGAACAAACGTCCCTCATCCGCACCGAAAGGCCGGGGAACGATCGTCCGGTCGGTGGGTCGATATTCGCTCGCACAGCTGAGACATCATCTGTGTTGCGGCGAGGTGGGACCCCGAACTCTCCGTTCATGGCATCATCCTGGTTTGTTTTTGTCATCCACACTGCTTGAAGGCAAATTGCGTCGGACCTAGTTTTGCTCGAGGCGGGCGGGCAGGGCGACGAAGCTGGAGGCGTGGCGCGAAGTGATCTGTAAGAGGGTTTGTATGAGGTGTCTACGCTCGGTCGCGTACGAAGTCGGAATACAGGTAAACTGGCGGTGGTCCATTCACCCGCTGCCGGGAGTCATGCGACCTTAGGCGTTTCGTTGTCGAAAGTCGGACACAAGAGAACTCGATATTCAGTGGTGGCTTTGGTCTTGGAGTCGTTCACCGGAGGGCTCGCCTTTTCCGTGTCCGGCGGAGAGAACGGCGTTGCCGTCGTTTGCGTTGGCGCAGATCTTGGATGCGACGTGCAGTGCGATGGAGAGTCCGCCGGAGGCTATGTATGGGGATGGGGAGAGGGGTGCTCGGACAACGTTTGTGCAGCTGGCCGTGGAGTTTGGTTGGACGTCGATGATTCAGCTGGCGGAGGCGTGTTGGTGTTCGACGCGGACGATTGTTCGGCGGCGAGGGAAGGAGTCTGTGGAGAGTCTGTTGCGGCCTGCCCGTCTCTGTCCGGGAGAATTTCGGCCAATGAGAAGATGTTTACCTTCATGCATGTGTACTCGCTTGTGTTGGGTGCAATACCATCGAAGGACGGAAGCGTTTCGCCGAGATTCCGGCTAGCCTTTCCACCCGTGGCGCTCCGCGGCGGCAAGAGTCAGCCGTTTTACAGTCTCAAGCTCCTTCGTGTGATTCGGGTTCATTTGCGCTCGTTCGGCCTCTTCGGCACCGCAGCCGTATCTTCAAATCGGGCGGTCCAATCAAGCAATTCCCAAAGAAGATCAAAGCAGGTGTGCTTCGCCCTCTCGATCCCCTCTCTTACCTATGATTTCCATCCGTCCGGTTGGGAGGCTCGTTGCCAAAGCTACCGATTTCGTCATCGAGAGGTCGCTGCACCCGTCGGAGGTGTCCCAATTGGGGACCTTACGCGCGAATACGGTCACTTTTCGTCGTCGCCCCGCTGCTCCCTAGGGATTAGGCTGGCTCAATGACCGCGATTTTGGAGACGCAAACGGGTGACCAGGGCGAAGAAAAGGCCGACTTCGATCCGTCCAGCTCCCGCACGGTCTTTTCCGGGTCGCTGGGCGATGTCGCCGTGGCGGAGCTTCTTCAGTCTCTCGAGATGAATCGAAAGAGCGCTCTTATCCACTTTCTCACGGACCGAGGACCGGCGCTTGTCGTCATGCGAGAGGGCAGGTTGTTGGCCGTCGAGATGGGGGCTCTTCGCCGCGAGGTCGCGTTGAATCGGCTGGCCACGGTCGTAGAAGGCAGCTTTGTTGCAGAGTTTCGTGCGCCAGGATCATTCCGACAGGACGAAATCAGCACGCCACTCGCGGGGCTTCAGGGGATCTTGATGGAGGCCTTTCGCCGCCTCGACGAGCGGGCGAAACTGCTGGAAGATTTTCCGGCGCCCAATCTCGCATTGCTCGGGGGAAACGAACGAGCGATGGCGGAACATCCTGTGCTCGATGCCGATGTTCGGGGTCTGTTGGAGCTGGCCGACGGAAGCCACTGTCTCTTGGACCTGCTCGATGCCAGCCCATGGGATGATTTGGATACCTTGACCAGGTTGGTCCCATTGGTGCGCAGCAAGACACTCTGCGCCGATCCGCGGGGCACCGTCGTCACGCGAGAGGTCAAACTTCGTTTTGGTGAGGATGAGCAGACTGTGCGCCCTATGCGGGGCCGCCTGTGGGTCGTTTCGCTGGGGACTTTGCTCGTCGCCTCGGTCGCCTCGGCTGCATTTGTGGTTGGGACACGCTCCGAAGAAGCCAAGATGCAACCGGTGTGGGGAGATGATACGGAGTTCAGGGCGATGGACAGCGAAGTGGTCTTGGCGCCCGTCGTTCCGCCTCTGGAACCTTGCCCGGACGGCATGGTGTTTGTCTCGGGCGGTAAATTTTTCATGGGGTCGCAGTCTGAGCATCCGGCCCTACGGATGGCGCTTCCTGCGCACAGGGTTGAGATCGACCCCTACTGCATCGCTGTCAACGAGACGACTGTAGGCGCCTTTCGGCGCTGTTCAGAAGTGGGTGATTGTGAACGCGCGCATCGAAGCAGTCTCTGGCCGCAGGGAAAAACGAAACGTTCGCGGTGGATGCACGATCGGGAAATCCTGAGCGAGCTTTGCAACGAAAACTACGAAGATAGGTCCTCCCATCCGGTAAATTGTGTGACATGGGGCCAGGCAGCCCAATATTGTGAGGCGAACGGGTGGGAGCTACCGACCGAGGCCCAATGGGAGTTTGCAGCGCGGGGATCCGATGGCCGGGTCTATCCATGGGGCGATGACGTTCCGGGGCCCCGCTTCGCCAATGCTTGTGGGATGGAATGTGCGGCTTGGCGCGCGCAGGTCGGGCTCTCCGACCAGCCTGTGATGTACGAGCAGGATGACGGCTACGCGGGGACGGCACCGGTTGGGTCATTTTTGGATGGCCGGACCGAGAAGGGTCTATATGACATGGTCGGCAATGTGTTCGAGTGGACCTTCGATCGCTACGCCGCCTACGATTCAGGCCCGGCGGTGAATCCGCAGGGGGCGGAAGATGGCGAACGGCGTACAATTCGCGGTGGCGCGTTCAACAGTACGATGGCCGCATTCTCGGAGCCGTCTTTGCGGTTTCCAATGGATCAGACGGCCCACTCTCACGGCATTGGTTTTCGATGTGCGTCTGACCCGCGGTTTGTCCCCAGCGACCCGTTGGCCGGTAGCCCTCTATAACGGTCGGGGTCGGGGTCGGGCGGTAAACCATGAGGCCGCTGTGGGCGGACTCTCAACGGGCAGACTTCCGCGCCGACTTGGGGCATCTGTCTGAAGAGGAAAACTGACCCATGCAATCCCTAAAACTTCGAAGTTCTTGTGCAGCGGGCGCCATTTGCGCGACTTTGTTTTTGTGCAGTGTGGTGGCCTGCGGTGACGAAGACGGAGATGGCAACGAGACAGAGACAGAGACGGGAGACGGAGATGGAGACGGAGACGGAGACGGAGACGGAGACGGAGACGGAGACGGAGACGGAGACGGAGACGGCGACGGGCTCTCGCCCGAGCCCGAAAATGACTGTGGGGCGGATCCAGGCTGGGGCGAGATGGACGTCGGTACGGACTTCAAACACATCCAGGCCCGCGATCAGTATGGCGAGACCTACTGGCTGAGTCGTCACTGTGGCACCCCGGTTATTATCGACGTGTCCACAAGTTGGTGTGGGCCATGCAAAGTGATGGCGGAATACCTCAGCACAGGTACGACTCAGGACCCGTTTGTGGGTCGAGGTCCAAAGCTGCGCGAGATGATCGCAAGTGACACCATCGTCTGGGTGACCATCCTTACCCAGGGACCCGAATACGGCGAGGCCTCGACTGTGAGCGACGGGAACGACTGGCACGAGGCGTTCCCGAATGACAAAATCCTGATCATGACTGAGGGCGACATTCCGCAGGTCGAGGAGGAGACGAAGATCCAGGGGTTTCCGACAACCTTTGTGCTCGACGAGGAGATGAAACTCGCTCAGGTGGCGGGTATCCAGGATGGGCCGCTCGCCGTGAAGTACGTTGTCGATACCTGGGGAGGATGAACCGGATCGACGCCTGCCCCTCGGCCCGGAGGGGCAATCGGTTCATGACTGTGTACGCAGTCGGCCGGTTCGAACGAAACAAATCGGATCGCACTCAGGGCCGTTGGGTGCGATGGTGGTGGTGTCGAGGTCGATCTGCTGGCGGCCCGCAAGGTCGATTGGGTTGGAATCCTCGACGATGCTCACTGTGATTTGATTGCTCAAGTCAACAATTTCACCGTGCAAGGTGAAGCTGGTTGAATCGCAGGTGAGGTCTACCGGGTTGTTCTCGGTCTCCAAGTCGTCTGGCGAATTACACAGCGCAGTTCGGCGCTCGCCGGCAAACTTGAGGTCGAGGAAATAGGCGCCGACAAGGCGCTCCGGAAATTGGATGGTGAGCGTGGACTCGCAGTCGTCCCCAAGAGGATCGGGGCAAACTCGTTCACCTGGGCTTGTGCAGCCGAGCGCGGCGAAGGCGAGTCCGAGCGTGCAAAGGTTGGGTATCCCGCGACGACGGAATAGACCCGACATTGGATCGGAACGGGCAAGCATCGTTGCTAGACTATCGCCATTCATCGCCAGGTATCGGTTTTGTCCCGCGAAATCCGAGTTTCCGGAGAAGGTGTCGGAGGGGTGTAGGTCCGTGGGGCGCGGTGCTACATTCGTGCTGTGTTTCGTCCGTGGCTACGGGTCGGGAAGCCCGACGATTGGACCGGGGCGGTGGCGCAGGCGGTGGTTACTCTCGTTTCTCTGTTCTTGCTGGTGATCGTCGTACTAGCGAAGATGCCGGAGTCGTGGGTGTTCGTCGCGTTCGACAACCATTTCGTCGTTCGTACGGTCCTGGCATTTCTTTTGCTATACGGGATTGGCTGGCTCCGTGCGCTCGCGTTTGCCGGCCTGCCCGCGAGTATAGTCCTGTTGGGTGGCACTCTTCGATTTCGACGCAATGGGCGTGCCGTACAGCTTCAGATCAAAGAGATTGCGCACGCACGGATCGAACAGAGACCACGACCCGTCGGCGAGATGTTGGTGGTCGAGATGCGCAACGGTATGACCTACGAGCTTTGCCCAGTCCATTGGGAGGGGGCGGAGCGGATTTTCTCAAAGGTCAGCGGTTTTGTTGCGCTCAACAACTTTCGGGCGGCGGCCGTTGCAAGCCGACTCAAGTCCCGTGAGGCACGGGGAACGGGGGGACCTGGCGTGGGCGAAGGTCACTCCTCAGTTTTGTCGAAGCCTACTGCGCGACAGCCTGTGGATAAAAAATCCGCTGGCACAGACGCCCCCAAGGACGACTAGACTGGCGCCGATGTGGTTGAACAATGCATGCGATCCTCCGCCCATAGGACAGTGCCAGTTGACTGCATTCAGCGCAGCAAGCGAGATCGAGCCGGCGATCCAGTACGCGGACGATGACGAGCGACGCTGTGAGAAAGCTCCTGAAAAAGCCCCGAGGCCAAAGATCGCGGCTGCATAGCCGGCGATCATGACTGCGCAACCACCGATCTGTGCATCCCCCTCAAGCGGACCGAGCGGCCAGCCGAGTGTCGAGAGCACGGCGAGAAGGACCGCTGCGGAGACCACGGCGACCCTGGCCGGGCGAGCCGGAAACGATAGACCCAGACCCACTGCAGGCAGGACAAACAGACATATTAGCCAGAGCATAGATTGGGCCGCAATTTGCCAAAGCGGTTGTTCCAAGAGGTTCGATCGGACTCCGACGAGAACCCCCATGGTGGCAAAAATACCTAGCAGCATGACCACGGCAGGCACGAAGTGTCTTCGGCGCTGCTGATGTCGCCGTGCAAGATCTCCGTATATCAGCGAGTGCGCATCGAGCGTCTCGTGGTCGTGCGGATCATTTTGTTGGGTTGTGTTCACGGTGATCACTGCGCCTGACTATTGACCGATCCAACGGGAGAGGGGGGAGGCACCGAGGGTCAGCACCCAGAGCGACACGATGATCGACCGGGTCAGGAGTCGAGCGAGCGCCCGGTATCCGCGGTGTGCACGCACACGAGCGGCACCCTCACTAATTTGTAGCCGCGAGGCGACCTCTGCCATGGAGTAACCACGCAACTTGTGCATCTCCACAACCTCACGCTGGCTTGCAGGTAGGAGTGCGAGGGCTCCGTGCACTTGTTCAATAATCTCGGCGTCGAGGTCCTGGCGAACTGCACGATCTTCGATCGACGGCGCACTGTCCGCGACTCGCTTGATCTGTTCATTGGATCGGCCGGGAGCCTGTCGTTTTGAGTTTCGACCCTGGCTTCGCAAAAAATCGAGTGCGAGGTTGCGGCCGATCGCAAAATACCACGCGAGAACGGCGCCATCCGGGGGTCCGCCGCGAAGCTCGAAGCGATCCCGAGCGAGATGCGCCTTCAAAAAGGTCAACTGCACCAAGTCCTCGACATTTGCGTCGTTACGAACAATTGTCATCAGAAGCCCTCGTAGACGGGATGCGAGCCGCCCGTGCAACAGGTCAAAGGCCCGAGGGTCTCCATCGACATATCGGTCCATGAGATCATAAAGACCTCGATTGTTCCTGGGCGTGCTCAACCTCGGTAGTCTCCCGTGTGACGATGTCTTCCACCTTGAAAGAGGAACGAAGCAGACGAATGGAGTGTTTCACCGCCCCCACGATCGGGACAAAATGCGATGCCACCGCGAACCTGCGAGTGACGGGAAGTTCGGGTCTTTGCGGTCCGAGCTACCCCGGTTCGCTGCTTCGCGTTGTCCACGATGGCGCAAAACTACCAGCCCGATGGGATCTCACCAACGTCAAAGTGAGGTCACCTTGTCGAACTTTTCCGGGTCCCCGGGCGGGAGTCGCCCCTATGAGGGGTGTGAGAGTCGGATTCTCGCTCTTGTATTCTCTCTTGCTCCCCCGAATTCCATGTGCTAACCACCGCCCGCAGCTTCCGTAGGGCCCGAGCGGAGGAATCACCTTCGCTCATTTTTTTTGCCCGTAGCGTCGCGCATGCGACCCCATCGAAGGCTGCTTACCGTTTCCGTGAACCCCGATTCTCCCCATACAAGTGACCCTTCCCGGGTGATTGAAGCCATCGTCGGTCCTCTTGTGGCAGACCTCGGTTACGAACTCTTGTTGGTTGAATGGATCGGAAAATCCGGGCGCCGGATTTTGCGGATCTATTTAGACAAATTGGCTTCTGATACCCAAAACGAGGGATCCTCGATTTCGCTGGACGATTGCACACGTATGGGCAGAATCGTCGGGAACGCGTTGGATGCCACCGAGGCTGTCTCCGGTGAGGGGGCTGGGAACGAGGGTTCTGGTCTCGATGCAGTGTTGTCAGAGGTCGACAGCACCTTGGCGGGAGCGGTAAGGGCCGTATTGGCGGTGCCATACACACTTGAAGTGTCGTCACCAGGTCTAGAGAGACCACTAGCAAAGCTCAGTCATTTCTCTCGTTTTTGCGGACGCCAAGTGAAGATTCGGACTTGGGATCCCGTGGATTCGGGGAGCAAACAAAAAACTATTCATGGCTATATCGAGGCTGCGGAGGCCGATCCGGAGGCCAAGGACGACCCGACTCGGGGCGTCGTCGTGATCCGTGAACTAGATTCACCAGGTTCCCGGCGTTTGAGCATCAGCCAAATTCGCCGTGCAAACCTCGTCTTCGAAGGATAGGAAGATGGAAGAGACCAACGTTCTAAAGAATGTCATCGATCAGGTCTGCCGCGAGAAGAACATCGCTAAGGATGTGCTGGTCGACACTGTGGAGCAAGCCGTAGCGACGGCAGCGAAGCGGGTGTTTCCAGAGCGCGACATCGAAGCCGTTTTCGATACCGACACCGGATCCCTGAACTTGTTTCAGGTGCTCTATGTCGTTGATAACGTCGAGCTTCCCATGCGCGAAATCAGTCTCGAACAGGCGGGGCGCGCGGGGGAAGAGGCTGAGGTGGGCGATGAGCTGCTTTTTCAGATCTTCTATCTGGAAAAAGACAAGAAGCGCGCACTGGAGCAGGCGAAGACCTATCCAGAGATCGAGGCGCTTCAGGTCGTTGACTCGTCATTTGGCCGTATCGCCGCTCAGACAGCGAAACAAGTCATAATCCAGCGTGTTCGTGAAGCTGAACGGGAGAACCTGTTCAAGCAGTATGAGCACAAGCGGGGTGAATTGATGACGGGGATCGTGCGACGCTTCGAGCGTGGATCGATCGTTGTCGAGGTCGACAATGGTCGCGCTGAAGCGATTCTTCCCGCGCGCGATCAGGTTCCTAGAGAATCTCTACGACCAGGCGACCGAATCGTCGCGTACGTGAAGGACGTCGACAAATCTGCGCGCGGTCCCCAAATTATCCTTTCTCGGACACATCGCGGCCTCGTGGAGAAGCTCTTTGAGCACGAGGTCCCCGAGATCTTTGAAGGCATCGTACGGATCGAAGCCTGCGCTCGCGAGCCGGGTGCTCGGTCCAAGATCGCGGTGTCGAGCAAGGACCGCGATGTCGATCCTGTGGGCGCATGCGTCGGCATGCGGGGGGCACGTGTCCAGGCCGTCGTGCAAGAACTTCGTGGTGAAAAGATCGACATCGTTCCATTCAACGATGATCCCGCCCGGTTCGTTTGCAATGCGATTCAGCCGGCGCAAGTTGCGCGAGTTCTTATCGATACAGAGCGACACACAATGGAGCTGGTTGTTCCTGACGACAAACTGAGTCTGGCAATCGGCAAGAAAGGCCAAAACGTTCGATTGGCCTCACGGCTCACCGGTTGGCGTATCGACATCTACTCCCAAACCAAGATTCGACATCTTGAGCGACGGAATCAAGCCGAAATGGCTGCAATTCCACAAGTCGGGGACGATATCGCTGCAGTTCTCTTCGAGAACGATTGGCGATCGCTGCGAGACCTGGCGGTTGCGGATGCCGAGGAGCTTGCCGGCTACGTCGGTAGCGTGGAGGCGGCGGAAACTATTATTGACACCGCTAACGATGCCGCAAGTGGCAAGCTGCAGCTTGATGTGGTGTATCCTCCTGAAGAGCCTGAAGAGGGCGCATCCGACGAGAGCGCTCAGGAGGAGCCTGCCTGAATGATGCCTGAGCGGACATGCGTCGGTTGTCAGACGCAAAAATCGCAGCGCGAGCTGCTCCGGTTTCGCCGTCGTTCAGACGGAGAGGTCGTGCCATGCAGAAATGCACGGAAACGTTCAGGTCGTTCTGCGTATTTGTGCGCGACGATTCTTTGCTTCAAACGTGCGACGAAACGAGGGGCGATGAGCGCCGCGTTGGGACGTAAAAGAAGCATCTATTGGGCCCCAAGCACGGCGTGGGAAGGCGCACGTGTTGAACTGAACGCGGAAATAACGCGATTTGGAGGTTCTGGGTTAAGGTCGCTAAGTAGCGACTCGGTGGCGCAGCGTGATGCAAATGCTCGGTTGGTCGAGCAATTTGCAGCTGCAACTGTTTCAGACCTTCCCTCGACAAGGAGGGACACTTAATCATGGCGAAGATCCGCATATACGAGCTCGCAAAGGAGCTCGGCACTGAAAGCAAGCATCTTGAGTCGGTGGTTCGTGGCCTCGGCATCGAGATCAAGAACTATATGAGCACGTTGACCGTCGAGCAGGCACAGCGAGTGCGTAGCGAGACCGGTGGCAGCTTGGCTCCGGCACCGAGTGCAAAGATCGCGGCGAAGCCCGCAGCAAAGCCTGCTGTGAAACCGGCCGCAACGAGCCCCACTCCCGAGAAAAAACGCGCGGCTGTCGTTCGACGCCGCGGTGGCCGTCCTCGTCCCGCAGAACGGGAGCGAGAAGAAGCCGCCGCACTTGCCGCTGCGGAGCGAGCCGAAGAGCTCGCTTCAGCTCAGGAGCGAAGTGGTGGCGATCTGCGATCGGGATCGGCAGGCGCAGAGGCTAACGCGCCCCGAAACCACGCCGCCGCAGGCTCGGCAGAGATCGGTCTTTCGACCGCTTCCGCGACCGAGGGCAACGCTCAAGGGGGTGCCGTTGCGGTCTCGGTGTCAGCAGATCTTGCGATGCCTCCAAAGGCCGGTGGCCCAGCTGTGGGAACGATTATACAGCTCCCAGGGGGCACCAGAAAACTACCGGGAGGCGTGCGTCGCCAACAGGAACTGCGCGACACGCCGGCCCCCGCGCCGGCTCCCGTTGCAACATCGAGTGGCTACGTCCCGACCCAGACCTACGTTCGAACGAAGATCGAGCAAGAAAGTCGTCCGTCGCGGAGAGTACCAAGCTCCGCCGCCTCGAGCACTCAGGGGGTGTCTACGGCGCCGATCGTAGTTGTTTCAAATGAGACGTCTGCGGCAGCACCGGAGGCGGTCGCTGCCCGGGACGGTGCGGACAAGAGCCGCGTCGTTCGCAACGAAGACGGTGTCATCGTTGGCGCTGCGAAGGCGAAGGCCGGACCCAATATTGTCGGCTTCGTGACCTTAGATCCTCGTCCCGCACGCAAGCAGCAGGTGATCATCACCGATGCGAGCCAGAGCCAAAAGACCGGTCGTGCCACCGCTCGCAAACAACGCGAGGAACGGATCCAGAACAAGGGTCGGCGCGGAGGTCGAGGCGGTCGTGCGCCTCGTCGGCATGAAAGAACTGGGCCCAAAGCATCCCACACCGTGGAGATGAGCGAAGCCAAAAAGCGGATCCGAGTCAATGAGGTCATTCAGGTCTCAGACCTCGCCCATCAACTCTCGGTGAAGGCTTCTCGGGTTATTCGAGCCCTTTGGGGAATGGGGATGCGCGGCATCACCATCAACCACTCGGTCGACGTACAGACCGCGGAGATGGTCGCATCCGATTTCGGCTTCACCGTCGAAAACGTCTCCTTTGATGAAGATGTTTTCACCGGTGCCGACGACGGTATCGATGGCGTCCTTCGCGCTCCTGTGGTCACCGTGATGGGACATGTCGATCACGGCAAGACAACGTTGCTCGACACGATTCGTAAGGCAAAGGTCGCAGCAGGAGAGGCTGGTGGGATCACACAGCACGTAGCGACCTATCGGGTTGAGACAAGCGAAGGCCCGGTGGTCTTCGTGGATACACCCGGGCACGCAGCGTTCAGAGCGATTCGAGAAAGAGGCGCTCAACTTACTGATATTGTTGTTCTTATCGTCGCAGCCGACGATGGTGTGATGCCGACAACACTCGAGGCCATCAAGTATGCGGCTGCCGCCAAGGTGCCGGTGGTGGTTGCGATCAACAAGATTGACAAGCCCGATGCCAACTCGGGTCGGGTCAAGCAGATGTTGATGAAAGAGGGCCTGGTGGGCGAAGAGTTTGGTGGGGAGACCGCAATCTGCGAGATCTCCGCGAAGACTGGCCAGGGCATTGAACATCTTTTGGAGCTCTTGGCGATTCAGGCAGAAGTGCTTGATCTGCGCGCGAACCCAGAAGGTCGCGCATACGGTACCGTGATTGAGTCGCGGATAGACCGCGGTCGAGGATCGGTTGCCGTGATGCTGGTGCAGTCCGGCACCCTACAAAAAGGCGACATCGTTGTGGCCAACGAGTCGAGCGGCAAAGTTCGTGGTGTGTTCTCGTCGACTGGCGAAAAGCTCCCTGACGCTGGGCCGTCTACCCCTGTCGAAATCCTTGGATTGTCGGGGACGCCAAACGGTGGAGATCGTTTCAACGTTGTTGAGAACGAACGTGCAGCGAAGGCGTTGATCTCTCATCGGCGTGAACTGCGGCAGCGCAAGGAGAGCGCGCGCAAGGCTCCCAGCCTCGTGGACATGATGAAGCAAAAGAGGGTCCCGACCCTCAAGATCGTCGTCCGCGCGGATGTGCAGGGGTCTGCCGAGGCACTCAAGCAGACCTTTGAAGAACTGTCGGTCGATAAGGTTCGCGTAGAGGTTATTTTTGCCGGTGTGGGCGCGATCAACGAGACTGACGTCAAGTTTGCCCATGCTGGGGAAGCGACGATCATCGGTTTCAACGTGCGACCCGCCGGTAAGGCTGGGCGTACGGCATCATCCGAGCGGGTTCCGATCGAGTTGTTCTCGGTGATCTACGAGGCGGCAGACCGGGTCAAAGAGATGATGGTCGATCTTCTCGAGCCGGAGTATCGCGAAAAAGATCAAGGATCTGCGGAAGTGCGAATGGTCTTCCCAATTCCTCGGCTCGGCGTTGTTGCCGGTTGCCGTGTGTTGAAGGGAACCGTCAAGCGCAGCAGTCATATTCGCGTGATTCGAGATGGAAAGGCGATTTTCGAAGGCGCAGTAGGCTCGCTCCGAGTGTTCAAAGATGATGTCAAAGAGGTCAAAGAAGGCTTCGAATGCGGCATCGTGGTCGACGGCTTCCCCGGTATTCAACCTGATGACGTACTCGAGGCTTTTGAGCTAGAGACGATTCGACCGACTCTTTAGGAGTCGGGGCCACGGGGTTCGCGGGGGCGGCACGATGGGTGTTTCACGAGACTAAGCATGTCCAATCGTCGGCAATTGAGAGTTGAAGAGCTTCTTCGGCGTGAACTGGCTGAGATGTTGATCCGGGGGGACATTAAGGACCCTCGGATCGAGCCCAGCTCGGCGATCTCGATCACTGGAGTGAGGGTCACCGGTGATCTTGGCGAAGCGGTGATCTTTATCGACATTTATTCGCAGCGGCTCGATCATACGCGTGTTCTTCGCGCATTTCGATCTGCGTCGGCAGCGATTCGTTCGATGTTGGGCAAGAAGGTGCAGCTCAAGCGGGTTCCCGAGCTCCGCTTTGAATACGATTCGAGTATTGAGCGGGGCGCTCGTGTCGCCGAGATTTTGCAGGAAATTGCGAATGATCCTGAGCCAGTCCCTGGCGTCTCGGAGTCGCAACCAGACGGCGCTGAGACATAGCGGCGGGTGGGTCGACGTAGAAAGAGTAGAAGGGGGAGCGGGCGTACCCACGGCCTCCTACTTATCGACAAGCCACGGGGTCCCACATCACATGATGTCGTCGGCTGGGTCCGTTGGGCGCTTGGCGTCGAACGCGTTGGCCACTGCGGGACGCTCGACCCGGCTGCGACAGGCTTGCTCGTGGTTTGTGTCGGCGAATCGACGAAGCTTGTAGAGTACCTGACGGCAGCCCAGAAGTGTTATCGCGCGCGTTTCTTGCTCGGTGTATCGACGTCGACGGGTGACATGCAGGGAGATCCAGTGGCGACGATCGTTGACGCTGAGACCCTGGCCGGAGCTAAAAAACGGGCACCTGGGGTCCTCGCCGATATGGCCGGTGCGTTGAGCTTGCCCCCGCCTGTCTACAGCGCAGTTCGAGTGGACGGGGTAAGGGCCTACGAGCTCGCCCGCCGTGGTGAGGCTCCTGAGCTAGGGTGCCGGCCCATGGATATTGTCTCTATTTCATCCGTCGGGCTTGGGACGTCGGTGGAACGGGGAGTGGAGATGCCCTGGATTGAGGCAACGATCTTGGTCTCGAAGGGCAGCTATCTTCGCTCCATTGCGGTTGAACTTGGTCGCCGCCTCGGAGTTCCCTGTTGTCTGTACTCTCTGCATCGTACGGCGAGCGGTGATCATCGGCTCTCGGATTCAGAAGCTGTATTGGGGCTAGGAGCCATGGTCTTGCCCGATCGGCCGGGGATGGAAAGCCGCGCAGCTCGCTGGCGCATTGATTTTGAGGGGATGGGTGGCGATGAGCAACGCAAGGAAGTGGCGCGAGCGCGCCTGGACCCAAAGATGGTCGGTGTTGTGGATAGCGTTCCTTTTTCGAAGGTCATGGTCGATGGTGATCTGGATCGCAGCACCCTCGCGCGGCTGTTTCAAGGACAGCGAATTTCGATGGACGATCGAGCGGCGTCATCACTGATAGCGAGGGTACCGGCCGGTTGTGATCGCTTCGCACTGGTCGATGATACGGCGGATCAGCTGGTGATCATTCGCCGCGATCCAGCGGGTGAGATGCATCGTGCGCGACTTTCGCCCGATAAAATTCTCCGATATTGCGCTTCCGACCTCGAAGAGAACGAACAAGAGGCACGGCGGCCCGAGTGAGGAATATGCGCGGTTGGATAAAAGCGCATGGGTCAGGTGTTGACAAGGCCCCGCTGGGCCCCGATGCTCCCGGTCCCAGACATCACGAGACGTAGAAGTATGGGTCGGGTGAACCCCCGACGGAAATGAATCCATAAATGTCACTTTCAGCAGACCGTAAGGCCGAAATCATCGGCAATTTTAAGACTCACGATGGGGATACTGCCTCCCCTGAGGTCCAAGTTGCACTTCTTACCGAGCGCATCAATCACCTCACCGAACATTTTCGGAGTCACAAAAAGGACCACCATTCTCGGCAGGGACTCCTTAAACTCGTCGGCCGTCGTCGTCGTTTACTCGACTACCTGCGGACGGGCAGCGTCGATCGTTATCGAACGCTGATCGGCGCGCTCAAGATCCGAAAATAGGCATCTCGCCACCGGTCCATCCTCGATAGGGCGTAATTCGTTACGCCCCGCACGCTTCCTCATAGCGGGAGAGGCGAATGTGTGTTTGGGATGAAACCACAAAATTATTGATTTTCCCGCGGACTGGAAAGCACAGATGGAAGCCATCATTGAAGTCGCAGAAGTCGGCGGAAAAAAAATCACTTTCGAGACGGGTCGGCTTGCGAAGCAAGCCAACTCGGTCGTCGTTCGCTTGGAAGACACCGCGATTCTTACCGCGGTCACCACAAGCAAGAAGCCAAAGGACCTCCCTTTTCTTCCGCTCACCGTTGAGTTTCGCGAGGCGAATGCCGCCGCAGGGAAGATTCCTGGCGGCTATTTCAAACGCGAAGGCCGGCCTACCGAACGCGAGATTCTTTCGTGTCGACTGACGGACCGTCCGATCCGGCCCTTGTTCCCCAAGAGCTACCGCAACGAGGTTCAAATTATCTCGACGGTCGTCTCAAACGACAAACAAAACGAGCCCGACGTTCTTTCGATCACCGGTGCTTCGGCCGCATTGCATATCAGCGACGCCCCTTGGGAGGGACCTGTCGCGGGTATTCGCGTCGCCCGGATCGACGGCGAGTTTGTTGCCTTCCCGACCTTTGAAGAGAGCGCCGGCTCTGATCTCACGGTCATCGTTGCGTGCACGGCAGACGCCATCGTCATGGTCGAGGCTGGAGCGCAGGAGGCATCGGAGGCCGATATGATCGACGCTCTCCTTTTTGCGAAGGAAGCCACGAAGCCGCTCATCGCAGCCCAGATACGACTCCGAGAGCGTGCGGGAAAGACGAAGATCGAGTTTGTCGAGCCCTCCGTAGACGCCGATTTTCAGAAACTCTGCATGGATCGCGGCGAGCCGTCGGCCCGTGAAGCCTTGAAGATTCTTGGCAAGCACGATCGACACGCTGCACTTGATGATGCCCGCTCGAAGATCGCAGCGGAGCTGTTGACCGAGCACCCGGAGCGCGGCGAAGAGATCAACGCGGCTCTCGGAAAACTTGAAAAGAAGATCGTACGCCATCAGACCGTGCATGAGGGGATTCGTGTCGATGGTCGTAAACACGACGAGATTCGCGATATCTACATTGAAGCCAAGCCCTTTCCACGGCCGCACGGCTCCGCATTGTTCCAACGTGGCGAGACTCAGGCGCTTGTGACCACGACTCTCGGGACCGAGCGAGACGCTCAACGTCTCGATACGATCCGTGGCGACGTCAACAACGCTTTTCTTCTCCACTACAACTTCCCTCCTTTTTGTGTGGGCGAGGCACGTCCCATGCGCGGGACGTCACGACGAGAGATTGGACATGGGGCCCTGGCCCATCGGGCATTGGAGGCGGTCTTGCCCTCGCTCGAAGATTTTCCTTACACGATCCGTATCGTCTCGGACACGCTTGAATCGAACGGATCGAGCTCCATGGCGGCTGTCTGTGGCGGATGCTTGTCGATGATGGATGCCGGCGTGCCGATCAAGGCGCCTGTTGCAGGTATAGCGATGGGTCTCATCCAAGAAGGCGATAAAATTGCAGTCTTGAGTGATATCCTGGGCGACGAAGATCACCTCGGTGATATGGACTTCAAGTGCACAGGGACCCGCAAGGGAATCACCGCTTTGCAGATGGACATGAAGATCCATGGGTTGACCCGTGAGGTGCTCGACAAGGCTCTCGATCAAGCTCGTGCAGGTCGCATGCACATCTTGGACAAGATGGAAGAGGTCTTGGCAGAACCCCGCAGCGAGCTTAGTCGCTACGCCCCTCGCATTGAGACGATGCAGGTCAAAGTCGACCAGATCCGAGACATCATCGGACCCGGAGGTAAGGTCATTCGCGGCATCACCGAGCAAACCGGTGTCGTCGTGAATATTGATGACACAGGCCGCGTGTCGATGGCTTCCTCGGACCCCGATGCGATTCTTCGTGCACGGGCGATCATCGAGGGGATTACATTCGAGCCGGAGCCAGGTCAGCACTTTGCGGGCGTTGTGAAGCGCGTGGTCGATTTCGGCGCCTTCGTCGAAATCATGCCTGGGACCGATGGTCTCGTGCATATTTCAGAGCTTGAAAATCGTCGGATCGAAAATGTATCGGACGTACTTCAAGAGGGCGATGATGTGGTCGTCAAGGTGCTGAAGGTTGACGACAACGGAAAAATTCGTCTCAGTCGAAAGGCGGCCTTCGGTGCCGATCCTGACGACGTTTTGAATCTTCGCGGCTAGTCCTCGTTTGGCGCCCCGGCGCCGATGAGGCCTGACTGGAAACTTCGAGACGAAAAGAGTACGGGGAGAGCATGGGTTCAGACGAACAGGCTCTCCCCGTCCCCAATTCTAGCCCCCGCTGCGTCGAGGTGCAGCGGCTCCGTCCAGAGGCCGAGCTTCCGAAACGGATGAGTGAACTCGCTGCGGGCTACGATCTCGCTGCTTGTTTTGCGGAGGGGCCCGGACCTCGGCATGTGATCCTAGAGCCAGGTGAGATCTCTTTGATTCCGACGGGCGTGGCTATCGCCCTGCCAGCGGGCTACGAAGGTCAGATCCGCCCACGCTCGGGCCTGGCGTTACGACACGGTATCTCTATCCCCAATGCGCCGGGTACAATCGACGCGGACTACCGTGGCGAACTCAAGGTCATCCTTATCAACTTGGGCCGTGAGCCCTTTCGTGTCGAGCAGGGCGACCGCATCGCTCAGCTTGTTGTCGCGCCCGTCGCCATGTGTTCTCTTCGAGAAGTTGAGGCCCTCACACCGGGTACCCGTGGTGACGCCGGTTTTGGTAGCACCGGGCGTTCGTAACCGGGCGGGTTCCCGTCAAGACACACCTTGTTCAGAGTGTACCTGTGAAAATGGAGTGAAATAATGGTGGCTCCCGGCGAGCAAATTTGTGGTCATTTGCGTCTGTTACGCTACGCCAATGCAGGTGTCGGCAATCCTGTGTTTGGGCCGGCGTTTGTTGCGATTGACGACGACTCAGGGATTGAGCTTCGACTCACGATCATCCCACGGGAATTCGTGTCGACGAGCATCAAGATCAGTGAGTTTATGGCGGCGGCAAATGGTCTGGCGCGACTTCGGCACCCGGGGATCGCCCGGGTCTGTCTTGTCGATCGTGAGCAAGACTACGCTGTGGTGGGTATTGAGTCGCTGTCCGGAAGCAAGAGCCTCATGTCGATGTGGGGAAAACGAGCGACCGACGCGACGGTTGTCCGACGAGCGATCGAGCTGGCGAGATCGCTGTCGTTTCTGCACGGGAGGGGGGTCGTCCATGGCCTGCTGTCGATGCACAGCGTCATGATCTGGGAACAAAACACTTTGCTTTGGCAGTACGGACTGGCACCCAGCTGCGATTCGGATGCCGTGAAAGACAGCGCAAGACGCCAAGGTGGCGCTCAGCTGTTTGCACCCGAGACCTTGCGCGGTGAGCCCGGGACCGCCCGAACGGACGTTTGGGGTTGGGCCATGATCATCGCGCAGCTCGCTTCGGGCCTCGACGATGTCTCGGCGGTTTCAGCCGTGCAAGAGGGGGAGTTGGAGGTGTTTAACGCCGACCCGGCGCTGGTCGGTCTATTGCGACGCTGCCTCAGCTCAGACAGTGATGCTCGCGTTTCAGGAGGGGAGGCGTTGCTCGAAGAGCTGTCGCGTGCGGGGCTGCTCGATGATCGGGTCGTTCCGCCTGCTGGCGGAAATCCGATACCTGTACCCGTGGCCCCAATGGCGACTCCAGCCCCGGTCATGCCCGAGGGCGATCTGTTTTTTGTCGACGATGAAGCGGAAGGTGCGGAGTTGCTTGAGGTTCAGGATGTGCCGCCGGATGATCCGATGTTCGGTCTGTCTGCTTCTCTCTTGGTGGACGAGGATGACTCGCAGGTGGAGACGCCGGCGGCGAACGACCGCGATTTGATTTCTTCTACGGCGGGCGACTCCGCCAACGACATGCTGGAAGAGGCGCTCAGCGATTTCGGCCTTGAACCGGATTTTGGTCTCGGGGCGCACGAGGACACCGAGCGGATCGATGAATATTCGCTCGTTGATCTCGCCACTGCCGGCGCCGATTCTCTGGAGCCGAGGGTAGAACCGAGCGTGGAACCGAGGTTGGAACCAGTCGACGGTCCGAGCGGCGTGCCACTGGGCCGCCTGGAGTTGGCAGCGCCGACGCAAGAGGTTCCACTGCCCACCCCGGGCCTGGCTCAGGCCGTTGTTGAAGAGCATTTTTCCATGCCGCGTTCGCCAGGACCCCATGGACCCCCGGCGGGGGTAATGGCTGGGCTCGCAGCGCTCGGCGCATTCGGAATTGTTTTGGTTGCCTTTGTGAGCGTGCTTCAGAAGCAGGGAGGTTTCGAGGAAGTTGTGGATTTTCGGATTGCGGGTCCCATGCTTGTCGACGGCACCGGGCGGTCTAAGGGGGAAGCACCGCTTGTCGAAACGGGTGGGAATGGTCGCCAAAATTCCGGAATGGACGCTGCTGAGGCGGTCGAGGTCCTGGCGCAGAAGGTCGTCCCCGGGGACTGTCCACCCATCGCAATCGCTATTGATGATCGCTATTGCATCGACGCTGCCGAATACCCCGAGGCGCGGCGGATCCCGCGGACCTCCGTGACGATGCGGGAAGCCGGTCGCGCATGTGAAGCTCGGGGCGGACGTCTGTGCTCACGCCGGGAGTGGCAGCGAGCGTGCGGGGGCGCGCGCGGTTGGCGGCTGCCCTATGGGAACAATACACAGCTCAGCCGCTGCAACACCGCCTCGATCGCTGGTTTTGCCCAGGAGGTCACTGCGGCAGCGTCTCTACGAGAGTGCGTGAGCCCCGACGGCATCTACGATATGGTGGGCAACGTCGGCGAGTGGGTCGCCGAGGGAATCGCGGTGGGAGGGGACTCGCACAGCCATCCGCGGACGACCGACTGCAACTCGCGGGGGCGGCCGCCCTCGGGCTTCTCGGGCCCCGAGCTCGGGTTTCGTTGCTGCTACGACCGCTAAGTGCGCGTGAAAGCTTGTCGCCGTACTTAGAGGGTTGATTCGGTTGATTCTCGTTGGACCGGCGCGGCTTCCAGGATAGGTTGCCCGCCATGCCGTTAGAGCGAGAGATCCTGGTTCGGGCCGCCGCCGAAAATCGTGTCATCGATGATCTTGGACCCGAATATGACGTCCTTGGTCATCGCTACAGCGGCAAGGTGCGTGAAAATTTTAGCAAAGACGGTGAGCGCATAATCGTCGTAACAGACCGCGTCAGCGCCTTTGATGTCGTCTTGGGGACGATACCGTTCAAGGGGCAGGTGCTCAATGGCCTTGCACAGTATTGGTTCAGTGAGACCCAGGATCTATTTCCGAACCATGTGCTGAGCATCCCTGATGCTCAGGTCACGCGCGCTGTCGAGTGTGAGCCAATCGCGGTCGAGATGGTCGTTCGGGGCTACCTCACGGGGGTAAGCCAGACGAGTATTTGGCGGGCTTACGACAAGGGAACCCGAATATTTTGTGGGCACGCGCTGCCCGATGGGTTGCACAAACACGAGAGGCTCGCCAACAACATTGTGACGCCTTCTACAAAGGCCGCCAAAGGGGATCACGATCGTAGTGTAGCGAAGGAAGAACTCTTCGAGATGGGGGTGATCGATCCTGACCTGTTTGAAGACCTTGAACAGCGCTGTCTCGCCCTGTTTGCCCACGGGCAAAAGGTCGCCGCCATGCGGGGGTTGATCCTCGTGGATACAAAATACGAGCTTGGTCGCAAGCCCGATGGGACCATTGTCCTGATCGACGAGATTCACACCCCGGACAGCTCTCGATATTGGTACGCGGATTCCTATGACCAGGCGATGTCTGACGCGGAGGATCCGCGCAGCATGGACAAAGAGTTCATCCGCCGATGGCTGGTATCTCAGGGGTTCGAAGGCGAAGGCGCCCCGCCCGCGATTCCCGATGAAATTCGTGTTGAAGCCGCGGCCCGCTACATTGAGACCTACGAGCTTCTGACTGGCAAGGTTTTTGAAGTGGACCCCGCGCGGCCGGTCGATCGACTCAAACGAAACCTTCTTTGAGGGTAGGGCTCCGATTGTGTTAGCCAGCAGCGGAGGATTTTCCAGTGTGCGGTGTCGTAGCCATTCACAATCATAGCGAGGCCGCAAACCTCGCCTATCTCGGACTGCACGCCCTACAACATCGTGGGCAGGAGTCGGCCGGAGTCGTCTCGAATCACGAAGGAACGCTTCGTGCGGTTCGCAAGATGGGCCTTGTTGCGGACGTATTTACGGTCGAACGTTTACAGCGCCTGCGCGGCAACACGGCGATCGGACACGTGCGGTACACGACCTCAGGCGGTTCGCTACCTAAGAATATCCAGCCGCTCACGGCAGAGTTTCGAGATGGTCCGGTGGCGATCGCCCACAATGGGAACCTCATCAACGCGTTGGCGCTACGCGATGAGCTTGAGGACCAGGGATCGATATTCTCAAGCAACTCCGATACCGAAGTGATCCTGCAACTCATGGCTCGGAGCCGTGAACGCGCGTTTGCAGATCGGCTTGCCGATGCGCTCCGGCGTGTTCAAGGGGCCTACAGCATCGTCCTGACCACGGGCGACACGCTGATCGCCGCTCGTGATCAGGACGGGATTCGTCCCTTGCTCTTGGGGCGGGTCGATGGCGACGATGGGGCCTGGGTCGTGGCCTCAGAGACTTGCGCCTTTGATCTGATCGGCGCGACCGTCGTGCGAGACATTGAACCGGGCGAGCTGTTGATCATCGAAGGTGCCGCCGAACCACGCAGCGTCGGAATCGGAGTCGGCAGTGATAGTCAGCATGCCTGCGTGTTTGAACACGTGTATTTTGCCCGCCCCGACTCTGTACTCGATGGAACCTCTGTTTACGAAGCGAGGATCGCCATGGGCCGGCAACTGGCCAGCGAGTGGCCGGTCGAGGCAGACATCGTCATCCCTGTCCCTGACTCTGGCGTTGTTGCGGCGATGGGCTATGCGCGGGCGAGTGGCCTCGCATTTGAGATGGGGCTCATTCGCAATCATTACGTTGGACGCACTTTCATCGAGCCCAAAGAGTCGATTCGGCACTTCGGGGTGAAGCTCAAGCTCAATGCTGTTCCGCATCTCCTGAAGGGTAAGCGTGTGGTCGTGGTCGACGATTCCATCGTTCGAGGCACGACATCACGGAAAATCGTGCGGATGATTCGTGATGCAGGAGCCTTGGAGGTCCACGTGCGGATCTCCTCGCCGCCCGTGGACTATCCTTGTTATTATGGGATCGATACGCCAACCCGTGGAGAGCTGATCGCTTCGAATCACAATATTGAAGAGATTCGCGCTCATCTGCGTGCAGATTCTCTTCAGTACTTGAGTGCGGAAGGTCTATTGGCGGCAGTCAAGCGCGGTGCGATCGTCGGAAAACCGACACCAGGATCGGCCGAAAGCGGCACAAACTGTGGGTACTGTACCGCTTGTTTTACGGGATCATATCCAGTGCCTTTGAGCGAAGCTCCCGTGCGGAGGCAGCTTCGCCTCATCGAACTTTGAGCAGCGTCGAAAGCTCTCGCTAAGGTGGATTGAATCGCCAGACGGGTGTGGTAGTAGTGCGCGACGATGTCTAAGCAAGACGCGATGCTTCCTGAGCACAACAAAGTGGTCGAGCGAATGACAAGCCTGGCAGACCGGCTCGAAGAGCTAAGGAGGCATCTTTGACTTCGTTAAGCGCGTGGAGGAACTCGAAGAACTCGATGAGCAGACCGCCGACCCAGAGTTCTGGGCGAATGCGGATCGTGCGAACGATGTCGTTCGTCAACAAAATACCATTCGCAAGTTAGTCGACGAGCTTCGCGATCTTCAGCGGCTACTTGACGACGGCAGTGGTCTCTATGAACTCGGTCGCGATGAGAGCGACAGCGACTCGATCATCGAGAGCTGGGAGCTTCTTGATGGCTGTGAGCTTCGAGTTGCTGCGATGGAATTTCGAAGGATGCTCTCGGGTCCGCATGATGCGAACAGCGCGATGCTGTCCGTGAATGCGGGCGCGGGAGGGGTCGATAGCCAAGACTGGGCCGAGATGATGGTGCGAATGTACCAGCGCTGGGGCGAGCGGCAGGGGTTCAAGGTGAGTGTCCTTGACTATCAAGAGGCCGACCAAGCCGGGATTCGAAGCGCAGAGATGTCCTTCGAGGGCGACTACGCCTACGGTCATCTGCGCTCGGAAATCGGTGTTCATCGTTTGGTTAGAATTTCTCCTTTCGATGCACAGGCGCGGCGTCAGACAAGTTTTGCATCAGTCATGGTGATCCCCGAGATGCCAGAAGAATGCGGAAAGGATGCGATCGAAGTCCCCGAAGCCGATCTCCGAGTCGATACCTATCGAGCCTCGGGTGCTGGCGGACAACACGTAAACAAGACGGACTCGGCAATTCGACTGACCCATCTGCCCACGGGCGTCGTGGTCGCGTGCCAGCTGGAACGGTCGCAACACAAGAATCGCGCGACGGCGATGCGGATGTTGCGAGCTCGGTTGGCCGAGATCGAGCGCCAAAAACGCAGCGACGAAATGGCGGTTCTCGAAGGAGACAAGAAGAAGATCGAGTGGGGCAGTCAGATCCGATCATACGTCTTAAATCCCTACCGCCAGGTTAACGATCACCGGACAGAGCTTAAGTTTAGCAACGTCGATGCCGTTCTCGACGGCGAACTGCGTCCCTTTATGGAGGCCTTCCTACTGAAACAGGGAAATCGTCACCACGATGAATGAAGAGGGCACCAAGGAGGGATGGTTCTCCGGCCTTGAGTGGCGCATCGCTTGGCGTCACGTTCGGGCTGGGGCCACACGCCCACCGTGGCTTCGCTACGTGAATCTAGCGTGTATTTTCATGCTGCTGATCGGCCTGTCGCTGGCCGCTTACGGGGGAACGCTCGGACCTGACACCTTGGAAGGAGAGCAGATCTTCGGCGATAGCGCCGTGACCCCTTCCCAGCAGATTGTAGGTGTGCTCGCGGGGGTGACGATCGCTATTGCGACTATCGTTGGCGTTTTTGCAGCGCTCGCACGGTATTTTAATATCCTGGCAACGATCATCACATTGTCCGTGATGGCGGGGTGTATGCAACTCGTGACGGTGCTTTCGCTCATGAGCGGGTTGGAGATCGACCTGCGCGACAAAATTCTCAATCAAAAAGCACACATCCGAATTTCTGGGGTCGATGGCAATCGGTTTACGGACTACGAAACGATCGTGGCCGCAGTCGAGGGCGCGCGCGGAGTGGCGGGTGCGAGCCCGTACCTCGAGGATGAGATCATGATCCGCAGCGGACTCAACCGGCAGGGGGCCGTGGTGCTCGGTATTCAGCCCGATCGCCTAGAGTCGGTCTCGAATGTTCGCGGTATCATCCAAGAGGGCAGCTACGACCACCTTAACCGTCCAGAGAGAATCCCCGCGTTTGATCCTTTTGCCCTCGGCCGCGGCGATACCCCGTGGCGTCTGCGCCATCTCGACAAGGGAAGAACTGCCGCAGAGCAGGGCAAAAACCCAGCTCCAAGGGCGACTCCGGAGCATCTCAAGATCGGCGCGAAGCTTGGCGTCGATAGGACAAAACATCTGACGGCATTCGAGGACGAGGCCGGGACCGGGACCGAGAGCGGGACCGAGATCGATAGTTCCGCACCGGACGAAGTTCGGATGGGTCTACATTCGCGACCGACGCCAATCGGAGAGGGGCGAGGGACCCGGATCGTCTCACGGCTGCGCGACATTCCTGGATTACCCGTCAGCGGGCCGACGAGTGGGGTTCTTGGGCGCCGCGGTGACAGGCCGACCGGGAAGACCTTGGGGCTTGGACATCGTCCCGAATCGGCGGAGGATTCCGATTGGGAGGATCCTGTCGAGCAACTCGGGCTTGGACCCGCGCTCCCGGATGTTGGCCCCGCAGCTCCAGAAGAACAAGATGAGGGCCTCTCTGATAACGACGACGATCGGACCGCCGGCGGGGCCCCGGTCATCGACCCCGTATTGATAGGTCGCGAGCTGGCGATGGAACTCGCCGTAAACGTTGGGGCTCGCGTTCAGCTGATCACACCCGTAGGGCGCATGACTCCGGCAGGCCGAGTCCCAGGGCAACTGGCGACCCGGGTGGCCGGAGTTTTCTACTCGGGCATGTACGAATATGATCGGAAAAACGTCTATCTCCCACTGGCGACCGCGCAGGCATTTTTGCGGACCGGCGACCGGATTACCGGAATTGAGGTCAAACTCGATGACATCGAAAAGCTCGATGAGGGCAAAAACACCGTGGTCGAGGTCTTGCGGGCGCAGGGGCGCGATGGAGAGCTTGTTGTCGAGACCTGGGAAGATCTCAACCGGAACCTATTCGCCGCGATGTTTCTCGAGAAAATCGCAATGTTTGTGGCCCTGCTTTTCGTGATTCTGGTCGCGTCCTTCGGCATCTTGGCCAGCAACCTGATGAGCGTTCTGGAGAAGGCGAAAGAGATCGCTATCATGAAAGCGATGGGGGCCCAGGATCTATTGATTCGGCGGGTTTTTGTGGCCGAGGGCCTTGGCCTCGGACTGGTTGGTGCGTCCGGCGGGATCGGGATGGGACTTGCGCTTTGCTGGGCTCTTGATCGCTACGGCTTTCCGCTCAATGAAAATGTGTACTATATCGAAAAATTGCCCGTGGTCGTGGACCCGTGGGAAGTCCTGTTGGTGGGCGTGGCTGCCATGCTGATCGTTTGGGCGTCGAGCTTGTATCCCGCCCGTATTGCCTCAAAAATGCGCCCCGCAGAGGGCCTACGGCACTCAGAGTAGTGAGGCTGACCCCAGAAATGTGTGGCAACGACGCACATCGATGACGTGAAGTGCGCGTGTCTGTAGTCTGCGATTTTCGCTCATCTCCGCTTGTTCCTAGCGTTGACACGCTAGGGGGGGGGCTCTACGGTGGGCCCGCTTCACGGCCACAGACCCGCACGCTCTGCTTGTCTCGCTACGGCGATTGCGACCCCTCAGACCCGAGTTATTCGTCATGAACGCCGCCCCGCTCGACGAAGCGCCTGCCCTGGTACAGGTGCTTAATATGTCCAAGGAGTTCTCCCACGCCTCGGGTGTGATCCGTGTGCTGCGGGAGGTTAACCTGAGTCTTCGTGAGGGGGAGATGGTGAGCATTATCGGCGCTTCGGGGGCCGGGAAATCGACCCTACTGCATTGTCTGGGCACGTTGGACCTTCCGACTTCTGGTGAAATTCTCTTTGGCCACACCGACATCACGAAGCTTCCTCCTCCGGATCTCGCCAATTTTCGGAACAAGCGGATCGGGTTTGTGTTTCAGTTTCATCATCTTTTGCCCGAGTTTTCGGCGGTGGAGAACGCGATGATGCCGGCGCTTATTGCCCGCGTACCGGTCAAGGTTGCTCGAGATGCTGCGACCGAGATGTTGGTTGCGGTTGGACTGGAGCATCGCTTGCAACATCGCCCCGGTGAGTTGTCGGGCGGCGAACGCCAGCGCGTGGCAATCGCGCGGGCTCTCGCCATGCGGCCGAGCTTGTTGCTCGCCGATGAGCCGACAGGCAACCTGGACACGCGCACCAGCGAAGAAGTGCACGAGCTCCTTTTTCGCCTCAATGAAGAATACAAATTGGCGACTTTGGTGGTCACCCACAATATGGACCTAGCGAATCAAATGCCGCGAACCGTCCGCATGGCCGATGGTCGAATTCTCGAAGATGGGGAGCGCCACAGCAGGCCTGACCTCGTTTCCGCTCCAAGGTCGCCGTGATCGCCTCGAAGAAGACAGTTTCGTGGCTTCGCGTGAGTCGAACTCGGCTACGCTCCGCCGTGGGGGCTCTGGTGCTAGGCGCCGCGGCCCTCGTGTGTGCTCCGCAGGACGCAAGGGCCTTGACGGTAGGGCCGGTGAGTCTCGGCTTTGACGAGGAGCTGCTCGAAGGGATGTTGGCCTTTCCGGAGGTCGCCGCCGAAGTGTTTGGGCAGCCAATCTCTGAAATACGCTTTCGGGGCAACCGAAGAGTCGAGTCTGAGGCGATGATGCTCGAGCTCGACAGCTCACACGGCGAACTTGTGGCGACACAAAAGCTGGCGAAAGATCTTCGTCGGGTGTGGGCGCTCGGCTATTTCGAGGACGTTCACGTCGAGGGGGAACTAACCGCGGCCGGAGTGATCTTGACCTATGTCGTCAAAGAACGGCCTAGCGTTCGCAAGATTATTGTCGAGGGGAACGATAAGGTTAAGCTCGATGACATCAACGAGGTCTTGGATCTTGAGAAAAATGAAGTCCTAGATCCGGGCAAGGTTCGCGCGAATGTCGAGAAGATCAAGGCGATTTACACCGAGAAGGGCTTCTTCTTAGCCGAGGTCGATTTCGCGATTCGGCCAGTTGAAGACGCTCGAGGCGAGGTCGACATCGTGATCCTTGTAAGCGAGGCCGCGGAGGTGATCGTTCGCAGCGTCGATTTTGTGGGCAACAAGGCCCTGACAGGACAGGACCTGCGCAAGGTCATGGGGACCCGCGTGGGCGGTTACCTTAGTCTGATCACGAAGCGGGCAGGTGGAGTCTACAACCGCGACATGTTTGCCCAGGACTACGCGGTCCTGCGCTCGTATTACGCGGATCAAGGCTACTTAGATGCGGACCTCGTTGACCACGAGGTCGCACTGAGCGCCGATCGTCGCTTCGTGCACATCACGATCCCGGTGAAGGAAGGACCACAGTATTTCATCGGATCGCTCGGTGCCAAGGAGCTTGTCGGACGAGAAGAGACCCCGCTTTTCGATGACGAGGTGCTGATGGAGTCGATCGCCCCCGTGCTCAAGGTCGGCGATGTGGCTTCCGTGACAAAGGTCCACACGATCCGAGAGTCCATCGAGCGCCGTTACAAAGATGCCGGGTACGCGTATCCAAACGTCTACCCCATGACCCGACAGGACCGGGAGAACCTAAAGCTCTATCTCAACTATGAGATCGATAAGGGTCCCCTGGTCTACATCGAACGTATCAACATCTACGGCAACGAGAAGACCGCCGACAAGGTGATCCGTCGAGAGATTCCGTTGCTGGAGGGCGACCTGTACTCCGAATCTGGGAAGGATGCAGCGGAGGGCCGAGTGATGCGGCTCGGATACTTTGAGTCGGTCATCGTCTCGACAGAGCGCGGAAGCGCCGAGGACAAGATTGTTCTCAATATTGAGGTTACGGAGCGCCTCACGGGACAGTTTCAGGTGGGCGCCGGGTTCAGCACGATCGAGAACTTTGTTCTCCAGGCTCAGATTTCGTACGACAACTTTCTCGGACGCGGCACCACGGTGACGTTGATGGCCCAGCTGTCGAGCCTTCGGCGCCTGTTCAACCTAAGCTACAGCTCGCGTTACTTCCTCGACACCAAGTTCTGGTTCATGTTGAACGTATTTAATACGAGCAATATCTACCCGAGCTTTACGCGCAAGAGCACCGGCTTCACGATGCGTTGGGGCTACCCGATCCCACGGATCCGGAATCTGACGGCCTTCGCCGGATACAACCTTGAGTATGTCGATGTTGGGACAGGGACCGCCGGGGCGGCCGGCAACAGTATTTTTTCCCCTGGAGCGGTGAGCTCTGTTCCGCAGACGGCGCTGATCAGCAACTTGTTTGCCGATGGGCTGACGTCCGCGCTGACCGCTGGGTTGCAGTACGACACGCGGGACAACGTCCTGTTTCCAACCCGAGGCCAGTTTCACCAGCTGCACGGAAAATTCGCCAGCAAGTATTTCGGCTCAGGAAACCAATACAATCGATACACCTTCGACAGCCGGTTCTACGTGCCAGTGATTAAGTCCAAGCGGACATTTCGCGCGTGGGCCGTGTTCCGGACCAACTTGATCGTTGGCTTTATCCACAGCCCTGAGTCGGCTGGCACCCCGATTTTTGAACGCTATTTTCCAGGCGGCGTTTACGCTGACGGCCACATCCGCGGGTTTCGGTTACGAAGTCTCGGGCCGAAAATCATGGTCCAACGCAGCCCTGATCCGGCCGATATGCTCGTCCCGTATTCGGTTGGCGGCAATTTGCTGACCGCGATGAACATGGAGCTGGAGTTTATGATGGTGCCGCCCGCGAATATTAAGGGCGTCGTGTTTTTCGACCTAGGCAACGCGTTTAATACGGAGTCGCTGTATTGTAACGATCCGAATCCGAAGGATCTGCCGAAGTCGGATCCATGTATGGCTGTGAGCCCCGCGAACTTGCGCTACAGCATGGGGTTTGGGTTTCGATGGCAGTCGCCGATCGGCCCCCTTCGTTTCGAGTGGGGCTTCCCTCTCGACCGGAAACCGCGCACACCGCTCGCTTTGGGTGAAGACCGCGTGGTCTTTGAGTTCAATGTCGGAACCGGTTTTTAGTGGCGGTCAATCGGGTCCAGCCGAGACCGTAAGGCTCTTCCCGACCGCTGTCGGCGCCGCGTGACTGGCGGGGTCGTGGTTTGTTGATTTGCAGGAATTTTGTGCTGGATTGAATGGACGGCTACGAGTTCCGTCGGAAGCAGAGACTGGGCGCGGGCGGTTGCCCAGGCTCGATTCCACGGATAAGGTCCGCAGCAGCGATGCGCCGTATCGTCACTACATTGATCATCTCTTGTGCGCTCTTGGCGACACCGTTGATTCCCTCGTCTGCCCAAGCGGGCGTCGGACGAATTAGACGAGTCGCGGTCGTAGACCTTGAACGCGTTATCAACGACACCACACAGGGTAAGCAGGCGACAAAGCGCCTCGAAAAGACCCTCACCCGCGACACAGCGAAGCTGCAGCGCAAAGAAAAGGAGATGCTCAAAAAATTCGAGGACCTCAAGGCGAAGTCCGCCGTGCTTTCTGAGGCCGAGCTACAGCGTCGCGCGATGGAACTGCAAGAGGAGCAGCAGGCGTTGATGCAGCTGGGACAGCAGGCTCAGGCAAGCTTGGAGCAAGACCAGGCGACTTTGGCTGAGAAGATGTACAGGAACGTGGAGACCGTCGTGAAACGCATGGCGGCCGCGGAGGGGATTCAGTTGGTCCTCGTCCGCTCGGACGCGACGATGCTCTACGCAAACCCAAAACTCGACATCACCAACAAGGTGATCGTCGCCTACGACAAGAAGTTCAAATGATCTCCTCTCTCCGAATGAGTGCCCTCATGGGCAAAATCGTCCTGTCCGCCAGCCTCGTTTTCGGCGTTGGGGGAGCGCTTGGCCTGAGTACAACGGCCAAGGCCGAGGTTCCGACCATCTCGAAAATTGCGATCGTTGACATGCAACGAGTGCTCAACGAAACGAAAGCGGGCAAGCGCGCACGAAAGGACCTGGAGACATCTTCCTCGGCCAAGCAGAAGAAGCTCGACAAGCGGCGTAAGGGCCTGGAGGCGGATCAAACGAAGCTGGCCTCGCTCAAAGGACAAAAACTCGCAGAGGCTTCAGAGAAGCTCCAGCGTGACATGTACGAGTTGCAGTCGATGTACATGACCCTTCAGCAGGACTTGATGAGTCTTGAGGCGAAGACGCTTGAGAAGATGTTCAAGAACTGTCAGGATCTCGCACGTGCGTTGGCGAAAGATGATGCCGTGGACTTGGTGCTGGTGAAGGACCAGGCCACGGTCCTCTACAGCCAGTCGAGCGTCGACGTTACCGCGCTGATCATCAAACGCTACGACGCGAAGTTCAAGTAAAGGCTTTTGCCTCGGCCGGGCACTCACGGTTATGGTGAGCTCGCTCATGGCCATCGACTCGACCCCGATTCAAAAAATTCTTCCCCACCGCTATCCCTTTTTGTTTATCGATAGGGTGGTTGCGGTGGAGCCTCAAAAGAGCGTGCACGCTCAAAAAATGGTCTCCAACTGCGATCCGATTTTGCAGGGCCATTTCCCCGGCTACCCGATTTTGCCGGGTGTTGTGCAGGTTGAGGCGATGGCTCAGGCCGCTGTGATCTTGGCCTATCACAGCAAGGTCTTCGACCCAGACAAACACGTCTGTTACTTCATGGGTATCCAGGATGCTAAGTTTCGAGCGCCGGTCGTTCCGGGAGAGGTTCTCGACATTCATATTCAGGCCATTCGTGTTGGGCGAATCGGCAAGTTCTCGGGGGAAATCCGAGGCTCCGATGGATCTCTGAAGAGCAGCGCAAAATTTACGGCGATCATCGACCTCAAGCCGACTGATGCTCCTAAAAATGGGAGGGCCGAGGATGACGTATGACAGCATACGGTCGTCCCTATACTCGAGATCGCTTAGGAGATGTTCGTTCAGCGGGTAGAGAAGTACGGATTGCACGCGGAGGCAGGTTGAACAGTTTTTTCTCCGTGGTTGGTGTGGTCTGGGTGTTGAGCATTACGGGGGGGTGTGCCGCAGAGTCCCGAAGTTTGCGTCGATCGAGCCGAGATCTTGGAGACCGTCTGGTTGCGATGGATGTGACAGGTGTGGAGGCCTTGGTATTGCCAGCCTATCGAACTCATCTCGATCATAAAATTCTGTTTGCTGATTCGGACGGAAGGGGCTGGGCTCAGCGATTACGGCAGCCGATTGATCTTCGGTTAACCGCAAGAGTGATTGTGGGTGATGCGGTCGTCGATACCGTATCTACGCTGGGGAGCTGGTGCTTTACAGTCGATCCGACGGTATTTTACGGACAATCAACTCCGCGATCTGCGCTTGGTAGTTTTGTCCTCGCTACCACGACAGGCCGTTGGGATGTTCTGCTTCGACTGGCGCCGCGGCGCTATCGGATAGGTCTTTCGACCCATGATCTTGAGCAGGCCTGGACACGGGGAGCATCCGCAAAGGACCTGCATGAGCGGCGTGACCGCCTCGCGGAGAATCTAGTCGGGACTATTCTTGTGGATTCTCACCAAGCGACGTTGATTCTTGGTGATGGCGGCGTTGTGCGGTTGGAACGTGAAGGTGAACGGTGGGTGATTGTCGATTTTTAGATCGGCTCTATGAGTCTACGAGATGGATCGAATGGCGCGTTTCGGGCGCAGCACCGTGCGCTTCAGCGTTTGTCGCTGCACTTTTTTAGTAGTGAATGAATTAGTTTGTTCGGTATGGTATGGCGACGACCGACACGTTGGCACTGACGATTTTTGATGGGGGTGCTGACTGTCGGCTTCACCGGGTTGGTGTTGCTAGCGTTATGAGGCGGTCATGAAGGTCATTTTCAGGCGATTCCATCTACTCCAGCGAGCGTCGCTATTTGTACCCGCAACCAATGCAAAGCGGCGCCCATTCGGCGACACACAGGGCATCGCTATGACTTCAGTGTTCCGAATTTTGCAGAGTAGTTTTCTGTCTTTTTCGTTGGTGATCGCTTCATCGAGCATCGCACGGGCCGATGTTACGGCAGCCGCGAGGGCCTACTCGAAGGGGCAGGTTGCCCAGTTGGAAGGCGATTACACGACGGCAGCCGAAAATTTTGAGTTGGCGAACTCCCTTCTTCCGTCGTCTGGCGCGCTTCGCAGCGCGGCGCGGATGCGATTGGAGGCCGGTAGTATCGCGTCCGCAGCAACCCACGCGGGAGCTTTGCTCGCTACTTACCCAGAAGATCGAACATCGTTAGAACTTGCCGAGAGTATTCTCGCCGAGACTCGGTCCAAGATCACCCGGTACGAGGTGAGATGTGCTCCGGCGTGTACTCTAGGTAGCAATGGGCGGGCCTTGCGGACCGAGGCTGCGGAGCATCATCTCTTCTACCTTCTTCCGGGGGATCGTTCGATCGAGGCTTGGTTTTCCGATGAGACTCGTGTTGTTCGGCTGGTCGTGGGAGAGGCGGGGGGGACGCTGATTTTTGAAGTTTCGGCTCCGGAAGTGCCCAAGGAAGAAGTAAAGTCGGAGTCGAAATCGGTCCCCGATGACTTCAGCAAGGTAGAGAATTCGATTGATATTGCAGGCTCTACTGAGGCGCGCCGCAAGCGGTTGCACCCGGGCGTGTTCTACACAGGGTTGGCGCTGACGGTGGCAACAGGCAGTGTCGCGGTTATGTTTGCCCTTGAGACCAACAAAAAGAAAAAAGCCTTTGACGCGGAACCGACTCGCCCGCATTTCAAGGTGGGGGCAAAAATGCAGTTACGGACGAATATCATGCTCGGTGTTACTGCGGGTCTTGGGTTGGCGACATTAATTATTGCAGTTGTGGGCACGGACTGGAGATCACGAAAGCGAAAACGGCGCGCATTGTCGTTGACACCTGTTGGATTACGGGGGCGATTCTAGAATGCCGACGGATGGGAGAGCATCGAAGTTGGACGATCGGCCGTCATTTGGCCGCTACCAGGCGATCGCGAGGATTGCTCGCGGCGGTATGGGTACTGTTTATCTGTGCCGGCTCGCGGGTGAGGGGGGATTTCATCGGCTCTTTGCGGTCAAAGCGATTCACGAGCACTTGGCCGAGGACCCCGAATTTGTACGGATGTTGAAGCAAGAGGCGCAGATTGCTTCCCGCGCGCATCATCCGAATATCGTCAGCATCCTCGACGTGGGGTGGGATAGCTGCGGCTACTATCTTGCCATGGACTACGTCGAGGGATGCACGCTCGGTGATTTACTAAAATTTCACCACAGCTCTCGACCCGCGCGCCTTTTGATCCCGATCATTCTTGACGCGATGAATGGCCTTGAGACTGCGCATTGCTTGCGTGATGATGAGGGGAAAGAGCTTGGGCTTGTTCATCGAGATGTATCACCACAAAATCTTCTTGTGGGCGTTGACGGTATCTGTCGGCTCATTGATTTTGGAATAGCGAAGGCGGCCGCGAATCATCTTCAACACACACGTCCTGGAGTGTCCAAGGGGAAGCCCGCTTATATGTCGCCCGAGCAAGTCTCGGGCGCAGAGCTCGATCGTCGCTCGGACATCTTTTCGTTGGGGATTGTCTTGTGGAACGCGCTGACGGGAAAACGTTTGTTTGATGGCACGAGTCCCCACTCTACCATGTACAATGTGCTGAAGCGGCGCATCCCGCCTCCGAGCAAGGTGGGTTTACACCCACCCGAGTGCTTCGATGCTGTGTGCCTCAAGGCGTTGAATCGGGATCCCCGTCGACGGTATAAATCTGTTGTCGAAATGGCTATCGATCTTCGAGAGAGAGCGATGGATGCAGGGGTGTTGGCACCGACGAGTGAAGTCGCGAGTTGGGTGTCAGATACCTTTGGCGCTGATTTTGAAGAACGGCGTCAGGCAATTCGAGCCTTTACAGCGCAAACGGAGTCTTCCCCGACGCAGCAGATTAAATCCTTACCGGCGTTAACGTTGGCAGTTAACGAGATTCAACCGACCATGGAATCGACGTCCGTGCAAGCTTCGATCTTGACTTGGCATGATCTTAGTGCTCCCGGGGAAGCGAACGATGATCTTATCGCAGATGAGGAGATTCAGGCATTTACGGCTATGCACGATGCGCCGGAACGTGGACGAAAACGCCGAAAAATCATTGTGTTGGTGGGGGCTCTGGCAATTGCCGGGATTGTTGGAGGTCTTGTGGCGACGCGTGTGTTTTCCGAGCGTGGGTCCGTATCTGGGTCCGAGACCATTGGGCCCGGACCCTCGGGGAACAATAAAAAATCTGCGAAGGGCGCTCTCGAAAGTGAGCTTCGGGCCCGTACGCCAGTGGGGGATCTTACGAATACGGTGAACTCTTCGAAGGATGATGTCTCCGCGTCGCCAAAGAGTATAGAGGACTCCACAGAAGAGACAGGAGAGGTTGACCTGAATGGGCGGACGAAAGGTGCTGAAGAGCAGAGTCCGAGTGTTGCCACGAAACGTACAACACGAAATGTTCGACAACGGATTCTTCTGCGTAAAAAAGATCGTGCAAAAAAATCAGCACAAAATAAGGGATCTGCTCGTGGGCAGGGTGTAACCTCCAGTCCTGAATCGGAGCCGGAACCGAAAATTGAACGCTCAGAGAGACTCTCAGAGGTGGAGAGTAATCCCTATTTGATCGTTGAGTAGCAAATCATTATGGGACAAGCGACAGACCACGATTCTCTGCATCTACAGGTCGAACAGCATCCTCAGGATCCGGAGCGTTGGGTCGAACTGGGAGATGCGCTGGTAGAGATTTGTTGCGCCGATTCCGCCAATGTAGAGACGGATCTGGTGACTCGAATGTCTGCACAGTCGGCGCTGATGCACGCCTTTGATCTCGAACCCGACGATGCAGCGCAGTGCGTGGTGATCGGAGAAGGGCTGTTGCGGCTGCAACAGCCGCAACTCGCTCAACTTGCATTTGTTCGTGCTGTATCATTGGATAAAACCTCGATCGTTGCGCACGAAGGCATGACGAGGATACAGCTTGACACGAATCCCGAGAGTGCGCTGACGATCCTGCGTGGAGCTATTTCGCATGCGAAGCCGAGGTCGACGACCTATTTGTTGATGGCGGAGGCTCTTCGGTTGCTCGACCGGCCCGATGACTCGATTCGCGCGGTAGGTCGGGCGGTGGGGTGCGATCCGGTTGATAGTCAGGCGTGGTGGTTCAAGGCGCGCATCTTAGGTGAGAGTGGGCACCAGGCCGAGTGTATAGCAGCTTGGAAGGACGTTGTTGAGCATGCTCCGGATGATCCTCAGGCGGCAACGGCTTACGGGGCTGCTCTCGGGGCGAATCAAGACTACGATATGGCTGTTCGTGTTCTTGGGCAGGTCGTTACGGATTGCCCCGAATCTCCGGAAGCGTTACTCAATTTAAGCCTTGCGTTGTGTGACCGTGGAGATTTTGATAGCGCGATTACCACGATTCGAGAAGCGATTACGTTAGATTCACGATCCGCGGAGGCCCATCACCGATTGGGACAGGCCGAGGAGAAGGCTGGCCATAAGGAGCAGGCGATCATGGCCTACGAGCGTGCGATTGAGCTTTGTACTGACGGTAAGAATGTGGATGCTTACCATTCTCTCGGAGCACTGTTGCGTGATATGGGTCGTATTCAGGAAGCGCGTACGGCTTTGCTACGTGGTGCTGCGCAAGATCCTGAACATACGGGGATTCAACGTGAATTAGCCTCGGCTCTGCTCAGCGATCAACCCGCACATGGCGCCGCATTCGCTGGAAGCATCGTTGATTTCTCGGTCATAGAGTCACTTGAGTTTCTTCGCAACCAAAGAGCGACTGGGGTTTTGCATGTCGATAATGGTGAGGCTGTGGGTGACATTGTCATTGATCGAGGTTTTCTTGTTGCAGCGGCCTCTTCAAGCACGAGGTCGATCTTGGATACACTGTTAGCGGATGATGCGCTGAATGCTCGTCAGAGTAGTGATATTGCACAAATCGGACAGGAGTTTGTTGGCGCTAGCGACGAAAAAAAACTTACAGAGGCGTTGATCGGTCGTAAGGTTGTACGTCAAGAGCACATTGAGAAGGCTGTACTGGATCAATTGAGGCGGGCGACAGCTGAAATGATCGATTGGACAACAGGGAAGTTTTCGTTTCGCAAGGGGGAGACGGGAGCACCGCGGGTCGCAGAGGTTCGCGTGGATCCCGCTGGATTAATGCTTGATCTTGTTCGGATCAAAGATGAAATGAATCGTGTACCCTAGGTTCTATTTCTCTCTACATTCATCCTGTCTCGAGCGAGACTTTACAGCGATCAAACGACTCTATGAATTTTCAAAGCCGGCTCAACAATATCAAAAAACAGAGCATGGATTGGTTTTTAGTGGTTGAGGGCTATTTCATTTTTGATAACGACCGGGAGCTCAAAATCAACGAGGATGGTGACTCTGATGGTTCGAATATCTCCGTTGTTCGGGATGGACGGGAGCGACGGTACCGAAAAAGTGGGAACGTTTGTTCGGAGGTTGGCGAGGCGATTTCGTCATCTTTGTCGCTACAGACGTTTTTAATTAAGAGGTATTTGTTGGCTGTCAACATCATCAGCTTAAATTAAGAGCCGTCATCGACAAATACTGCGCTAGGGTGTTCCCGCGGGCGACAAGAGAGCTGATTGATCGAGGGGAAAGGGCGCGGTGAGAGTGATCGTTCTTGTTCAGACCCATGAATAAATCGATTTTGGCAATCGGGGCTTCATTTTCAAACACATCTTTTCGGTTCGAAAAATCAGTAACAAAACTTATTATTTATGGATTTCCCAAAGCGAATAAACGACAAGAGAAGGAATAAGCTAGGTTGGGTTTACGCGACGGCCCTGGTGGCAAGCGGAGGATCTGGTGGCTGTTTCGTTTTTAATAGCGATCGAGAGTCCAAGATCGTCGAAGACGATGATTTCAAGACCCCGGAGGATACTGGGAACACCATCGATGCTGGTGGGGACACTGGGGACACTACTGGGGACACTGCTGGGGACACCGGAGACACCGATCAGGTGATCGATATGGGAACGAATCCTGAGAGTAGGATATGGGACAACACTTGTTCGGAGGTGAACGAGGCGATTTCATCATCCCCGACGGTACTGCACCCCTTCTCGCTTGTTGGAATGACAAACAGCATGCAAGATCTTTCGGCATGTGGTGAATTTGGTCTCTGGGGTGGTCCGGATGGGTTTTTCGCTATCGACGCGAAAGAGGGGGATCGATGGTATGTCATGGCAGGACCCGTAGGTTCCGGTGCAATTGAAGATGATTTAGCGATTTTTACGTTGTCGACGTGCAAAGAAGCGGACTGCATCGAGGCCGCAGATCTTTGCAGGGTCGGCGAGCCTGAGCACATCAATTTTGTTGCCGATCACGATGGCTTTCATTACATCGGAATCGATTCAATAACCTCGGGAGGGGTTTCGGTGATGGCGGTGCAGCTTTCGTGCGGTGATGGTGTTTCTGAACCTGGAGAGACTTGCGACGATGGGAACCAGGAGGACGGTGACGGCTGCAGCATCGACTGTCGCGTGGAACTAGACGAAGGGCATAACGCCGAGGTCGAACCGAACGATCAAAGATACGAAGCAAATATCGTTCATTTTCCAGAGAACGGGGACACCGGAACCCTCACGCTCGAGGCAACGGTAGGGGGAGGGTGTGACGTGGATTCATTCATGGTGTCGGTTCCTGAAGGAGCGAGTATCAGGGCCATTGTTAGAGATAAGGATGGCGCACCTTGCGATTTGGATGGACCACAGCTTTTGATGCAATTCTTTAGCAATGACGGATCAACTTTGATTGAAGTGATCGAGTCGGCTGATGGTTGTCCGGAGATGCAAGATCAAAATTTTGCGAAAAATCTCATTGCTGGGAACTACCAAGTATCTGTCGAGCTTCCTGTGTACAGTTGTGATGAAGTGACAATTGGGTCTTTTGACTACCAAATTGAGATTGAGGTTTTGGCGCCGTAGATAGGTATTGTGTAACCATTCACCCCCTCAGTTTGTCCTCGTGACAAACCACACGCATCGGGGGATCGACGGCCGGCGGCAATCATGATCAAAGGGGTGTGTGGATCCCGCGGCGATGAACGACGAGCAACGGCTCGGATTCGAATCCCGCATCGCGGACCAGGCAGCCCGCATCGCCGAGCTTGAGGCTATGGTCACAAGTCAGGCCAAGCCGATTGAGTTGCTGCTGGAGAAGCTCGGACAAAACTCCAGCAACTCACACCTGCCGCCTTCGAGCGACGGACCCGGCGCGGGAAAAGGCGGTGCCGAGAAGTCCAGGGACAAGAAAAACAAGCGCAAGCGGGGCGGGAAAAAGGGCCATCGCGGGTCCTCGTTGCACCTGGGCTGGTCGATAAGGTCATCGATATGTACGCGGAGGTCTGTGAGTCCTACGGAGCGGCGCTGCCCAAGACGCCGGACGCCGCTCCGCAACGCCATCAGATGCCCGACCTCTCGCGCTTCGCACCTTGACCTTGTGTCACCGAGTTTCGGCGGCACGAGGTGTCGTGCGACCGCTGTAGCCTTCGAACGCGCGCTGCCTACGACCCGAAGCGCATCCCCTCGTCGCCATTTGGCCCGCGTCTGACTGCGATGGTCGTCATGTTGACCGGCATCTACCCCATGAGCCGGGCTCAGACTCGGCAGCTCTTGTTGGGTAAGCACCCTACGAACAGCCTCCCCGTCCAGACTCCTCGCTTGATGTAGCAGCGAGAGATGGATGAGAAACCGGACAAGAGGCCGAGACGAACCAAATCTGAAGTTGACGCCCACGTACAGCGA
>Ga0256845_1000456_pt1 | contig 38780 bp, 37 predicted proteins | sample RiftiametaG_FD_189101 | JGI IMG/M metagenome (GOLD analysis project Ga0256845, IMG submission 189101) | Tube worm associated microbial communities from hydrothermal vent at the East Pacific Rise, Pacific Ocean - Riftia | ecosystem: Host-associated > Annelida > Integument > Unclassified ...
AGCATTGGGATAAGTCGGAGCTAATCGGCCAGCTTATTTTGAAAACTTTTTGGGAAACGCCCTGTGCGGTCCCGCATGCAGGGTGTTGTGGGGGCTGGAGGCTAGAAACCTCCGGCTACCCGATTAATTGCTGTGATTATTGCCATTGAAGCTTCAAATCTCGATGAGATTGAGCACAATCTCGAAGGTATAAATTGATGAGACCTTGATAAGGAAGTCCTTTATCTTCAGCCATATTTTTAAAATATTTAATGGTATCTTCATCTAAACGAATCGTTATTTGCTTCTTAAGCTTTTGAGCATAAGGATTTGAAACAGAATTAGAAAAATCATAACTTTTACGCATGTCGGTAGCCCTCATAAATATTGCGTTCTTGCTTATCTGCTTTTCGAGCTGAAATTATACGAATTGAATCATTATTTCTAATGCAGTGGCAAACAACTAATAAACGCGAATGGATACTTGTACCAAGAAGAATAAATCGATCTTCTTCATCGGAGTGATCAGGATCATGAATTAATCGGGCAAACTGATCTGTAAATACCGTTTTAGCCTCATCGAAGGAAATTCCATGCTTCTTCTCATTCAAAGCATTTTTTTCATTGTTCCATTCAAAGGATAAATTATTCATAATTAGATTATACCTACAATGTAGTTATAGTCAAATATTAGGCTATACAAGATTATTTGACCATGAACATGCTAAGAGAGCGAAAGTCTCAGGTCGTATCCTAAGTTTCAATAGGTCTATTGATTGTTTTTGTGCTTTTCATGGATCCATAAGTCATTTAGTATTTTTGAAAAACTAATACTTGAAATTTTAAAAAATATCCCTATATATAAGTCACGAGAGAAAATATTTAAAACCGGTTTTATAGTTTCTTTTTTTTAATTAACTTTTTGAAGCAAGTTTCATTCTGAGACGACGTTTCATTTTGAGGAGATACTATAATGAATATGACCCCTTGGCATTCCCTTAGAAACTTTGACGATTTTTTTTCCGGCCTCAATCATTCTATTGCTAAAAGACCAGTACAAGAAGGCATGTTATCTGCTGATTGGATCCCATTTGTTGATATTACTGAAGACAAAGAGAGCTTTATGATCAAAGCTGAATTGCCTGAGGTGAATAAAGAAGATGTTAAAGTGAGCATAGATAAAAATATTTTAACTTTAAGCGGTGAGAGAAAATCTGAAATAAGAGATGAAAAAGAACATCGAATAGAAAGATCTTACGGTAGTTTTAGTCGAAGTTTTTCTTTGCCGGAAAATATTGATGAAACCAATATTCATGCGGAAAGTAAGAATGGTATGCTGTATTTAACTATTCCCAAAGCGGCACCAAAAGAAAAATTAAAGCAAATAGAAATCCACTAGTTCTAAAGACTGACCCTCACCTAAAAGGAGAGGATCAGATAACTTTATGACGAGACCTCAACTCGGGATGGCTGTTCTTATTCTGGGTTGAGGTTAGTGACTATATTTCTCTAAGATTTTTTCATATTCACCTGAGGCTTTGATGGCTTCGAGTCCCTTATTGAAGGCAGCAACTGTTTCCTGTTTTACACTGGACTTACTGAACAACATTGAAACATCGCCACTGTGGACTTCTATCGGAAATGCCGAAATATGTTTGCTTAATCCTTTGCGTTTAATGGTGTAACCAGCGACAAAAGGATCTTCCAGAAAACCATCAATTTGATTTTGAGTTAAGTTATAATAATTGACTTCGGTGATGGGAACGGCAACAATTTGATCAGCTAATGTCTGATCATCTTGCATATCAGAGACTTCATCTCCGTACATATAATCTTCGGTAACTCCTAGTCGAAAATTTTCGCTCATCAACTGGGCAAGTGATTTTCCGGAATAATTTTCGACTTTTTCAGTTTTGACAAATAGCACAAAAGATTCATGTCGGTAGGAGGTCGAAAAATAAGCAAATTTCTCCCTCGAAGTCGTTTTACTTGCTCCTCCTAATAAATCAATTGACCCCTTTCGGATCCCTTTTAATAAAGTCATCCAATCATTTTGCACAAACTGAATGCTACAGTCGGCCTTCGCTGCAATTGCACTAATCAAATCAATATCTAGACCTTTGACTTGATTATCGGGAGTTAAGTATTGATAGGGTTCCCATGGATCCCATCCCATCGTTAAGTTACAAACAGGTTTGGTTTTTTCTACCGGTTTGTTTTGTGCCATTTTTTGAGTTTGCTGTGATTTTTGTTCTGTTGGTTTGTCGCCACAAGATCCCAGAACTAACGCAAGTGCTAAAAATACTAGTGGGTAGCATTTTTTTTTCATTGTGTGCCTCCTCATAGTGAATAACAAATTGTTAACTAGTCAACTATAAGTGTAGACCTAATTGGGCGGTTTGGCGAGATTGACTAATATATCCTTGCTGAAACCTGCTTTTTGAAGTTGTAGGGATCGATAGCCGGGGCAATAAAAAAGGCGCTTAAAAGCACCTTTTTGAGATGTTGATTATCTTTTAAATAACCAATATTAGCTAATCAGGACATGGTTGATTTTAATTTTTTCATGGCATTTTTTTCCAGCTGTCTGATCCTTTCTGCGGAAACGCCATATTTATCGGCTAACTCTTGTAATGTCGCCTTGTCATCACTTAACCAACGAGCTGAGAGGATATCTTGGCTTCTTTCATCCAGCGTTTTTAACGCATTCATCAGCTTTTGCTGATGATGGTCTTGCCAGTTTTCAGCTTCAAAAGCCTCGGCAGGGTCGCTATTAGCCGTTTCCAAATAAGCGGCTGGTGCAAAACTTGTTTCATCATCGGCATCGGTTGGTAAATCAAATGCTGTATCTCTTGAATTTAAGCGGCTTTCCATTCGGCGAACTTCGATTTCAGCCACTCCAAGACCTTCAGCAACGGCTTTAACTTCATCATTGGTTAGCCAGTTTTGTGATTTTTTAGCGCTACGCAAATTAAAAAAGAGTTTACGTTGTGCTTTGGTTGTTGCCACCTTGACCACGCGCCAGTTTTTAAGTACAAACTCATGGATCTCTGCTTTAATCCAATGAACGGCAAAAGAGATTAAGCGTACACCTACCTCTGGATCGAATCGTTTAACCGCTTTCATCAGACCCACATTACCTTCTTGGATCAAGTCTGCTTGTGGTAGGCCATAACCACTGTAGCTTCTGGCAATATGCGCTACAAATCGTAAATGAGACATAATGAGTCCGCGAACGGCGTCTAAATCGCCAGTTTCTTTGTATTGAAGAGCCAAAGCGCGTTCATCTTCAGTCGAAAGGACCGGGATCGCATGGATAGCGGTGACATAAGATTCGATATTGCCCTGAGGTACTAATAAATTAGCAGGCTGTAGTACTTTGCTCATTTCTTTATTCATAATGTTTCTCCTGTTGCCAAATTTCTCAAGCCGAAGCGAGAAGTGCGTAATCTGTTTAAGGATCTAAATTCCCTAAATATCGCAAGCATTGGCTAATAATCGGAATTTTAATCATCTGTTGTCAGTTAGTTTAGCACTCCTTTAGTAAGAGTGCTAATTTTTTAGCTGTTACATCATTCTAGCGCAGTCTGCACGCAGCTATTATCTCGGTTCGATATTTCGAATGTGTCGACCAACACTCAACCATGAGCCTAGCAAGCCCAAGCTACAGCTAAATCCAATCAATTGCAGACTTTGTTTTACATTGAGTCCACTAATTGTAAATTGACTTTGGTAGAGTCCCGCCAAATCTGCAACCGGTTTTTGTAACCAAATGAGTGATATTTCCAGAATGATCCAGCAAAGTAGCCCGGCGAGTAGTCCGTACCAAAATCCGGTATACAAAAAAGGCCGACGGATAAAAGCATCGGTTGCACCGACTAATTTAACGACTTCGATTTCTTCACGACGGTTTTGTACCGATAAGCGGATCGTATTACCTACGATGAGTAAAACGGCTAATCCAAGCGCCATTCCAAGTGCCGCAGCGGCTTTTTCGGCCAATTGTAACAGTGCGTAGAGTTTTCTAACCCAATCCAAATCAAGCTGGGCCTGATCAACTTCTGGTAATTTTAAAAACTGAGCAAGTAGTTTTTCTGATGACGCTGGACTGGTGTGATTGGTGTTGGGTTGAATGACCAGTGTGGGGGGAAGCGGATTACTGTCTAGTTCTTTAATGGCATCGGCAAACCCTGAGCTTGCACTAAAATCGGCGAGTGCTTTTTCCGGCAGGATGACATTTACTCGCTCAACGGCCAGATTTTGACGAATATTGTCGGCTAATTGATTGGTTTGATGCTCATCTAAATCGATTTTTAAATACAGGGAGATCCGGCTGGCGCCATCCCAGCTTTGTGAGATACTTTTACCATTGTCGAGTAAAATTTGCAAGCCTGCTGGCAAGGCTAGTGCGATCGCAATCACTAATACGGTCATAAAATTAGAAAAAGGATTATCCAAGATATCTTTGATACCACGTTTGGCTTCTAATTTGTGCAGGCGAAACAACATCTTAAAGCGGGCGCTCAAGCTGGCTCCTTGGGCAATGCTCGCGCCTACTGGCTGTTCATTACTCATTTGGAAAATCCTGTGACAGCTTAGTTTTTAATTCGGTTTGGTCGGCTGGATCGCCCTTGGCTGAGTTGGTTTGGAATGAGCTATTTAAATTGAGTGTTTCATCGGTTTGATCCTGAACCAATCGTCCTTCTTTCATAACTAACGTTCGATAGTGCATTTGCGCAAGCAGACTAAGATCATGGGAGGCAATGAGCAGGCTTACACCGACTTGGTTGAATTGTTCAAATAATTTCATGATTTCAGCTGAAAGTTCGGGGTCGAGATTTCCGGTTGGCTCATCAGCGAGTAGAAGTGGTGGTTTGTTTACCACGGCTCTAGCAATCCCGACTCTTTGTTGTTCTCCACCAGACAGCATGATCGGTGTGTTTTTTTCTTTGGATAGTAAGCCCACCTTGTCTAGGGCTGCTCTTACTCGACGACCTATTTCACGGTGTTCATAACCGGCAATCATTAATGGCAGAGCGACATTGTCAAAAACGCTGCGATCAAATAACAAGCGGTGATCCTGAAATATCATTCCGATATCGCGGCGTACTGCGGGTATTTTTCGACGTTTTACTTTATTCAGATTTTTTCCATTAATAATGATCTGACCGGAAGTAGCGCGTTCCATCAAGCAGATTAATTTTAATAAGGTGCTTTTTCCTGCGCCAGAATGACCGGTAAGAAAAGCCATTTCACCAGATGCAATTTCAAAATTGACCTGGCGCAAAGCATCCTGTCCATTGGGATACCGTTTGCAAACCTGGGCGAATTGAATCATTGATGCTCTCTTTTTATTATTTGGCTAAAACCGATTAATCGAATAATGCATCAATGTATTCTTTTGCATTGAAGTTTCTTAAATCTTCTTTCGCCTCGCCAATGCCAATATAGCGAATGGGTAACTTCATTTTATTGGCCAAACTAAAGACTACTCCACCTTTTGCAGTTCCGTCCAGCTTGGTGATAGTAACACTATCGAGACTGACGACTTTATTAAATTCAACCGCCTGTATCAGCGCGTTTTGACCGGTACCGGCATCGACGACTAACATGACTTCATGAGGCGCACTATCATCAATTTTTCCGATCACTCTTTTTATTTTACTGAGTTCATTCATTAAATTGCTTTTGTTATGCAATCGACCTGCTGTATCGGCAATTATGATGTCAATATTCCTAGCTTTGCCTCTTTCGACCGCATCATATATGACTGATGCACTGTCGGCGCCGGTATGTTGTGCGACGACGGGTACATCGTTGCGCTCCCCCCAGGCTTTTAACTGTTCCACTGCCGCCGCACGAAAGGTATCCCCTGCTGCCAGCATGACGCTTTTTCCATCGGCTATAAATTGGTGGGCGAGCTTACCAATGGTGGTGGTCTTACCGACACCGTTTACGCCGACCATTAATATCACAAATGGTTGGTTATTTTTGTTAATTATTAAAGGTACTTGAACCGGTTCGATGATTTCTTGTAGCAATGATTTTAATTTTTCAAGCAGCGCCTGAGTGTCTTTTAGTTCTTTTCTTGCTGCACGCTCGGTAAGATCTTCAATGATCTGATTAGTGGTATCAACACCAACATCAGCCATCAAAAGCAAAGTCTCAACCTCTTCAATGATGTTGTCGTCGATTTCTTTTTGGCCGAGGACTAGATTGGCGAGTCCTTGGGTAAATTGAGAGCGTGTTTTAGACAGACCTTTTTTTAAGCGGTGATAAAAGGACTGTTTGCTGTCCGGTTGAGGTCGTTGAGAGTCACTCTCAACGACTGATTGTTGATTTGAACTAAGTTGTTCATTTTTGTTTTTTTTACCGCCAAACCAGCTAAATAGTCCTGATTTTTGCGATGATTCATCGGTCATGGTATGTACTTCTGTTAACTGCCTAAAATCTGCTGCTATGCTAACATTTAATCGCTTAAGCCTCCATTAATATACCAAAGTCTGCTATTTGGACTAGACTAGTCATAAAGTTATCGACAAAAATAATCTCTCTAGCGCTCTCAAAAGATTATGAAAAATAATTCACTAAAATTCCGGCACTCTCTTCGCTTTAGCGTTATTAGTCGGCTGTTTGCTCTGATTATTGTTTTACTTTTATTGTTGGGTGGCTATCAGTTTAATCAAATTGGAGAGCAAGCAATCCAACGTTCTCAATCCGATAAAATGATTGCAGAGAGTTATTTTACGACCGTGTTGGTGCAGGCAATTTGGGAGTTTGATGAACCGCTGATTGATGAGCTAGTGGCGGCCCAGAGTAATATCGATAGTCTGGTCGCTTTGTCAGTGCCAAACTTGTCACCCAAAAGTGCCCCTCTATTTGTTCGTAACCAGATGAATATATTTACGCGCAGCCATGATAACAAGGTACCAGAGGGAGATATTGCGCATAAGGTATTAGATGTCCGATATGGCCAACAAAATATTGGTACGATTACTTTATATTTCGATGATGATTTTTACCAAAAACGAAAACGGGATGATATTACACAGTTGCTTATTCAAATTTCTGGATTAGCGCTCGCTTTATTGGCGCTGTTTTACTCTTTTATTAACCGTTATGTGGTTACTCCAATCTCTAACCTGTATCAATCCGTTGAGCGACTCAGTCATGATCTCAAGCCGAAACTAAGTATTCAAGATGGACTGCCTGATAACGAAATAAAATTGTTAGCGCAAAAATATGCGGATGTTTATTATCAGCTCAGTACTCACAAAGATCATTTAGAGGATTTAGTGGCGATCAGGACCACAGGGTTGGAAGAAGCCAATCAGAAAATGAAAATTGAAATTGATAGTCGAATTGCTAGTGAGCAAGCGATGGAGCTAGCAAAGCTTGACGCTCAAAAAGCCAATCAGGCTAAGACTCGATTTCTATCACATATCACTCATGAATTGAGGACTCCACTGAATGGTATTTTGGGCTACGCCCAAATACTTGCTGAGCGAGATTTACCGGAAGAAGAACAAGAATATACCTCACACATATTGCGATGCAGTAGCCACTTATTAGAACTGATCAATAATATCCTTGATTACAATAAAATAGAATCCAGTAAACTTGAACTGAGTGTTATACCTACCTCTATTGAGCAAATGGTAGAAGAAATCCGCACCATTGTTTATCCCCGCTGTGCTGATAAAGGGTTGGCTCTACATATTGAACTCGCTGATAATTTGCCAGGAACAGTTTTGGTGGATGCGAGCAAGTTGAAGCAGGTATTAATCAATTTACTCGCGAATGGGATCAAGTTTACTGACGCTGGATATGTTCGTTTAAGGATTGAATATTCAAGTACAAAAGATTATGTTTTTTCAGTCGAAGATAGTGGTCAAGGTATCCCAAAAGAAGATCGAGCAGGTATTTTTGAGGCTTATCAACAATCAAAAAGCAATGCAACAGTGGATGCCAGTACTGGTTTAGGCTTGTCGATCAGCAGAAGCTTTGTTGAATGTATGGGAGGTAGTTTGTCATTGGAAAGTCAGGTTAATAAAGGAAGCCACTTTTTCTTTTCGCTTCGTTTGCCTAATTCTAGTGTTGAAAAAACGGTATCCGGTAAAGGAAACATCACTCGTTTGCGGGGCAGTGATAAATTGACTATCTTAATAGTGGACGACAACCGTGATAATTTATTCATCCTTAAAAAGGTATTGCAAAAGGTGGGATTTAATATTGTCGAAGCTTTGTCAGCAAAATGGGCTTTTGAGGCAATCAAACGGCAAGTACCAGATTTGATTTTTATGGATGTACAAATGCCTGAGATGGATGGAACCCAAGCAGCCAAAATAATCAAACATCAACATAATGGGCTACCCATTTTAGCTTTTACTGCCAATTTGTATGATGAGATGGGTACAAGTTTAGAATTTGAGTGTTTCGATGATTATATTTATAAACCCGTTAATCGTCAGACGATTTACAAAATGCTGGTACGATATTTATCGGTTAGCCCCGAGTATGAAAAATAATTGTTGAAATTCACTGACTCAATCTTGACCCTAGAAAAATCAGTTGAAGCACGAGAAATAGCGCCACTCCGCAACGCGCCTGACGATGCGAAAAATGGACTCATTACCAATAAGGTGGCCATACCATTTTTCACTAGATCATGCACGCCACGGGATAGCACTCTTTCCACGACTTCAACGGATTATTTTAGGTTGACAGATCTTACAATCAATATCTAATTATTAGATTAAAACAAATCAAAGATTATCCTTTTATTAGTTGGTGATTGTGGGTATTCTAGGTTCAAGTCAACCTAACGATTCTAAGGATATTCATATGCCTTTCTATGTTCAGCGGGGAGAGATCCCTTCAAAAAGACACATTACTTTCAAAAAGGAAAATGGTGAGTTATTCCGAGAGGAGCTTTTTTCAACCCATGGATTTTCTAATATTTATTCCAATAAGTATCATCATAATATGCCTAGTAAAGTGGTTCGGGATGAGCCGTATGCGTTAAACCACGGAGAAGAGTGGAAAGATACTATTTTACAAAACTATAAAATTCATTCTAAAAGAGTGGATGGTGGCGGTAATTTTTTTACCAGCCGCAAAAAAATGTTATTTAACGGCGATTGCGCAATGTATACCGCCAAGGTCACTGAGGATACCGATGAATTTTATCGAAACTCCTATGCCGATGAAGTCCTGTTTGTACACGAAGGTACTGGTACATTGTATTCAGAATACGGTACCTTACAGATAAAAAAATGGGATTACCTCGTGATTCCGCGAGGCACCACTTATCAATTAAAATTCGACAATTATGATAATGTCCGTTTATTTGTGACAGAGTCTTTTTCAATGATTAGTATTCCCAAACATTTTCGTACTGAATCGGGGCAGATGTTAGAAACGGCTCCTTATTGTGAAAGAGATATTCGCCAGCCAGAATTGCAACAAGCGATCGTTGAAAAAGGTGAATTTCCGCTAATGATTAAATATGGTGATACTTATCAAAAAACAGTACTCGAATGGCATCCCTATGATTTAGTGGGGTGGGATGGTGCGGTTTATCCTTGGGCGTTTAACATTGATGACTATGCGCCTCTGGTTGGTAAAATCCATTTGCCCCCATCCGCACATTTGGTATTTACGGCGAATAACTTTGTGATGTGTAATTTTGTACCGCGTTTATATGATTTTCATCCCCAATCAATTCCGGCACCCTATTATCATTCTAATATTGATAGTGACGAAGTGCTTTATTACGTGCATGGTGATTTTATGAGTCGTACGGGAATTGAAGAAGGATCAATGACCTTCCACCGTAAAGGAGTTCCTCATGGCCCTCAGCCAGGTAAAACAGAAGACTCTGTTGGTAAAAAAGATACTTATGAATATGCAGTAATGGTCGATACATTCGCCCCATTGCAAGTCACTGAACATTTCCATCAATGTATGGAAGAGGGTTATAACCAGAGTTGGTTAGAGAAATAATTATTACGAGCTACGAGTTACGAGTTACGAGTTACGAGTTACGAGCTATAAATTAGATTAAGCTAAGAAATTAGGACTGGAGAATTTAACATGACTGACAACAAAAACCCTTTGGGTTTAACCGGTATTGAGTTTACGGAATTTGCATCAAAAGATATTCAATTTATGCATGATGTATTTATGGACTTTGGCTTTTCAAAAACCAAAAAATACTGTAGTAAAGATATCGTGCATTATGGCCAAAATAAAATCCATTTTTTATTAAATGCTGAAAAAACAGGGTTTTCTGCAGAATTTACTAAAGCGCACGGTCCGGCAATATCTTCGATGGGCTGGAGAGTCAATGACGCCGAATTTGCAAAAAACGAAGCGGTTAGTCGTGGAGCAAAAGCGGCAGAAAATACCGATCTGCCTTATCCGGCAATTTATGGTATTGGTGATAGTTTAATTTATTTTATCGATCGATATGAAGGAACCAATACTCTCTGGGATACCGAATTTGTAGACTTGGAAGAACCGATTATTCAAGAAGATAAAGGATTTATTGAAATTGATCATTTGACTAACAATGTCTATAAAGGAACCATGCAAAAATGGGCTGATTTTTATAAAGAAGTTTTTGGCTTTACAGAAGTGAGATATTTCGATATCAAAGGTGTAAAAACAGCACTCATTTCATACGCATTGGCCAGTCCTTGCGGCACTTTTTGTATTCCGATTAATGAAGGAAAAGATGACAATAATAATCAAATTGATGAGTATTTGGGGCTGTATGATGGACCCGGTGTACAGCATTTGGCATTTAGAACCGATGATTTGGTGGCTTCATGCGACTCCTTGAAAGGCTCTTACATCGAGACTCTAGATATCATTCCTGAATATTACGATACCATATGGGACCGTGTACCTTGGGCAAAAGAAAGTAAAGAAAGAATCAAACATCATCAGATATTGGTCGACAGTCAGGCTGAAAATACCTACCTGTTACAGATCTTCACCAAGAACCTATTTGGTCCCATTTTTATTGAAATGATCCAAAGGGAGGGCGATCAAGGATTTGGTGAAGGGAATTTTCAAGCATTATTTGAGTCGATTGAGCGAGATCAAGAAAAACGAGGTGTTCTTTAGTTTAGACTAAGTTATTGTCAATTAAGGGCCGAATATTCGGCCTTTTTTATGGCCATACATAAACTTAGAGTTATTCTAGGATAAATCTGTCATAGGATAAATGAAATAAAAATGAACCACCGTTGTTGACTGAACGCTATGTCTAACTGGCGTCGGACTCGATATTGCCCCCTGTTTTTCTAGATAAAATGGGTTCCCGAAGTGGCTTAGTCGCTTTTGTCATTATCTTTGTTGGTATATCACTGTTAAAATATCGAAAAGATCAAATCAATTAATAAAAATCTCTTTATGACCATAAAACTCACCGAATATAGCCATGGTGCCGGTTGCGGCTGTAAAATTTCTCCGGCGGTATTGGCTGAAATTGTGTCTAGCAAGTTACCCCAGTTCGCCGATCCGTTTTTGCTGGTTGGCAATGAAACCAGTGATGATGCAGCAGTTTTTGATCTAGGTAATGGCACTTCGATCATCAGTACCACTGATTTTTTTATGCCGATTGTTGATGATCCTCATACTTTTGGAAAAATCGCTGCGACCAATGCGATCAGTGATATTTATGCGATGGGTGGTAAACCGATCATGGCTATTGCAATATTGGGGTGGCCGATTGATAAACTTCCAGCTAAGGTGGCCCAACAGGTGGTTGAAGGCGGCCGAGCAGCTTGTCGAGATGCTGGGATCTCATTGGCAGGTGGGCATAGCATCGATTCACCAGAGCCTATTTTTGGTTTAGCGGTGACTGGCACAATCGATACCAGCAAAGTGCTAAGAAATTCAACTGCTACCTTAGGTTGCCAACTCTTTCTGACAAAGCCATTGGGTATCGGTATCTTAACAACGGCACAGAAAAAGAAAATTCTACTCGAGGAAGATCAGGATATTGCGGCTAATATCATGTGCCAGCTTAATCAGATTGGCAGTCATTTTTCCGAGCTAGACGGCATACAGGCGATGACCGATGTGACAGGCTTCGGCTTATTTGGTCATTTAGGTGAAATTTGTAAAGCCAGCGGTTTATCAGCCAGAATTGATATGGAAAAAGTCCCGCGAATTTCTCAAGCAGAAAAATATCGACAACAAGGGTCTATTCCTGGAGGAACTCACCGAAATTATGACAGTTATTATTCAACTATTGCTCGGTTAGATGGGGCAGAATTAACCGATATTGAAAAACAATATGGCTGTGATCCTCAAACCAGTGGTGGTTTACTGGTAGCCGTTGCGCCTGACGCGGTTGATTTATTTTTGCACAGTGCTCGCCTACAAGGGTTTGAGCTCGAAGCTTTTGGCAAGCTTGTTGAGCAAGGTAATAAATTGATTTATGTTTAATCTAGAAAACTCAGGTGAAACCCCAAAAACTAGCGCTTATTCCGGTGCCTATCAATGAGTCGCTCCAACAGTAATGATTATCGACAGATATTTTTGTCGGATGCGCCAATGATCGATTTAAGAGCTCCCTGCGAATTTGAACAAGGCGCATTTCCGCATTCCATCAATTTACCATTAATGAATGATGATGAAAGAGAGCAGGTTGGGATCTGTTACAAACAAAAAGGCCAACTCAGCGCGATTGAGCTGGGTCATCAATTGGTTGATGGCAAAATTAAGCAAGCGCGTATTAATGATTGGAAAGCTTTTACAAAAAGCCATTTGAACGATGGGTTTATGTATTGTTTCCGAGGAGGGCTTCGTTCGAGAACCAGTCAAGAGTGGCTGGCCGATGCCGGATATCAATTTCCTTTAGTTGAAGGGGGTTACAAAGCCATGAGGCGGTTTTTGATTGCTGAAAGCGTTCGATTAGCGGGCTGTATTGATATTCACATTATTGCAGGATTGACTGGAACCGGCAAAACAGACTTTCTGCTAAAGCAAGTCAACGCGATTGATCTGGAAGCATTAGCGAATCACCGTGGTTCGAGTTTTGGTAAACGAATTAGTCCGCAACCAAACCAAGTAAATTTTGAAAATAGTTTAGCAATCCACTTGATAAAACATGAAAATGATAAAAAAACTTTTCTATTATTAGAGGATGAAGGGCGACTAATAGGGTCAAGATCGATCCCTTTAGTACTAAAAAACAAAATGGATCAATCGCCACTCATCATGATTGAAGAAAGTTTTGAATTCAGAGTCGAGCAAATTTTCAAAGATTATGTCACTGAAATGGTTGTGGAATTTGAGCAAAATTTTAACCGAACTGCACTGGAGGCATATCGAGATTTCTTAGTCAGCGCCACCCAAAAAATCAAAAAGCGATTAGGCGGCGTTGGCTTGGTTGAAATGCTAGAATTGATCAACAAAGCGATTGCTTACCAGCAAATCAATGGTGATTGTAGTAAACACCGAGATTGGATTGTGTATTTACTTAAAAAATATTATGATCCCATGTACACCTATCAAATGTCCCAAAAACAGCATCGCATTAAATTTCGTGGAACCACCGACGAAGTTGAGGACTATATCCACTCACTTCACGTTGACACATGATAAAGTATGCCGATAAAGCGGACTAGCACCAGTAAGGTGACCATGCTATTTTTCACTACGTCATGCACGTCGTGGGATAGCGCTCTTTCCACGGATCCAACTGATTATTTTAGGTTGATGTAAAAGGTAAGTCTTTTTATCAAAATGTGACTTAGGATCTACGATTTTTTGAACGATAGTGTAAAATAGTGGACAGAATTCTAGTGCTATACCCGTGCTGGGATCCGGATTTTTGAAGTCGCGAGTGCAAGTGATCTTGCCGCTGGAAACAGAATAACAGGAAATAACGCCATGATAAGCGTCAACGAACAAAAAACGATATTTTCCTCTATCAATAAAGAACTTTATTCGAAATCCTCACGTTTGTTTGACAAACTTAAACAATACGATAGCCCGCTAGTGGAGCTATCCATATCTGAGATACAAAGCCAGGGATTTGAACCGCAAAATGTTTATTTTCTAAAGGACGGCAACGTTATTGTTGAGTATGATAATAGAGAAATTTTCGTATATGAAGCTGGTGATATCATTCTTTCTCATACTGCTGAAAAATATGAAGAGGCTAGTATTTATTATTCGGTGGCTGCGGATGTACAACTATTTAGTCTGCCATTAGAAGTACTGTTTGATGTAATGGCAAAAGACACTTCGCTTATCGCTTTATGGTTTGCCGCTAGTCGGTTATGTCAGTTGCAACTCAATCAAATGGTTGGCGTATTAACCCAAAAAGAATTAAGAGCCAACCCTGGTTTTGGACGATTTAAAGCGGGAATGGAAATCATCAAAGAAGGCGATGATGCCGATTATGTTTATTCGGTCAGTGAAGGGGTGGCGGTTGCTATACACAATGGCGTAGAAGTGGGAGAGATCCATCAAGATGAAATTTTTGGTGCAATTGCAGTATTAACGGATCAAAAACGCACGGCCACTGTGGTTGCAAAAACCAATTGCACCGTTTTAATGGTGCGTAAAGATGAGTTTTCAAAAATGGTCCATTCACATCCAAAATTATTTCTTAATATCTTGAGTAGTCTGGCGGAAAAAATTACATCGTTAAATCATAAAGTGAGTGGTCAGCTATAGCCAGATGATGAATCAATTTCGTTTGCTAGTATTTCGCGAGAAGCAAAAGCCGTTATCGTTAAATTGGCTTCATTCGAGTTGAAGCCCCTCAATTTGTATTTGCCCATTTAGAGTGAAAACAGAGTACATATTTCTAATAAAGTACGATTGAGATATTGCTCCATCATTTTCCCAGCAAAATTCTCAGGTTGTACTAGACTCAAGGTGAGGGCTCTCGATCATTTGATCATTGTAGCCTGTTTTGGAGAACCAATCCTTGCACAGTAAAACCTTCTCAATCATTTTTTGCATGACTATTTTGTTAGGTATTTTAACTTGCCGATCGGTATTTTCCGAAAGTAAAGTATCACCAATTATGAAAGTTGCTGAGGATCCAAACTGCCATTTAACCTTCGGTTGGACGGAATGGTTACCGCTTCAATATTTAAACTCACAAGGCGAATTACAAGGTCTTCAGATTGAGTTTGTGAATTCAATTGCTAAAGAGTTAGGTTGTCGGTTAGTTTTTATGCAGGGAAGTTGGGTCAACTTAATTGATAAAGTTAAACGAGGGGAAGTTGACTTTATCTCTAACGCGACTATCACTGAACAACGCTCAACCTATGCTTATTTTTCAAATGCTTATAGAGAGGATGTTTTTACCTTGTATGTTCGCTCAATTGACCAAAAAAATTATCCTCAAAACAATATAAATGATCTGAAAACCAGCCAGTTCAAACTGGGACTTACGCGTAATTTTTTATATGGTGAGGCGATCGAAAGTTGGCAGAGAGATCAAAATTATAATCAATTTTTGAGTTACGCTGACAGTACAAAAGAAAATGCTCAGCGGTTAATTACCGCCGAAATTGATGGTTTTTTAGAAGATCCTTATGTAATCTCTTATCAATTGGTCAGTCAACAGCTCTCGCAAATATCCAAATTAAAAATTACACTTTTCGGATATCAATCCCGATTTATGTTTAGTAAAAAAACCGTCTCGCCAGAGAGAATAGAACGTTTTAATCAGGTGCTGGCTAAAGTACTACTTTTACCGCGTTTTCAAGGATCGTGGTTTGCGATGGAAAAGGACTGATTATTTTAGGTTCAACTATTAATCGACTAATTGATAGTTATCTTTAAGTACTCTCAATATTTCTGCTTTCGGATTTTCTGAAATGTGAATTTTTGCACCGATAATTTTTTCGGCAATACCAACATAGGTCTTGGATATCTTCATTAGTACTTCTTCCGGCAAGGCATTATCGGATGCGAGTGCTTGTCGTTCCAGCATACGTTCCTTATTCAGTAAGATATCCGGGTCAGGAAAATGATTGAGTAGTAGCTGCCTGAAATCTTCCTTAGAATTTTCTACCACGTGACCTTTTTCATAGGCGTTCGCATCCCATATTCTGGAGGAATCGGGGGTCCCTACTTCATCCATATAAATAAGTTTATTGTCACCTTTTTTATCTTTGACGTAACCAAATTCAAATTTAGTGTCGACAAAAATTTGATCGATATCGGCGAGTGCTTGGCTAATGACTTCAAATCCTTCCGCCAGCAGTTTTTCATAAAGATCAATGTCCGACTTGTTTGTGAAATTGAATGCTTGATAATGGTCTTCGATATTTTGACGGGTAATATTGACATCATCCGCTTCTGGAACATCGGGAATGTCCTTTAATATTCCTTTAGTTGATGGTGTCATCAACAACTCTGGCAATCGCTGATCTTTTTGTAAGTCATCAGCAATCTGAATGCCACAAAATTTCCTTTCGCCATTTTGATAAGCTCGCCACATAGAACCAGTAATATACTGACGACCAATGGCCTCAATCATCACGGGTTTGGCTTTTTGTACGATCCAGACCAGCGGATGAGGAATATCTAAAATATGACTATCAGCAAGTCCTTGTTGTTTAAATAGTTTAAACCAATGGTTGGAAATGGCGTTGAGCGCAGCTCCTTTACCAGGTACGCCATTCATGCCTCCTTTTCCATGCCAGATACAATCAAAAGCAGATATCCGATCGCTAATGATCATAATAGCCAGTGGCGCATCTGCGGGAACATCATAGCCTTTTTCTTCGATTAGCCGTTTACTATCGACGTCAGTTAACCAATAAACAGAACGAACCTTACCACTGTGAACCGGCTTGTCAGTACGAATTGGTAAATCATTATTTACTGCGAGAACTCTATCTGCAAGACTCATTTTTTCCCCATTTATCATTGACAATCAAATGCTTAGAACTTAAAGTTTAAATCTCAATCATTTCAAAATCTTCCTTTCCGACGCCGCATTCAGGGCACAACCAATCATTTGGCACATCATCCCATTTGGTTCTCGGTGCTATACCATCTTCCGGCCGTCCTTTTTCTTCATCATAAATCCAGCCGCAAACAATGCATTCCCATTTTTTCATATATAGACTCTTTGCTATTCTGAATTAAACCAATATTAATCCAGGATGATGCTCATTTTTTAGAAAGGCACTATTTTACTACATGAAGCTGTAATTTAAACCCCAAATTTTAAATTTTCCATTCGTACGCGAGTTGTATTTGTTATACTGCCCTCCAAATGACTGGAACCACATTAGAGTATTCGATTGAAGGGCAATTGCTTAGCATTATTGACCGAAAAAGGTAGTCTTACCGATTTGATGACTCGCCTGATGGGGCGGGCACCAACATTAAGTTGTCTGCAGCAGGGGAAGGATTATCCGACCCCGCAGGAAAGACAAATGCTAGATATACAACCTAGAAGTTATGCACATATTCGGGAAATAACGATGGGAACCGAAAATAGTCGGTGGTTATTTGCGCGCACCGTAATCCCCTTAACAACTTTAAAGGGGGCCGCCAAACGCTTGACTCGAATGGATAAAAAACCCTTAGGTAAAATATTGTTTGGCCGCAATCAAGCATTACGCAAAAATATGCGTTTGGATTTAATTACGGTTGATCCACAGAGCATGATACTATTTGCGGTTCCTGAGGGCTTTCCTCTTTGGCGCAGATGTTCCACGTTTGAGTTAGCAACCGGTCCTTTGATTATCAGCGAAATATTTTTGCCTGATTGCCCAATATATCCGGCTTGCCATGAATAATAACAAAAAAAAAATCAGTATTTCTCAAGTGATAATCTATTCACTGAAACAGTTTTCCGGCTCGATAAATTTTTCTAAAATGAGTCAAATCTTCAAAATAAGCCCATTATGGCAATATAGGATCCTTCAGTACGGTTTACTAATGCGAGTCGATAAACCCATTGGTAGCCTATTGTTGTTATGGCCAACTTATTGGGCTTTATGGCTTGCTTCGGATGGAATTCCGGATGCACACTTTATCATCATATTTAGCTGTGGAGTTTTTTTGATGCGTTCAGCTGGTTGTGTGATCAACGATTATGCCGATCGAAATATTGATGGCGATGTTGCTCGAACAAGAAAACGACCATTAGCCGTGCGTAAAGTTACCGAAAAAGAAGCGTTGGCCTTGTTTGTCGGCTTGGCCCTGTTAGCTTTTGCTTTGGTATTAATGCTTAACGGCCTTTCAGTTATTTTGTCTTTTGTCGCATTGGCTATTGCCATCATTTATCCTTTTATGAAAAGGATTACCTATTTTCCTCAGGTCATTTTAGGTATGGCATTTTCGATGGCAATTCCGATGGCATTTGCCGCGGTGCAGGAAGATATTCCCAATACCGCCTGGCTACTTTACATCACCAATTTGTTATGGGTTTTAGCTTATGACACCTTATATGGCATGGTTGACAAAAAAGATGATTTAAAGATCGGCATTAAATCCACGGCAATATTTTTTGGTGAAGCTGATTTACAGATCACCGCGTTGATTCAAGTGATGTTCCTTTTTGGTATGTTGCTAGTTGGTTCTCGGTTTGACCTTAATGCTTATTATTATGTCAGTCTTCTTATTGCTGCTCTTTTAATTGCGTGGCAAGTTTACCTTTGTCGAAACCATCAACCGGATAAATGTTTCAAGGCTTTTATAAACAACAATTGGGTAGGACTGGTGATTTTTTGTGGTATCCTGTTAGCTAAATGGACAGCGGAGTAACTCGCTTTTAGCCAATTTTTGACAGGCTCATGGTGGAATGGATATTATTTAGATAGATTGCGTAAAGGAGACAATTTGGATACCAAAATCTTAATTGTTGAAGATGATTTTGCAAACCAACAAGTAGCGACTTTATTTCTGAAGAAATTCGGATATCAGACGGAAGTCGCCGAAAATGGTGCAGTAGCGACTAACTTATCTCAGAGTAATCAATATTCTTTGATTCTAATGGATTGCCAAATGCCGATTATGGACGGGTTTGCCGCAACCAAAGCCATTCGAAGTAAACTGGGACCTAATCAAACGACTCCAATAATAGCCTTGACGGCAAATTTTGTCTCCGGGATCCGTACGGATTGTCAACAATGTGGAATGAACGATATTTTGTATAAGCCGGTAACTATGGCGACGATGAAAAAAATGGTCGAAAAGTGGATTCAGTTAAAGCAAGAAAACTAACCTTCGGATTTCTATTTCTAGCTGGAATTTATAAATTCAACTGGTTTTTCTAGGATTAAGATTTTATTTGCAAAAGCCTTTTCCAACCACTTCTGTTGCTCGCTAACGACAGCTGGTTGGTAAATAAACATTCTTTAAATCGCGACTCGAACATTGCCATTGGTATTCACCGGAAGGCTGCAAGTGAGGAATAAAATTTAATCGGTTATCGATTATTCGCTCTGGCTGTTTAAATATGATCTGGAAAGCACCTTCCGCTGCAAGCTGAACTTGGTAATTTTGGTTGTTAATCAGTTGTTGCTCTATTCCGGTTTGTTGTAAGGTATTCGGCCAATAGCCTGTTTCCTCAGCATGGGCGGTAACCGCTAGCTGGATAGAGGATGCTTCTGCAATTGCCTGACTCACTTTCGTTCGGATGGTGTAATCTTGATAGGCTGGTATTGCAATCGCAGCTAATATGCCGCCCACAGGGATCAATAATACCAGAAAAACAACGGCAATAATCCCTCCAACCGACATCCCTCGACCGGGGTTTTCGCTGGCAACATTGATTTGTGAAGGACCATATTGACTATTGACGACTAGTGTACTGGCCACCATATCGTGCAATGCTTGTTTGCGGGCGGTAAAAGCTGACATTAAATAACCAATGGTGAAAGTCAGTTGAGTGATTAATGCGGCAAAATGCCGACCGGTTGCGTGGCCAAAACTGATTGGTTGTCCATGGAGATCAGTGACTTTAATTCCCAATACTTTTTTACCCAAAGTGGCTTGAGCGGAGGAGCTTTCCATCAATGCATAATATAGCCACCAAGCCGGATAAATAAGAGCATACATTCCTAAGAATGCCATTAAGCTAGCCGGGTTTTGAGGAGCCATGCTAAAAATTGATCCACCTAGTAAAAATGCCAAAATCCAGAATAAAAAGCCAAAAATAATACCGTCTAGAATGTAAGCAATTACTCGCTTCCAAAATCCGGCAAACGCATAGGCTGAAACTAAAGCGGCTTCTGGTTGGCTTGATGGTGTTTGGTAAGGGGTAGACTCAACCTGGTTTAAATTAGCGCCGCAGCTAGTGCAAAAACGAGCGTTGGATGAATTATGGGCGTTGCAAGAAGAGCAATTAAATGAACTCATAAAAGGGCACTCGGTTAATAAATAGGCTTGTATATTAGGTAGCAAAAATTTTGACATAGATCCAGTGCCTCTTCAACTGATTATTTTAGGTTTAATTTAGGATTAAAGTATCAATTTATGCGAAAAATATGAGGAAAACATCTATACTTCGATTACGTTTGAATATTGAACCTAGAAAAATCCGTTGAAGTCGAGGGATAGTACTCTTTCCACGACTTCAACGGATTATTCTAGGTTGAACGAGAGTTGCTTCCATGAAAGTTGCTTCATCAGTCCAAAAGTTAAGAAAAAAACAACAAAGGCAGGGTAGAAGAAAAGGCGATCTTGCTCCTAATCCAGAAATGTGGAAAGCGTTAGATAATGGAGAGCTTTTAGGTAGAATTTTAAACGAGTTTTATGCTTTGGTTTTTGACGATCCAAAACTCGCACCCTTCTTTGAAAACTCCAGCAAGCAGCGTGCGAGAGATAAAGTCTACTTATTTATGAAGGCTATTTTTACCGGCGAAAAATGTTATTTTGGTGAAAGACCGCGTAATGCACATAATTGGATGATTATTTCTGATGACTTATTTGATTATCGATCTAGATTATTAGAGAAGGTGTTGCGTAGCAATGGCTTGTCAGAAATTTTAATTCAACAATGGCTTGCTGTGGATGAGGTGTACCGAAAACAAATTGTTAAAACAAAACCTATTGCAAAAAAAGTCGATGGAATAGAGATACCCGTTGAAGGATATCAAACCGATATTATTGAAAGTGGTACGGTATGTGACGATTGTGAAAATGAAATAGAAGCTGGTAGCAGGGTAAGTTATCACTTAAGAACCGGAAAGACCTTTTGTCAAAAATGTAGTCCAGAAAAATAACTATCGTTGATCAATAAAGTCTATTTTAACTACATCATTTTATCAAGCTGGTTCACTGTTTTCCAAGTGACATGCATCATCATTCTGGAATTAATATCGGTCGTCGTTAAGCAGGCCAAAATACCTTTGTTCGAAATCGGTAAAATAGTTAATGAGCTAGTGTCTGAGCGAATAAACATTTCTCTCATTTTCCCTCCATCTAGCTGTGAGGTTATTTTATCGCATACGAGTTCAAGTTCAATACATAAAGCCGCCACGTTTTCTGCATCTTCGACCTTGCCTTCATAGGCGAGAATAAGCCCGTCGGGAGTGACGATCATTGAAAGTTGTATTTGTGAAATTGAATCGGTTAATTTTTTTAACGTAAACTCAATTTGAGAAATATCTAACATTGTAACCTGTAATTTTTAACGGGGTTCATGGTTAGTTTTAGCAAGTTTTTGTCAATTTAGCCGAGAACCTCTTCAATTTTTTTAGCTGTTTTTTTAGCTTCCACAAACACCATTCCGAGATTGGTTCCAGGTTTAGATGCGACTGCAAGTACCGCTTTTTCTCCGACATGAGAAATCAGCATAAATCCTTTTGAACCATGCAAAAGCACTTGTTTTAAGTCGCCTCTATCAAGTTCTTTAGCGGTCGTGTCAGCTAGACCTAATAGTGCCGCGCACATCGCACCGAGCCTATCAGGATCAACACCATTGCCTAATACAGAAGCAACGCTTAACCCATCTCGGGACATCACCGCAGAAGCTTCAATGTGACTTGAAGAGCTGTTTAGTTCCCGTAAGATAGGTTGCAATTTATTTTCTAAATTGTTTTGTTTAGTTTGTTGACGAATTTTTGTCACTGATATTGCAACCCTTTACATAATCAAACTGCGGATTCGATGGCTGGCAATGCTCTTCGGGCCTTGGTGAGTGCCATGCCTAAATTCACAGATTTACGACAAACGACTCCTAATACGAACTCTTCATTGGCCTTACAGCGTAGAAATACATGCAACAGATTATCGCTGTTAACAATGATTTCTTGAAAGTAATGATGACCATCATTTTCTGTACCGCGGGCCTTTTTAAAAATATCCTCTATCATACTCACATTTTGTCCTTGAAACATATCCGATGTGGCAGCGGCTAGAATATCCATAACTTCGGAAGGATGTGAATCGACGGTTTTAATACCTAGCAACATTCCAGTTGATAGATCAACAAAACCTGCCGCTAAGCAGTCAGGAACGTCTGATACTACAGTAGCGAGGGCATTATCTAATGACATAAAATTCTCCTTAAATAGAAATTTATAAAAAAAGTTAATGATTGAATGATGTATTTCACAATAGTTCTAGAATAATATAGTGTGTTCAATTTATTCTAGTCTAGAAAGTCATATCTTTTATGAATTATTCTATTTTTAACTGTTTTTCTTAAAAAATATCTCAAATTGCGCTAAAAAATTAACCTGTATTTCAGATTGTACCCAACGAGGTTCTATCTGCCTGACTTTTTCCAATGCTTCTAATGCGGATTGTCCCTCCGTTATCAATTGACAGGCTAACATGGTACCGGTTCTACCTAAACCGGCTTTACAATGATAAGCAATGACTTCTCCACATCGTAAATATTCGGATACTTGCTGGCACCATTTTATTGTCTCATCATATCCGGGTGCTGCCATATCAGTAATCGGAAACCAAAGTGATTTAATCTCATATTGTCGCATCGGTGATGGGTCGGGTTTGTTCTTTCGTAAATTAATTAATATAGTGACACCGACTTTGTTAAGAAGTCTCAAATCGTAACTTAAATCATTGACTAATCCTGGTTGTGGCGTACCGGCTAAAATGCCTTTTTTTAACCATAGAAAATTTCTTGGACCAAATGCATCGCTGACATATTTTTTTGCCGCTTCTGGAATGGGTGGTGGTAAATCAATCGTTTCTTTATCAACAAAAACTAAATCACTTTCAACGACTCTTGGTCCTATGGATGGACATGAACCTGTTTTAATAAATTGTTTTCCGGCTTTTGATTTTGGTTTTTGGTAAAATTGTTTGTCGGAACTATATTCGTTGATCCAACCGCCAGAAAGTAACGCCACTTCACCGGGTAACTGCTTTGCGTGTTTTTGATTGTGCAAAATGGTAATGATGGCACGTTTTTTCGATTCTTGAGAAATGTATTCTAAAATGGGGGTGATATATTTTTCATCTAAATTAGTGGTTGGCTCATCAATACACAATACTTTAGGGTTAGCTGCAGAGGTTCTTAAAATGGCCAAGTGGCGTTGTTGCCCAAGAGGCAAGGAAATAACATTGTCCATTAGTTTTTCGCTTAGTTCTTCAAGTCCTGCATGATCCAATAGCCGTTTTGCGAGATCGATTTGTTGGTTTTTTTGCAGGTTGCTTCTTTCGGGCAAACCAGAAATAACGTTTTCCAAAATGGTCGACATCATGAGTTTAGCATTTTGTGAAACGAGTACTGGTCCTTGATTAAATTCATCAATCAACTCACCTGCAAAGAATGCTTTACCCCAAGTTCTAAACGTTGGATTAGAATAGTTAATTCCACAAATTGAACGAAATAAAGTTGATTTGCCAATGCCAGACGGGCCTAATAGAACTACGTTGCCTTTGGCTGGGATTTTTAGATTAACACCGCTCAATATGATTTTTTCACCAAAGGCTACACCATATTCCTGAAGTTTTAATACATATTCGGTCATTATTCGGCTAGCTCTATCGTTTCTTCCAAGCTTTGATCAACACTAAATAATAAGGCTTGAATGAGTATGCTGATGTCATTTTTTTTTCTAGCATCTACCTCGAATATAGGAGGGTTATAATGATGCTCTTTAAGAACTCGATGATAGTCATCTAGGTTGTGTTTGCCGGGTAAATCGGTTCGAGTGATACCTACCACTATGGCTTTATTTTGAATGAAATGACTAAAGCTATTTAAAAAAAAGTCTAGGTCGCCGAGAGGATTTTTGTTTGCGCTGTCGACCAATACAACAATCCCTAGTGCATTGGTGACTAAAATTTCCCACATGAAATTAAATCGAGTTTGTCCTGGTGTACCGTAAAGATGAATGTTTTCTCCTTCATCTAAACGGATCACTCCATAGTCCATGGCAACCGTGGTGGTTTCTTTTCTTTGTTTAACAGCGTCGGTGGCTTTTTGTTCTGTAGAAATTACCGGAGTATCACTGATGGCATTGATGGCTGTGGATTTACCGGCCCCCACTGGACCGGTGAAAATAATTTTTGAAGCGCTCTTGTCAAACATTTATTATTCTCCTCGTTTGATTTGAGTGTCATCGGTCGATGAAAATCGTTCTAGTTTGCGTAGTATCGCAGAAAATAGTCCTTTTTTTTCACTGGCTACTTTTGCAGCGTCAGGTTTAAACATTTTGTCTTCACGCCTTTTGGCTTTTTTTATCAAGCCCGTCGCACTGGCTGCACTAAAATAGGTAAATACATCTTGAATAGGAATTTTTAATTCATTGGCAACACCGTTAATTGATTGGGGTTGGTCTAGCCAAAATGCGCTGATACGCATAGAGTTATTTACCTTGGCCAGACGTGTCAGGTTAGGCCACTGTTTAAGCACATAAGGTGAATCAATCGAAGTTCCTTCAGGAATTCGACCGCGCGAGGTTCGCACTGCGATATCCCAGATAAATTTTTGAATCGAAACTACTTTTACTTCTTTTGTGGGCGTTTCAGCCATGGCTGCCATTTGTTCTTCAGAAAATGATTCTTCGCGAAAAACAATATCACTACCAGTTTTAATTAATCCTAAATTGGAGAGTTGTCTTTCTTTTAAATTTTCAACTAAATAACCGGAAGAGGGGCTAACAACAATCCATCGGTGAGACCAGCACCTTAAAAACAGGCTGGTATTCTGTTGCTTGGCTTTTTCAATAGCGGCAGTGACTTTTCCTTGTAGAAAGCTACTGGGTTGATAGTAAATACTTGGATTTTTTTTATTTTTATCCTTTTTGCTATCTTTCGATTTAATTTTGCTGGTTTTATTGTGTAGTGATTCCGCTGTTTTTTTTGCGCGGTTATTGGTTGCTGATGCATTTGACAGTTGACTTGCAGATGCAGATTTTAGTGCTTCAAGCAATTCGGGTAGTTTAAAAGGGCGAGTAAGGCAGGTTATGCCAGCCATTGTGACAGGCTCGTCACTTAATATAATAGTTGCTTTTCCGGGATAGGATCGATGAAATTCTGTGAGTCGTTTTTCAGGTGTGCTATTTTCCACATTTACGATAACGCAGTCAGCATCTTCTAATTCAGATACAACACAGAGGCCTTTGTAAACCATCTTAAAGACAATACGAAGGCGCCCAGCGCTTCGCTCGTCCATTTCATACAAACCAACTTTAATGCTCATAAAATAGTGCCAAAAATAGCCCCAATATTCTGTCTGTTAATCAGGGCGCGAGAGCAGCTCCTTATCTAATCAATGAATTCATCCATTTCATTGATTAATTCGAGGGTGACATTACACAGAATGAATATTGAATATAGTTGTGATTTCAGCGTTGTCAAATTGGGATAGGAAGATGTTGATGAACCTTCGTCAACTGATTTTTCTAGGTTCAAAGGCGATCAAAATTAAATTGGCTCATCTTATTGCAAATTTTTTTGCTTTGTTGTTTTTCTATTCTATTGATTTAAATCAGTATTAATCGTATTTAGCCGTGCTGTTTGCGTCGTACCTAGTGAGTTACTAAAGTACCTTTTTTGGCCAGATTTTACAGTAGTTAAATCCGTTATCCTGTAATCTATGCCGGATCGATTCCGCCTTACGTTTGCTTTTGAAAGGCCCTAGCTCTACCCGGTGCCATAAACCTGACTTGGCTTTCACCTGATTAAGTCTTGACTCAAAACCTAGGAATGCTATTCGAGCTTTGAGCTCTTCGGCTCGTTTGCTCTCTCTGAAAGAGCCACAAGGCATTAAATAAACGTATTTATGTTCATCTTCTGGTAGCTTTAAATCTTCGAGTGGGATTTCGACAGTTTTGTTGAGCATTTCTTTGTGGGTTTTGTAAAAAGGCACTTCATCATCCAGTCCTTTTTTGTCTTGTTGATTTTTTGCAGCTTGTTCTTTTGGGGAGAGTGCCTTTTGTGAAATGATCTTATCTTTTACAGGAATAGCGGGGTTTATTTGAAACCACTTTAGATAGATCAGTAGGCCAATCAAACCACTTACCAGTAATATTGTCGTTATCAATAAGGTGGTTGAGATCGATGATTTTTTCTTACCGCGACTGGCGCCGGATTTCTTTTTTTTGCCTCTGTTTTTGGCGTAATCTCTTGCCATGGGTTACATTTTCTCCGGCGCGTTGACGGCTAATAAATCTAACCCACTAACAATAACTTGCTTAACCGCTTTGATCAAACACATTCTGGCATCACATAAATCTCGATCATCCACTATCCAGCGCTTAGCCGCTGAATCGGAGCCAACATGGTTATATTGATGAAGATCAGCCGCTAGTTCTCTTAAATAATGAGCAATCACATGGGGTTCGCAAGTCTCGGCGGCATTTTTAACCCGTTCAGGATATTGGTTCATTTTATCCATCAGAGCCAGTTCATTTTCTAGGGTTAGTAGAGATAAGTGAGTCAGACCGTTTGGTTGATTAAATTGGCGACCTTTTTCCTCTAATTTCCTAAATGCTGAGCAAATGCGTGCATGAGCATACTGAATATAATAAACCGGATTATCTTTGGTTTGAGACTGCGCTAATTCAATATCGAAGGTCATTTGTGAGGTGGAGCGTCTGGCGGCCAGAAAATAACGGGTGGCGTCTTTGCCGACTTCGTCAATGATATCTCTAAGGGTGACGTAACTACCGGCCCGTTTGGATATTTTAACTTCTACATCACCGCGCATCACGGTCACCATTTGGTGCAGCACGACTTCCGGCCAACTTTCAGGTATTCCCAAATCGAGCGCTTGTAATCCTGCTCTCACCCGACTGATGGTGCTGTGATGGTCTGATCCAAATTCATTTATGACTCGCTTAAAGCCTCGATCCCATTTATTCACATGATAGGCAATATCGGGCAAAAAATAAGTGTAACTACCGTCGGTTTTTCGCATCACTCGATCTTTATCATCGCCGTATTGAGTGGTTTTAAGCCAGAGTGCTCCTTCTTTTTCGTAGGTATGGCCTGCCTTGACTAAGGCGTCCACGGTTTGCTCGACTTCGCCATTTTGATACAGGGAAGACTCCAGAAAATAGACGTCAAAGTCTACATCAAAGGCTTTTAAGTCAAGATCTTGCTCGCGGCGTAAATAGGCGACCGCGAAGGCTTGGATCGCTTCTAAATCGTCAATATCAGCTTTACCGGTGACATGCTTGTCGGATGAGTCAACGGTTTTTCCTGACATATAGTCGGCGGCGACTTCTTTGATATAACTTCCCTGATACCAGTCATTTTGCCATTCACTGTCTTCTGGTCCAATATTGTTTGCTCTGGCTTGGACTGATTGGGCAAGATTCTTAATTTGCTGACCAGCATCGTTGTAATAAAATTCGCGAGTGACCTGCCAGCCGGTAGCTTTGAGCAATCGGGCAATGCAATCGCCAACTACCGCGCCGCGACCGTGGCCGATATGTAAGGGGCCGGTCGGGTTGGCTGAAACAAATTCTACTTGAACGGTTTTGTTTTGCCCGATCTGACTGTGACCGTATTTTTTTTCTAGCTGTAAGATATTAGTGATAACTTGGGTATTGGCTTTTTGGCTTAAAAAGAAGTTAATAAAACCGGGACCAGCGATCTCTAATTTAGCCATTTCAGGATGATCTCCCAGAATATTAACAATTAATTCAGCCATTTGCCGAGGGGGTTTCTTAGCCGGTTTAGCCAGCATTAACGCAACATTGGAGGCAAAATCACCGTGGCTTTTGTCTTTGGTATAGGTCAGTTTTGCTTTTGAATTAAATTCGGTAGGAATAATACCCTGAGCCCGAAGCTCCTGAATGGCATCATTTAGCCAAGATTCCACGACTGCTTTCACAGGAAGATACCCTTAAATTTGTACACTTAGATAAAATAGACGGGTATTATCCTTAAATTTGTTCGATGATGCGAGCTTATTCCTTGTATAACTTTTTTCCGTTATTAATGAGGGACATCTCAAGGTGTATTCGAACCCGACGGGGTGCCATCAAAACGGTAGAAGTCGGGTATTGTTTTGATCAAATTTAGGCGATTCGGTTAACAAAGGCTTCAAATTCAGTGTATCCACCTATATGATCATTACCATGAAATATTTGTGGTACCGTGGATACTGGCGCTCCGATGGTTTTTTGAAGATCGGCCTGACTAATGCCTTCAGCCCAAACATCGATATATTTAAAGTCAAATTGTTTGATTTCGCATAACTGCTTAGCACGACTACAAAAACCGCATCCGGGTCTGCCAAAAATGGTAATTCTATTCATGATCATCTGTCTCAATAAAGTTTGGCTGATAGATGCTATTGTCAAACCTGGCGAAAAAATAGTCTAATACAATACACCTATGATTATGATAGTTTTCTTTCATGCAGAATGGGGATATGCTAGACTCAAATAATTGCTAACTCATTGAGCTTAAACAATTAATAGTTTAGAGATCGGGGTCTCAATACTCCACAATATTACACAATGTATCTTCTATATTGGGATTTATGAGCGTTTCTCTGCTATGTTTACTATTCATAATAATAAACGGTAAGTGGTTGTATACCAATATCATGGCGCTTGATCACAGTAATTTAGTTCGCCCCAATGGAAAATTCTCCATGTTCGGAGCATTGCCTTTGCTGTTTTTTCTATTCATATATATTTCTCAACTTAACGCTGAGCCCGCTTTTCAATTTCATACACTTGATAAACAACAAGGACTAGCTTCTAGTGTGGTATACGATATTGCGGAAGATAAAGATGGATTCATTTGGTTTGCCACCGAAGATGGTTTGCAGAAGTATGATGGTGTAAAGTTTGTTAGTTATCGACATCAACGCTCTAATCAAAAAAGCATATCTAGTAATATTATCCGCAAGTTACTCATCGATAATGACGGACGGCTCTGGGTGGGAACGGATAATGGGCTAGATTTGTTTCGCAAAGAATATAATGATTTTCTCCGCATGAGTTCTTTGGCAAACTCAATGCCAGATAAGGAAAAATATCGAGTACGAGCATTATTTCAATCAAAAGATGACACTATTTGGGCGGGTACGACAAAAGGCCTTACAGCGATTGATCCCCATTCTCTTGAAACCGAAGATTTTGACCATGTTAAAGTTCGCAGCATATTTGAAGATGATCATAAACAACTATGGATTGGAACTTTAGGCTTAGGGTTATTCAAGTTCGATAGAATAACCAAAAAATTTATCGCCAACAATAACATGATTGCAAGCTCACCTGAAGTTGGATTGGATCTGTCAAAAAGTTTAATTATGGACATTTTCAGAGATTCGTTTGGTCGAATTTTGATTGCTACTTGGGGTCAAGGAGTTTTACAACTAAATAAAGCTAGCAATAAACTGAGTCGATACCAACTTGATTTGCCCAGTGATAGAGTGAGAACGATCCACCAAGATGAAGAAGGACATTTATGGTTTGGAACACAAAATGGAATATTGATTCAAAATACCATAGAAAATGAGATAAGAGTCATTAACTTTAGGAATGAGAATGTTTATTCAAATAATATAAACAATGTAATTGCAATATTTCAAGGTAAAGACAAGACCGTTTGGGTGGGTACTCAAGGTGGGGGGGTTAGCAGACATTTTCCCTCAAGTCGAAAATTCGAAACATTTGGCCCTAATAGTGATAGAGCCTTCGGTCTTTTGGATCCTGTGGTTTATGCATTGTCTGAAACGACTAGTGGAGATATTTGGATTGGAAGCGGAGCGGGTAAGTTAAGCTATTTTAATCTATCAACTCGAACATTTGAACATTATGAAATAAGTTCAAACGAAATTAATATAACAGGTGTCATTAACGGTATTGTCCAGCTAAATGATGAACTTCTTTTATTGGGAACAGAGTCTGGGCTTTTTCAGTTTAATTTTATAACTAAAAAATTGGAAGTGGTTACAAATTCAGTGGGTAATAATAGTGAAAAAAATGAACCTGTTCGATTAGTTAAAAGAGATTCTAAAGGAATAATCTGGGTTGCATTTGTTCAAAGTGGTTTACAAGCTTTTGATGTCAACAAACAAGGAGTCTTGACACCCATTAAAGGCTACAACGTGGATGTTATATCTCCACAAGCATTTGCGGAAAAATCGGACAATAAATTATTTGTAGGAACTGAAGGCTACGGAATATTTGAGTTTTCAGTTTTCGATAATATACTTCAAAAAACTCAATTGAAAGGTTCAGAAGGAACAAACGTATTATGGTTGGACTTTGATTGGAAAGGCCGTTTGTGGGTCGCGACTGCCTCGCAAGGGATCAAAGTTTATTTTGAAGATGGTAGAATTTTAACGATTGAAGAAGAGGACGGGCTACCAAATAACACCGTCTATTCGCTATTTGCGGATAATACATCGCGTAGGGTGTGGGCGACAACCAACAAGGGGATGGTTTCAATTGCTCCTGATACTTTTCATATAGAACGGTATAGCTTTTATGATGGATTACAAGGTGACGAATTTAACAGGGCAGGACTACTTGCTCGGAATGGTTACATCTATTTTGGAGGAATGAATGGATTTAATCGATTTTTTCCAAATATCATAGAAAATAAATTATTTCTTCAAGAAGCCAAAATAACTAGTTTAAGCGTAGCCAATAGAGAAATAAAAGTGTCAGGCAAAAGCAGTTCCGTTCTAGGTCGTTCGTTGCTGGTATCAGAAGAAATTAATTTACAATTTGATCAAACGCCGTTTTCGTTGGAATTCACCAGTCCTCAATTCGTCAAACCGTCGGATATAGAATTTAGATATAGATTAACCGGTTTAGATGATCATTGGATTAGTGCTGCAAAAGGTTCTAGAAGGGCAACTTATACCAATATTGATCATGGTAACTATGTTTTTGAATTACAGGTTAAGGATATCAATTCCAATTGGGGAAACGTCGTAGAACGCAAAAAAATTGTTATTCATCCTCCTATATGGTTAACCAATTTCGCCAAAATCGCCTATCTACTAATCATAGTACTGATATTAGCAACTTTTGTTTATTTGAACAGGAAGAGGCGTCAAGCTGATTTGTTAACCCAAAAAACTGTCGAAGAAAGTGAGAAACGACTTAAGCTTAGCTTATGGGGCGGTGGCAATGAAATTTGGGATTGGAATTTAATCACTGGTGAAGTGCTTCGCTCTGATGCCGATAAGAATATTGATATTAATAGCAATATTCTTTCAAGAAATTTAAAAGAGCTATCACTGTATATTCACCAGTATGATGTCGATCGGGTCAGGAGAGATCTTCATTCGCATTTAAACGGTGAGTCAGATTTTTTTGATTCGGCCTATCGCATTAAAGACATAAAGCTTGGATGGCGATGGATCCAAGATCGGGCTAAAGTGGTTGAAAGGGATGAAAATAATACCCCAACTCGAATGTCTGGCACTCAACGAGATGTGTCGGAAATTCATCGTAAAGATGCTGAGATAGAAAGGTTAGGACAAGCTTTCCGAACCACTTCAGACGGTGTTTGGATTAGAGATGAGAAATGGCGTTTAATCGAATGTAATCCATCCTACGAAAAAATGACTGGTTTTATGTTTACAGAGAAAAAAGGCGAAGAATTGTGGTTTCCAGACGTCGCTGAACAGCAAGCAAATATCATTCAGAGAATTCGCTTGAGTTTGATGGAAAAAGGAAATTGGCAGGGTGAGGTTTGGGCAGAAAGAAAAGAGAGCGAGCCATTCCCTCAAAAATTAACCATTGATACCATTTTAGATGAAAAAGGCTACGTAAAGTATTATGTCGGTGTTTTTTCAGATATTACTTTTCATAAGCGTGCAGAAGAAGAGTTTCGAAAACTCGCTAATTTTGATTCGCTAACGGGGTTGCCTAATCGCGCGTGTCTGTATGATCGACTTAATCAAACGATTAACAAGACCAAAATTCGTAAAGAGCGCTTTGCAATTTTGGTGATTGATATTGATAACTTTAAGAGAGTTAACGATTCGCTTGGTCATAGCGTTGGCGATACGTTGATTTCTGAAGTAGCCAAGCGGTTAACGCGTTGTAATCGTGAAGAAGATACTATCGCAAGAGTCGGTGGGGATGAATTTGTGATTATTCGGGATGATATTCGTTCAGCGACGGAAGTTGCATCCTTTGCCGAGTTGATGTTAAAAGAACTCAATATGCCTGTTTTTATTAAGGGGCAAAAATTGAATTTGAACTTTTCTATTGGTATTACATTGTCACCTGAGGACGGACTAACCGCTGATAAACTATTAAGAAATGCCGACACCGCTATGTATGAAGCTAAAAAGGAAATTCTTAATTCTTACCATTTTTATTCTGTTGAGCTTAATCAGCGAGCACGAAAAAAACTGGCCTTAGAAAATGATTTACGCAGCGCTATTGAAGAAGGAACTATTGATTTAGCATATCAACCAAAAGTGGATATGAAAACTGGACGTGTATGTGGAATGGAAGCACTTGCTCGTTGGGATCATCCAAAGTTTGGTTTTGTGAGTCCTGATGAATTTATTTCTCTTGCTGAAGAAACGGGGTTGATTTTATCGCTTGGTCATCAGTTGTTGAAAAAGGCTATCGTTCAAACTAAATGCTGGGTTGAAAAAGGGATCATGCGAGGTAGAATGTGCGTTAATTTATCGGCACACCAATTTTGGCATAGAGATTTAGCATCAGAAGTTTCTGCAATCTTAAAAGAAGTTGAATTAGACGCTAGATATATCGAGTTAGAACTAACTGAGAGTGCGTGTATTCAAGAGTTAGATCAAACCGTAGAGCAAATGTTAGCTCTACGTGAACTAGGGATCCATTTAGCACTTGATGATTTTGGTACTGGCTATTCATCATTAGCCCAACTTAAGACCTTGCCTTTAGATACATTAAAAGTGGATAAAAGTTTTATCCAAAATATCCAAAATAGCGCCAAAGATGCAAATGTTGTAAAAGCGATCATCGATATTGCGAATAGCCTAGAATTAAGTGTTGTTATCGAAGGTGTCGAAACACAGCAGCAGTGTGATTGTTTGTGGCAAAGTCGTGCTAGTATTATTCAAGGTTTCTTTTTTAGTAAACCTGTTAACTTTAATGTTATGGCCAAGTTATTAGATAAAAAATGGGAAAAATCGAGTTATTTATCGAACATCGCTTATAATGTTACTCCTCTCGGCTAATTGAAATTATTTGCCATTATTGGGGTTTTGATTTTTATCTGAATACTGTCTCCCTATCTTCTTTGGTCAATCATTTACGTTGCTAAAAACGTGATAGAAAATATCATTAGTCTGAATTTCAAACAGATCATTTTTTTCTTCAATCCTTTTTAATCTCCCCTTATTGGTTATGATTGTTCTCAGCCTGAGATATGTTTTGTAATTTAACGAGTATTTCTTTTCATAAATTGATTTTACCACTGGACTTCTATGTATTTGTAAGTCAGTCTACGCTTATGTTTTTATTATTTTTCGAATGAACTTTAACTTTCATGAGGGTTTTAAAATGTATTATGTTCGTCTAGTTGGTTTTTTCTTTTGTTGTGCTTTCGGTCTTGCTAATTTTGGTATTAATTCATCTTCAATGGATAGAACCAAAGATATAATTCAAACAAAAGTATATATCAGGATCCACCCCGTTGAAACTCAGGTTAATTTAATCCCATTGAGATTAGCAAAGACTTCCGCAAAGATTGCACAGTTAAGACCGGTTGATCCGGCGAGCCAAATGGCGCAATTAAGACCGGTTGATCCGGCGAGTCGAATCGCGCAATTAAGACCGGTTGATCCGGCGAGTCAAATCGCGCAATTACGTCCGGTTGATCCGGCGAGTCGAATCGCGCAATTACGTCCGGTTGATCCGGCGAGTCGAATCGCGCAATTACGCCCGGTTGATCCGGCGAGTCAAATCGCGCAATTAAGGCCGGTTGATCCGGCGAGCCAAATGGCGCAATTAAGACCGGTTGATCCGGCGAGTCGAATCGCGCAATTAAGGCCGGTTGATCCGGCGAGCCAAATGGCGCAATTAAGACCGGTTGATCCGGCGAGTCGAATCGCGCAATTAAGGCCGGTTGATCCGGCGAGTCGAATCGCGCAATTAAGACCGGTTGATCCGGCCAGCCAAATTGCACAGTTAAGACCGGTTGATCCGGCGAGCCAAATTGCGCAATTAAGACCGGTTGATCCGGCGAGTCGAATCGCGCAATTAAGACCGGTTGATCCGGCGAGCCAAATGGCGCAATTAAGACCGGTTGATCCGGCGAGTCGAATCGCGCAATTAAGACCGGTTGATCCGGCGAGTCGAATCGCGCAATTAAGACCGGTTGATCCGGCGAGCCAAATCGCACAGTTAAGACCGGTTGATCCGGCGAGCCAAATGGCCATGCTTGATGGGACCGATCCAGCAATACTAATTTCTTAACGAAGGAAAAATACTAAAAGTTTAAACAACTTGCATCCCAATATCCAAGTCTATTCTAGACTAGCTCTCTCAAATCGACCTCGCACATATTTCGCCCTAAAATTCATTAGCTGAATAGCCCTCATAATATTTTTTACTTAAATTCTGAAACAGAAACCAATATTTGGTCAAACTAAAAATAATACAATTTTTGTTGTGTCGTAACTTGTTGTATTATAAAGAAATAAATTATGGCCTGAATCTTGAATGAGCTAGGTTATCTAAATAATTAAGGAGTTTTTGATGTCAATTATCATGAATTTATTGTGGATTGTTCTGGGTGGGTTGTTCGTATTCCTTGGCTATTTTATGGCTGGAATAGCGCTTTGCTTGACCATCATAGGAATTCCTTGGGGGATCCAATGTTTTAAACTTTCTATTCTTGCCTTGTTCCCTTTCGGTGCAGAAGTCACGACTCGCTGGCCGGAAAGTACACCAACTGGTGGTCTTAATATTTTATTGAATATTGTCTGGTTAGTTTTTGGAGGGATATGGATTGTTTTAAATCACTTAATTTGGGGTGTTTTCCTTTGTTTGAGTATTGTTGGTATCCCTTTTGGTATTCAACACTTTAAATTGATGAAGTTGAGCTTTACACCCTTTGGTCGTGATATAGTTAATACCTAGCGTTTACCAATTTTTAACTACATGGTCTCACTTTTTCCTGTCGTTCTGGCTGCTTAGAGTTAACCAAAAACATCACAAGGTTTTTTCTATTTGTTATGAATAATCTCGTATTATTTTTGATTTCGGCATTGATCTGGGGTTCAACTTGGCTAATGATTACCTACCAACTTGGTGTGGTGGCACCTTTGGTTTCGGTGGTTTATCGTTTCTCTCTCGCAAGTCTTATTTTGTTTGGGTATTGTTTAGTCACAAATAAACGGTTTAATTTCTCCAAATACGATCACTTTTTGATCCTTATTCAAGGGTTGTTGTTATTTGGATTTAATTATTGGCTCACCTATATCGGTATCACAAAAATTAATAGTGCATTGGCCGCTATATTAAGTACTAGCATCGTTTATTTTAATGTGATTTTTTCTCGATTGTTTTTAGGAGATAGGATCAAGTTTGAAGTCCTTACAGGCGCGACTATTGGTGTAGTTGGGATCGCATTAATTTTTATGCCGGAAATCAAATTGGAAGATATGGACAGTACTCATTCAAGCGAAACTTGGTCCGGTATCTGGTTGGTTTTAGCGGCAAGCGTGTTTGCATCACTTGGTAATATTGTTTCTGCCAAAATACAAAGAAGAAAAATTCCGGTTATTCAAGCCAATGCATTGGGAATGGGATATGCTGGAATTTTGCTGGCGACTATTGCACTTATTAGTGGTTTGCAGTTTGATTTTGAATTGACTTATAGCTACATAGGATCATTGGTTTATCTAGCATTATTTGGATCAGTTATTGCATTTGGGGCTTTCCTAACCGTACTCGGTAGGATCGGACCGGACAAAGCTGGTTATATCTCTCTAGTTTATCCTGTTATCGCCATCATTATTTCAACCATATTCGAAGATTATCGCTGGACGGTATTAGGCGGGTTTGGTTTCAGTATTATTTTGATCGGAAATTTTATCGCAATGGGAAAATACAAGCACTTTGCAATATTTAGACGTTGGTGAAAAGCATGCTCAGATCACTGGCTCCATGTAATGGTTAGCTTGCTAGCCAAATGTATCGAGTCATTCGAGAATCAATCAAGCAAGAATTGACAAAGGCGACACCTGCTTGGATCAAGCTTCCGTCGAGCGATCCAGACGGAACATTTACGATCAGTTGGGCGGCAAGTACCCAAGCAAATATTTATTACTTAGAGCAAAAATCCGAAAGTTCGAACTACATACTTCAATCCAAGACCAAGTCATTAACTTATAAAACCAGCTGTTTGTCGGGCGGTACTTATACTTTCCGAGTGAAGGCGTGTAAAGGGAAGAGTTGCAGTGCATGGCGAACATCGGGCAGCATTTCTGTTTGGCATTACGGTAAAGACGGCAACGAGTACTGATGGCAGTATAGCGATTAATTGGGCTGCTTCAAGTAATGCAACTTACTATAAACTCCAAGAAAAGAAAAATACGGGCGGTTGGTCTGCTTTGACTAATCACACCACTTCGCGCCGTTATTCTCGCACGGGTCGCGCCGATGCTAACTACACCTATCGTGTTACCGCTTGTAACACGGCGGGTTGTGATAACTACTGGCGAACATCGAACACGGTCAAGGTATCATCCAAAACCGTTATCTTTATTCATACTGATTTATTGGGTTCACCTATTGTGGAAACCAATGCAAACGGAGCGGTGCTGTAATGAAACTATTTAATGATATCAACAAAAAACCATTGCCCGTCACCCAAACATCGGCACTCTTTTTATGTTTATCTCTCGTCTCAATGCCTATAGCGGCTGGAGCAATCTCTTCAACTGAAACCAATCATGCAATGGAAGAGGAAATTCAGTATTCCGGTAGTCTTGATGAGCTATTGGATGAGTTAACAGAGGATACAAAATCAGCCAATTCATCTGTCGCTCGCTCGCAGTCTGCGGCTAAAAATGCTTCTAGTAATAATGTGAATTTGATTAAAAGCCGCTTTTATAGTGATGATAACTTAAAGCGGTTTAATGTATCGCATGAGGTGAATGTTGAGACCACTGATATTTTAGGTGATAGGATCAGTACTCGTAATGGTTCTGTTGAGTTTCAACATACCGATGTTGCATTACCTGGTAACTTTAACATTGATGTCGCCATTAGGCGTAAATTTGAAATCGCTAGAGCAACCAACAGGGCTATTAACGGGGCATTTTCAAATTGGGTGTTATTAGTCCCTAAAATAACCACTAAAATAGTAGAAGTAGAAGGACTCGATCAATCAACATTCCCCGCTGATTTTCAAAACTCTTGGTATAAAGGAAAAGAATGTACAGAAGCGCTCAATTTAGGTGATGTACCACTTTATCCTAACGATTGGGCACCTCATCAAACTCATATGCCGCAATACCGATACAATACAGGAGTTTTTCTTGAACTAGAAGATGGCAGTTCACAACCGCTATTAAGTAATTCCGCAGTGATTGCGACGGGAGATTACCCTTATATCACTAAAAACAATTGGCGGATTAGCTGTATTAATATTTCCGGTGGAGAAGGCTTTAAAGCAACCTCTCCAGCCGGTGTCACCTATACCTTTGATAAACGTATCGATAAAAAATTCTCTTATGGCTCAGGGGTTAAAGTGCCTGATTTTCAAACTTTCCGTTCAGTCCGTTTGATGCGGCGTATTTACACGGCCTCTATAGTGGCTACTAAAGTCGAAGATCGGTTTGGTAATGTTGTCCATTATCACTATGTCGGAGATGAATTAAAGTCTATTACTGCCAGTGATGGTAGAAGCATCACCTTAAACTATCAATCACGAGTAGCGGATAGTGATGGCACGGAAAGTTACGAAGATGACAGAGTGATTGATACGATTACGACGCATAAAGGGACTAGTGCCGAGCGAACGTGGACTTACCATTATGAGTTCAATGATTATAATGATTCAAACTGGAATCTATGTAGTGGTGGACATTTTTGCCGTCATAATACACTGTCAAGCGTTGAATTACCGCATGCAACCAATGAAACGGGGAAACGCTGGAATTTTAATTTAAATGAATTACAAGTTGTCCCTTTTACCCGAGGGGCCGAAGTGGTCACGATCACAGGAGATTTAACTCACCCCGATGGAACGAAGGGGCTTTTTACTTTAAATCCCGGTTATAATTTTGATAATGCCAAGTATGCCAAAAACTATAGTTTATTGTAGCCGTCGCCGCTTCCATCATACTTTTTGCCGATTTAAGCGTCGAACGATTTGGTATGATCTGACGGGTTTTCCGTCACTCCCATCATACAAAAAATCAACTCAACCACTTTAAAATCATA